>Ga0207701_10001242_pt1 | contig 26912 bp, 28 predicted proteins | sample KBSSwiSSwithPhiX_FD_184294 | JGI IMG/M metagenome (GOLD analysis project Ga0207701, IMG submission 184294) | Switchgrass rhizosphere bulk soil microbial communities from Kellogg Biological Station, Michigan, USA, with PhiX - S5 (SPAdes) (version 2) | ecosystem: Environmental > Terrestrial >... | reverse complement strand
ACACTCAGAACCTCGGTGCCTTTGCGAGTTCGTTGCATCAAACCCGCGAGCACGCCACCGGGGCCCAGCTCGAGAAACAGGTCGCACCCCATATCCAGCATCCGTTCCATGCAATCCTGCCAGCGGACGGTCCCGGTTATCTGAGCCTGCAATGTTTCCCGGATATCATCAGCCGATTCAACAACATCACCCGTCACATTGCTCAGCACGGGAAATTTTGGTTGTTGCAAAATGACCTGCAAAAGCGCGTCACCCATCTGCTGATAGGCACTTTCCATCAGTCTCGAATGATACGCGCCCGCGACATTCAGGAATGCCCCTTTCCGGATTCCGTGTTCTCTCGCCAACCCAACCGCCACCTCGACCTTGGCGAGCTCTCCGGAAATCACGATCTGACCCGGCGCGTTGATATTTGCGACATCGACATCAGTCGCAGCGGCCAGCGCCCGCACTGCCGCTTCGTCAGCGCCAATCATCGCCGCCATTCCACCCGACGTCGCCTCGCAAGCCACCTCCATGAAGCGCCCGCGCTTCTCAACCAGTTTCAGACCTTCCTCGAAAGAGAACGTTTCCGCAGCAGCGTGCGCAGTCCATTCACCGAGTGACAATCCGGCAGCCGCAGTTACCGGGAACATGCCCGCGATGTCACGCAGAACGCTCAAGCAAGCGAGACCGTGGATATAAAGCGCTGGCTGGCAGTTCGACGTCCGGGTCAGCTCTTCGAGCGGGCCGTTCCATGCAATTTCGCTCAACTTGCGGCCGAGCACCTCATCCGCGCGCCGGAACAAATCTGCCGCTTCGACAAATTCGGCGGCCAGATCCCGACCCATCCCAACTGTCTGCGCGCCCTGACCGGCAAAAAGAATTCCGATTTTCCTGTTCATCTTCAACCATGCCACATCGAAAATTGCCGATTGGCAATTCGCAATTGGCCATTCATCTTGTTTGATGCCGGTCGACCACCGCGAAATCGAAGCGCCTGATCCCCTCGCCCGGACGCTGCAGGCGCAGGCTGAGGACGTTCCCAACCACGACCAGATCGGGGAAAAAATGGTGCTCAATATGGGCCCGTCGCATCCGGCGACCCATGGCGTTTTGCGCCTGGAATTGGAGCTGGACGGCGAGGTGGTGACGAAGGCGACCCCACACATTGGCTATCTCCACCGCGGTGACGAAAAAATCGCCGAGAACATGCAGTACAACCAGTTTGTTCCCTACACCGATCGGCTCGATTACCTCGCTCCCTTGGCGAACAACGTCGCGTACGCGCTTGCGGTGGAAAAGTTGATGGGCTGGGAGCTGCCGCCGCGCGGCAAGGCGATTCGCGTCATTTGTTGCGAAACGGCCCGCCTTTCCGCGCACTTGCTCGGCCTCGGGGCAATGGCACTCGACCTCGGCGCGATGACGGTTTTTCTCTACACGTTCACGGAACGCGAAAAACTCTACGATCTCTTTGAACTGCTAACCGGCGCGCGTTTCACCACTTCCTACACGCGCGTGGGCGGACAGATTCGCGATCTGCCGGAGACGTTCATCCCGCAGTTGCAACAGTTCATGGATGGTTTCATCCCGCAGCTCGATGAGATCGACAAGCTGCTCACTCGCAATCGCATCTTTGTGGATCGCACCCGCGACATCGGTGTCATCCCGCGCGATCGAGCCATCGCCTACGCGCTTTCCGGGCCGAACCTTCGCGGGAGCGGCGTCGAGCATGATCTCCGGCGCAAACATCCCTATTTAGATTACGAGAAATACGATTTCGAGGTCGCGATTGGGAGCGCGGGTGATTGTTACGATCGATATCTGGTCCGCATCGAAGAAATGCGGCAAAGCGTGCGAATCCTGCGCCAAGTAATCGAGCATCTACCGAGCGGCCCGATCAACGCCGTCGATTGGAAAAACGTTCTGCCGCCGAAAGCCCGCGTCATGACGAAGATGGAGGAACTGATTCATCACTTCATCGTTGTGACGGAAGGGATCGACGCGCCCTCCGGCGAAGTTTATTTCGCGGCCGAAAACCCCAAGGGTGAGCTGGGCTTCTACATCAACAGTAAAGGCGGCGGCGTGCCGCATCGCTTGAAGATCCGAGCGCCCTCCTTCGTAAATCTAAGCATTTTGCCTGAACTTCTCCCGGGCAGCATGATGAGCGACGTGGTCGCCATTCTCGGTAGTCTGGACTTCGTGATGGGAGAATGCGACAGGTGAAAATCCCATGAAAAACCCACTTTCGTTCTTCCGCTTCGCCCTTCCCGCTATCGCTTTGCTGTCGCTCGGCGCCTGCAATCGCGATATGCTTTCCGGCTCCAAATTGACGAGCGCAAACTACGATCAGATCACGCTTGGAATGTCGAAGGCGCAGGTCCAAACCATCCTCGGTGCGCCAACCACGATCGACTCGAAAGACCTCGTTATTTTTAAGAAAACGACATTCCGCTACGAAGACGGCAAGAAGTTCGCGATCGTTACTTTTAAGAACGATGAGGTTGATAGCAAAGACACCAACCTGGGACGCGAACCGTGATGAGAAACCTCCTCCGCTCCCGCCTTTTCGTCCTGCTTCTCGGAGCTCTCTTCGCCTTCAGCGCCTGCCACGGCCCGCGCCTGACCAAGGCAAACGTCGACGAAGTCTCCCAGGGGATGAGCCGCAAACAGGTGGAATCGATTCTCGGTCCGCCGACCTCAATCGACAGCACCAATCTTTTGGTGATGAAAAAGGTGACTTACGCTTACACGCAGGGAAATGAGTCGGTCACGATTGTCTTCGTGAACGACCAAGTGGCGTCGAAGGAAAGCAACCTTCACGATTAGTCGTCATCTGTGGAAGCGACGATGACGAGCAAAGTTCCGGCCGAACTGGAACAGCAAATGGATAAGGCGATTGGCCATTATCCGCCCGATCAAAAACGCAGCGCATCGCTTCCCTTGCTACACCTCTGGCAGGAACACTTCGGTTTCATCAGCGACGAGGGTGTGACCTGGATCGCCGCCAAGCTTGGACTCGAGCCGATCAACATTCTCGAGCTGGTCACATTCTATCCGATGTTCCGTCAGGCGCCGGCCGGACGAAAACATATTCGTGTTTGCCGGACCCTGAGTTGCGCGATGGCCGGGGCGTATCCGCTCATGGAAAATCTCGCTCGCCTAACGAAAATCGATCGGGACGACACGCACGACCCGGTCGCGGTTAGTTCCGATGGCAATTACAGCATCGAGTTCGTCGAATGCCTTGCGAGTTGCGGCACCGCGCCCGTCTGCATGGTGGACGACGAATTGCGCGAAACCGTAACTCCAGAGAGCGCGCCCGATCTTCTTGCTCCTCAGTCGTCACCCGCGATCCATCCCGCTCCTCATCCGCTTGAGCGCCGCATGATTTTCAAAAACATCGGGCGCGAAGGTTACACCAGAGACATCGATTGTTATCTGCAGAACGGCGGTTATGAGCAGCTCAAACGCGCCGTGAGTATGAGCCGCGCCGAGATTGTTAATGAGGTCAAGACTTCCGGTCTCCGCGGACGCGGCGGCGCGGGTTTCCCCTGCGGAGTGAAGTGGAGCTTTATCAAACCGGACGAGAAAAAGCCGGTTTATTTAATCTGTAACGCCGACGAGTCCGAACCGGGGACCTTCAAGGATCGCTACATCATTCATCAGGATCCGCATCAACTGATCGAGGGCATGTTGATCAGTTGTTTCGCCCTCAACGTTCATACCGCTTACATTTACATCCGAGGCGAATTTCCCGAAGGCGCGAAAATCCTCGAACACGCAATCGAAGAAGCGCGTGCGAAAAATTTCCTCGGCCCCAACATGCTGGGCACGGGCTTCGACGTGGAGTTTTACATTCATCGTGGTGCCGGGGCGTATATCTGCGGCGAAGAAACTGGCCTGATCGAATCGCTGGAAGGGAAGCGCGCCTATCCCCGAATCAAGCCGCCTTATTTTCCCGCCGTGCTCGGTCTCTACATGTGCCCCACGATTGTGAACAACGTCGAAACGCTTTGTCACGTGAAGCACATCATCGCCATGGGCGGTGCGGAATACGCAAAAATCGGCCGGCCTAACAATACCGGAACCCGAATCGTTTGCGTCAGCGGTGATGTTGTAAAACCGGGCTACTTCGAAATCGAAGTCGGGGCGCTCACGATGGGGCAAGTGATCAATGAGATGGCCGGCGGACCAAAATCCGGTCGCAAAATCAAGGCGGTGATTCCCGGCGGCAGTTCAGCGAAAGTGTTGCGCGCGGACGAGAGATTCAAGCTGAAGGATCGCGAAGTTTCGCTCGATGAAATCCCGATGGATTTCGACAGTCTGGCCGCGGTTGGTTCGATGGCGGGGTCGGGCGGAGTCATCGTGATGGATGATTCGCGCGACATGGTGTGGACGCTCAATAACATCAACGAATTTTACGCCCACGAGAGCTGCGGGCAGTGCACTCCCTGCCGCGAAGGCTCGCTTTGGATGAAAAAGATTACCGCCCGAATGTTGTTAGGCGGCGGCGTGACGCAGGACCCTGCGACTTTGAAGAACGTGGCCGATAACATCGCCGGGCGAACGATCTGCGCCTTCGGCGAAGCATGCGCCTGGCCTACACAAAGCTTCGTTGAGAAGTTTGCGGACGAATTTGCGGCGAAGGCTCAAAAGCCGGTGCCGCCCCCGTTGCCGCCGGAGTACACCCCGGAAGAGCTGATCACTGAATCAAAGATCCCGACCGCGCCGCTCGCTCATGATCCCGGCTGGGAAAAAGCGGGAGCGGCTGGAACGATATGAAAAAGAGCCGGCACCTAACAATGTGGGAGGGGCCTTTGTGCTCCGACAGCCGCGACGCCGATCGCCGCGCAAAGGCGGCTCCCACATTCAACACTTTCCCGCTTTGTTGATTCATCATGACTGATGCTCCATCACCTCCAGTTCCACAGGTGGTCAATGTGCAGATTGATGGCGTTTGGCATCAATTCCCCAAAGGCACTCGGTTGATCGAAGCTTGCGAGCAAGCCGGCAGTTACGTTCCGCGCTATTGCTATCACAAGAAGCTCTCCTCCCCGGGCAATTGCCGAATGTGCCTGATCGAAATGGGCATGCCGAAAATGGGCTCAGACCGCAAGCCGGTTCTTGATGCAGACGGTAGGCCTGAAATCAATTGGATGCCGCGTCCGCAGATCTGCTGCGCGACCGATGTGTCCGAAGGGCTTGGGGTGCGCACCAGTTCACCGCTGGTTGAGGAATGCCGTCGCGGAGTGATGGAATTCCTCCTCATCAATCACCCGCTCGATTGCCCCATTTGCGACCAGGCCGGTGAATGCCGACTCCAGGAATTCAGCGTTGAATACGGCCGCGCCGATTCGCGTTTTCTCGAGCACAAGGTGAAGAAGCCGAAAAATGTGGAACTCGGTCCGCGCGTCACTCTAGATGACGAGCGCTGCATTCTCTGTTCGCGCTGCATCCGGTTCTCAAAAGAAATCGCGCACGATGACGTGCTTGGGTTCATCGACCGCGGCAGCCATACCGTTCTAACGGCGCACCCGGGCAAACGGTTGGAGAACAATTACTCGCTCAACACCGTCGATATTTGCCCGGTCGGCGCACTCACGTCGTCGGATTTTCGCTTCCAGATGCGAGTCTGGTTTTTGAAAGAAACGAAAAGCTTTTGCACCAGTTGCGCGACGGGATGCAACACCGTCATCGGCACTCGTGAAGATGTGATTTATCGGCAAACACCGCGTGAGAATGACGCGGTCAACTCCTCCTGGATGTGCGACTACGGCCGGCTCAATTTCGAATATCTGCAAAGCGAGCGTCGCCTGAGCGAGCCGATGGTGCGGGCGGAAAACAAGCTCGAATCTACCACCTGGAAGCGCGCGATCGAAAGTGCGGCTGCGGCTTTGAAGCCGTTCGAGTCAGGCCAGATCGGAATGCTCGCATCGGGGCGAATGACCAACGAAGAGCTATGGCTGACCGGACGACTCGCCAAATTACTTGGGGTCACGCTGATTGGCATAGCCCCGCGGACCGGACCCGGCGACGACATTCTATTGAGCGAAGACCGCAACCCGAATACAAACGGGGCACGCCTTTTGGGTATCGCGTCCCAGGGCGGCACGAATCTGCAACGACTTAAGGACGCGATCGGATCCGGCCAGATTAAAGCGTTGATTTCGTTAGGCGAAAATCCGCTTCATTGTGGAATCACGGGCGAATCGCTGGAGCGGCTGCCGGTTTACATCGTGATGGATATTCTTTCAAACGAAGCGACGCGTTATGCCAGCATCGTTTTGCCGTCGTTAGGCTTTGCCGAGAAGCGCGGCTCGATGATTAACCGAAAAGGACGGTTGCAGCGGCTCAACCGCGCGGTCCGTGGGCCTGGCTTGGCCCGCGATGACTGGGAAATTCTGCGCGATCTGATCCAAGGCATTTCAGGAGGCAATGGAATCTACACGATCGAAGATGTGTTTCGTCAGATGAGCGAGGCAACTCCCGAACTGGCCGGACTGACCCTGAGCCGGATCAGTGATTTCGGGGTGCAAGTTTTGGATCTCAAAGATACGTCTGGCGAATCGTCGGAGAAAGAAATGCGCGAACCGGAGAAACGTCCGCAATGAAAATATGCGCGCGGCCGCAGCTCCGGGGAGCGCACGCGCCCTCGCGTGCACCGTTCGGCGCCTCGCCGAACGGACGAACGTTCGACCACGGCTCAGTAGTTCTCTCTCCGTGCGACCATGTTTTCGGCGGGGCGCCGAAAACGGCACACGAGGCGCGTGCGCTCCCCGGAGCTCTGGCGCATCCCGCTAATCCAAAATGACCTTTCTCGTCCTCACTTCATTGGTAAAAATCATCGGGATCGTCTTTCTGGTCATTCTCCCGCTGGTCTCTTACACCGTCTACGCAGAGCGTCGGGTCAGCGCGCTCATCCAGGATCGGCTTGGACCGAATCGGACGGGGTTTCCAACCTCACTACTCGGATTCAAAAAGGATTGGTCGCCATTTCTGGGCGGGCTCGGCCAACCAGTGGCTGACGCATTGAAGTTTATCCTCAAAGAAGACTTCACCCCGGCGAGCGTGAACACGTTCTACTACTGGCTAGCACCGTGTCTCGCGATGGTGCCGGCAATTATGACAATTGCCGTCGTCCCATTCGGCAGCACCCTGCTCGGAGTACCGATGGTGATTGCCGATATTAACGTCGGCGTTCTTTACGTCTTCGCCATCGCCTCGTTAGGCGTTTACGGGATCGTGATCGCGGGGTGGTCGTCGAATTCGAAATATCCTTTCCTGGGCGGAGTTCGCTCCACTTCCCAGATGATCTCGTACGAGCTTTCGCTCGGCCTCGCAGTGATTCCGATCTTTCTCCTCGTTGGCCAGCTTCGCCTAACGAGTATCGTGCAATATCAGATTGACCATGGTTGGATGATCGCGCCTTTCATCGGCCACTGGGGTGACATCTGGAAATGGCTTCTCGCTATTCCGATGTTCATTTCCTTTGCCGTCTTCACCATCGCCATTTTCGCAGAGACAAACCGGCTACCGTTCGACCTTCCGGAAGCCGAAACGGAACTCGTTGGTGGATATCACACCGAATACGGCTCGATGAAATTCGCCCTTTTCTTCCTCGGCGAATACGCCGCCATGATTACCGGTTCGGCCATCATCGTCACCCTCTTCCTCGGCGGCTGGCATCTGCCGATTCCATGGTGGAACCCCGCCCACGGCTTTCACTGGTTGCTCATCAATGGCTCGTTAGCCGGATGGCACGGGGTGGTTGGCGGGCTCTTCAATATCTTCGTCTTTTTCGGGAAGGTCTCGCTCCTCCTCTTATTCTTCATTTGGGTCCGCTGGACTTTGCCCCGTTTTCGTTACGACCAACTCATGCGGCTAGGATGGGTTTTCTTCTTTGAGATAGCCCTCGTGAACATTTTTATTGCCGCTCTGATCGTTGCTTACATGCCGCAATGAATGGCGAATTTCTAATGACGAATGACGAAGCTCAGCTGACGTCCGCCAAGTCCATTTCGTCATTCGGCCTTCGTCATTCCTTCGTCATTCGTCGTTCGTCATTCGTCATTTAACCCACCCATGGCCATCACCGTCCCGCGTCCCAACTTGAAGTGGTCCGAGAAAGTCTATCTACCGGCCATCATGAGCGGACTCGCGATCACGTGGCGTCATTTCAAAAACACGCTGACGGGTCGAACAAAAGTGACGATGCAATACCCAGAGCAGAAATGGGACAGCCACATGCCGGAGCATTATCGCGGCGCACCGGCGTTGGTGAAGGATGAAAAAGACCGTGTTCGCTGCGTCGCCTGCCAGCTCTGCGAGTTTATCTGTCCGCCCCGAGCGATCCGCATCACACCAGGCGAAATTCCGCCAACCGATCGCTTCGCCAAGGTGGAGAAATTCCCTCAGGAATTCGACATCGATATGATTCGCTGCATCTACTGCGGGATGTGCGAAGAGGTCTGCCCGGAACAGGCAATTTTCCTGCGCAAAGATTACGCCATTACCGGCTACACGCGCGCCGACATGGTGCACAACAAACAGAAGCTAATCGAGATCGGCGGTGTCATGCACGGCCTTGTCCTGAAATGGAACGAGAAAAAGTGAGGGACCCTTAACAATGTCACCGCTCTTCTTCTGGATCGCTTCCGCGCTCATGCTCATCTTCGGCGCCGCGGTCATCATTAATCGCAACCCGGTGGCGAGTGCGCTCAGTCTGGTTGTTTCGTTTCTCGGACTGGCCGCGCTTTTCATGTCTCTGGACGCCTTTTTCATCGGCATCATCCAGGTACTCGTCTACGCCGGCGCGGTCATGGTGTTGTTCCTCTTCATCATCATGCTGCTCGATCTGCGCGCCGAAGAGCGCCGGCGCATCAACATCGGTGCTTTTGCCGGTGGCGTCGCAGTGGCCATCGTTTTTTTCGCACAGCTCTATCTCGTGATCGGACAATTGCGGACGGCGAAACTCCCTTTTGCGGCGTTGCCTGCCACATCCGGCGATGATGTGCACCGAGTGGGATTGCTTCTTTTTGGGAATTACAATCTTCCCTTTCAAATCATCGGCGTGCTGATCCTGGTCGCAACGGTCGGGGTCATCGTGCTGAGCAAACGCGAACTGCGCTGAAGATGGTCACGCTCGGCGATTACCTTTTCGTGAGCGGGGTGCTCTTCACCATCGGATTTGCCGGCGTGCTTCTCCGCCGCAACCTCATCATCATTTTTATGTCGCTCGAGTTGATGCTAAACGCCGCCAATCTTTCGCTCGTCGCATTTTCTCGCTTCCGGGTCGATTCGTTAGGCTTGCCCAATTACCACGGGCAGGTGTTTGTCTTTTTTATCATCACAGTAGCGGCGGCCGAGGTCGCAGTTGGTCTGGCCATTATCGTTGCGCTTTACCGACTCCGGCGCACGACACACATCGAGGACATCAACTCGCTCAAGTTTTAAAAATGATGATGACGCGTCGCCGCAACATTCTGGGGAGCGCACGCGCCTCGCGTGCTGCGTTTGGCGCCTCGCCAAACGCACGAAGGTTCGAGAGGACATCCATTACGTCCAATCACGCGCGCCGATATTTTTCGCGGGACGCCGCAAACCGCACGCGAGAGCGCGTGCGCTCCACGGATTCGTTCTGCCTCGCTCTCTTGACTTTCGTTAGGCGAAAGGGGTCTCGATGATTACCTGGCTGCCGTGGATCGCACTTCTTCTGCCGCTGCTGGCTGCGTTCATCATCATGGTCGCAACCCGTCCTTTGCGGACGCTGAGCGCATTCATCTCCGTGGCCGCGGTGCTCGGAAGTTTCGTTTGCGCCTGCCTCATCTTCTCGCAGCAGACCGCGAGTGCGCCTTCGATTTCCTGGATCAACCTTGCCCCGCTCTTTTCGGTGCCACTCGGTCTGACTCTGGATGCATTGAGCCGTTCGATGCTTTTGATGGTAACCGGCGTGGGTGCGCTGATTCATATCTACTCGTTAGGCTACATGGGCCAGGATGAAGGGAAGGCGCGCTATTTCGCCGGGCTGTCGCTCTTCATGTTCTCGATGCTCGGGATCGTGCTCGCGAACAATTTCATCATGATGTTCATCTTTTGGGAGCTCGTTGGCGTTAGTTCCTACCTGCTCATTGGGCATTGGTTCGAGCGACCGACCGCGGCCGAAGCAGCGAAGAAAGCATTCATCACGAATCGCATCGGAGATTTCGGTTTCATGATCGGCATTCTGATGGTGTGGGTCGCGACAGGATCGCTCGTCTTCACTGATATCGCAGGCGCGATGACCAACTTCACCAGTCATCCCGGATATCTAACGGCAGCCGCGCTGCTCGTTTTTTGCGGGGCGGTCGGCAAATCAGCGCAATTCCCGCTGCACGTGTGGTTGCCCGATGCGATGGAAGGTCCGACTCCGGTCTCCGCGCTGATTCACGCCGCCACGATGGTCGCAGCCGGTGTTTATATGCTGGTTCGCGTCGGTTTCCTTATCGGTGCGTCACCGGCCGCTCTTCACGTCATTGCCTGGATCGGCACCATCACGGCGGTAATGGCGGCGTTGATGGCGACGCAACAGAACGACATTAAACGCATCCTCGCTTACTCCACTCTTTCGCAACTCGGTTACATGGTGATGGCTGTCGGGCTCGCTTCCGGTCAAGCAGCGATGTTTCATCTTTTCACTCACGCCGCGTTTAAGGCGCTTCTCTTCCTCGGCGCCGGCTCGATTATTTTCGCGATTCATCACGAGCAAAACATTTGGAAAATGGGCGGGCTCGCGAAACGGCTGCCGATCACCTTTCTAACATTCCTCGTCGGCACTCTCGCGTTAATTGGTTGTCCGGGTTTCAGCGGTTTTTTTAGCAAGGATCTGATTCTCGCTCTCGCCTACGAGCACAGTTTGCCGTTGTTCGTCTTGGGCGCAGGCACAGCATTGCTGACTGCTTTCTACATGACGCGACTTATGGTGGTCGTCTTTTTTGGCGCACCGCGGAGTGAAATGGCATCGCATGGGAAGGAATCGCCGGTCGTGATGACGATGCCGCTCATTCTCCTCGCGATCCCGGCTGCAGTAGGCGGTTTCGGATTTTTTGCGACTCGCTTTCTGACTTTGCCTAACGAAACACATTCCGGTTCACCGGTGCCGCTAATTGCTTCGATCAGCCTTCTGGTCGGTGTGCTGGGCGCATTTGCCATTTATCGCAAACGAACCTCGGAGCCGCTCCGCATCGCTATTTTGCGGAATCGGTTTTATATCGATGAACTGTATGCATTTCTTATTCGATGGACCCAGGGTTTGCTCGCTGCGGTTTCCGCCTTCATCGATCGTTGGATTCTTGATGGCGCGATTGTTCGCGGCTTGAGCGGCGCGACCTGGGGGAGCGGATTCATCCTTCGACTCCTGCAAGTCGGTAACCTGCAAGCCTACGGGTTCCTTTTCGGCTTGGGCGTCATTGGACTGATCTATTTCACAGTTTTCCACTGATGCTGCTCTTCATCGTATTCGCGCCGCTTATCACGGCGTTTCTCATCCTGACCGGCGCTCCTGCTCGGGTGACGGCTCTCCTCGGAGCAGCCGCGACCACTGCCGCGACAGTCGCGGCGTTATACCTGTACGATCCAGCGCGAACAGGATTTCAATTCGTTCAGTCGTTTCCGGTCAGCCCTAGCTGGCGACTTCAGTTCCTGCTCGGCGCAGACGGTTTGAGTTTGATCATGCTTTTTCTGGCCGCGCTGGTTTTGCTTTGTGCGGTCTGGTTCACGCCGCCGATTGAAAAGTCGGAGCGGCTATTTTACGCCAGTCTCCTTTTCCTGGCCGGCGGCGCAATCGGCGCCTTTGCTTCGCTCGATCTCTTTTTCTTCTACGCGTTCCATGAGCTCGCGCTCATTCCAACTTTTCTTCTGATCGGCATCTGGGGTTCGGGCAATCGATTCGGGGCCGCGTGGAAAGTTACGATCTACCTCGCGGTCGGAAGTTTTGTTCTCTTGCTCGGGTTGATCTTGCTTTATCGCAGCGTGCCGCCGGATTTGCGAAGTTTCGATCTGCGGGCCTTGCAAGCGGTGGCGGCGAACGGCGGGATCAGCGCAGGCGCGCAGAATCAGATTTTTCTGCTGCTGCTTATTGGGTTTGGCGCACTGATTTCGCTCTTTCCCTTCCACACCTGGGCGCCGGAAGCCTATGCCTCGGCTCCCGGTCCCGCCGCAATGTTGCATGCCGGGGTTTTGAAAAAATTCGGCCTTTACGGATTGCTTCGCGTCGCGCTGCCCCTTCTGCCGGAAGGAGCGCGACATTGGAACACGCTTCTGATCGTCCTGTTGTTAGGCAACATCATTTATGTCGGGCTCGTCACCCTCGCGCAGAAGCGGCTCGATTGGATGCTTGGCTATTCAAGTGTCATGCACATGGGCTACATCTTTCTCGGAATCGCGAGCGCAAACCTGATCGCGCTGAACGGCGCCGCTACGCTGATGTTCGCTCACGGGATTTCTGTCGCTCTGCTCTTTGGTCTGGCCGGAGAAATTCGGCGACGCACCGGGACGCTCGTCTTCAGCGATCTTGGTGGACTCGGCAAGGTGATGCCTTTTGCCGGTCTGGCCTTTGGCCTCGCGACTTTCGCCGCCATAGGGCTGCCAGCTTTCGCCAATTTCGCCGCCGAAGTGATGATCTTCTTCGGAGCGTTTCGCGTCGGAGTGAGCTGGAACGGGTTCGATCTTTTTCAAGTCGCCACCGTGCTCGCGTTGTGGGGCGTGGTGATCTCAACGGTTTACTCGTTGCGTGCTTACCGTGCCATTTTCATGGGTGTTATGCCCGATCGCTGGAACAACCTGTCGGATCTTTCCCGGTCGCTTCGCGCGCCAGTTATCCTGCTGATAGCGGCGACGCTGATCGTTGGTTGCTATCCAAACTCCATTCTCCGCATCCTGCGCCCGGTCTTCTCGAGCCAGGCAGCAATTCCGAACCGATGATCCCCGCCCCTGCTCTCGAAATCGCGGTCCTGACCTCGGGATTAATCCTTCTCGTCGCAGAGGCCTTCGCCGGCAAAACCAATCGGCGCGGGTTTGCCCTCGCGGCCATATTCTGTCTTGTCGCTGTGCTAATCGCGACGTTTTTCCTGGCTCCGGTCTCCCCTCCGGCGGCTGGCGGATTCTGGAGTTTCTATGCCGCCGATCCGCTCGCCATTTTCTTCAAACGCTTCGCCCTTGTGACAACGATCCTTGTTCTGGTTATGGCGATGGATTACGCGCCGGCCATCAGCAAGGGTCTGCCGGCAGCGAATCCAAACGCCGGACTCGGAGAGTTCTTCATCCTCCCAATTTTCACCTGTGCCGGCCTGATGTGGATGGCGTCCGCAGTCGACTTCGTGATGATCTTTGTCTCGCTCGAACTGGTCACGATGTCGTTCTACGTGCTCGTAAGTTTCACTCGGCGAAATCCCGCGAGCCTCGAAGCCGGAGTGAAATATTTGATCCTGAGCGCGCTTTCCACCGGTTTTCTCGTCTACGGGATCACGTGGATCTTTGGCGTAACCGGCGAGACCAATCTGGCCCGGATCGGGAATGTTCTGGCGGGACAAGGTTTCGACAAAATTCCCCTCCTCTTCGGCCTCGCGCTCGTTCTCGTCGCGCTCGGATTCAAAATCGCCGCGGTCCCGTTCCAAATCTGGGTCCCAGATGTTTACCAGGGCGCGCCGACGCCTGTGACGGCTTTTCTTTCCGTCGGATCGAAGGCCGCGGGTTTCGTAATCCTCCTGCGTGTGCTCGCAACTTTTTCTGCGTTACCGCAACTCAGCCGCCTCCTCGTCGGAATTGCAGCGCTGACATTGATCTATGGCAACTTCGCCGCCCTGCCCCAGACGAATCTGAAACGGTTACTCGCCTATTCGAGCATCGCGCACGCGGGCTATCTGCTCATCGGCGTCGTGACGTTGGCCGGCACCGCTGTCATTTATTATTTGGTCGCGTATTTGGTGATGACGCTTCTCTGTTTCGCAGTCCTGACTGTTGTGGAAAACACCGCCGGACACGAGATCGAGGACTACGCGGGACTCGCAAGGCGTTCCCCGTTTCTTGCTTTTGCCATGTTGATCGGAATGATCTCACTCGCCGGGGTGCCATTCACGGCTGGTTTCCTCGGCAAATTTTTCATTTTCGATGCAGCTGTCCGACAACATCAGATCCTCCTCGTCGTGATCGGCGTGATCACAGTCGGCTGCGGATTCTATTATTATTTGAAGGTCGTGCGCGCTATCTACTGGCTGGAGCCGACCAGTAGCGATCCTATCGCGCTGAGCGGGCTTTCTCGCGTGGTCATGACATTTTTGATCGTCGCCACCTTCGTCCTTGGAGTTTATCCGCAGCCAATCTTGAATGCGCTCGACCAACTGGCGGCGCGCGCCACCATTTCCGCGTCTCGTTAGGCGCGACCGCGCTTCACGACAGAAGATCTTAATCGCTCAGCTCGACGTTCCAGTAGGCGAGATCAACAAAGTGTCGCCAACTTTCGTGCTGTTGGCTCGAGAAAGTGACGTGCACGAACGGCCGCCACTTCGGTCGCTTCGGTTTGCGAATTAACGTCATGTGGGCCTGATGCGGGAGGCGATTGCCCTTTCGCGTATTGCACGGGATACATGAGCAGACGACGTTTTCCCACGTCGTCAGTCCTCCTTTGTCCCGAGGCAAGACGTGATCGAGATTCAATTCCTGGCGCTCGAAAACCTTGCCGCAGTACTGGCAGGTATTGTTGTCGCGCTCGAAGACGTTGTGGCGTGTGAACTTTACTTCCTTCTTGGGCAACCGATCGAAAAGAAGGAGGACAATCACGCGTGGCACGCGGATCTTCCACGAAATCGTTGTGACCATCTCGTGCTCGGGCTCGGGCGTGGCCAGAGAGACATCGAGCCAGCTCGCGAAATCATGCGTCGCGAAATTGTTTTCGTGATCAGTCGCGACAACCTGGGCATGGCCCTGGTAAAGCAAGGTGAAAGCACGACGCGCCGAGCAGACATTGACCGCCTGCCAAAGACGATTCAGCACCAGAACCTGACTGTTTAATGGTGTGTGCAGAGGTTCCTTCGTGGCCTAACGACTCCGCCCCGAATTGGCGCGATATTATCACCCTGTATTTTCGTTGTCAACGTAACGACTAGGTGACGGGATTGAAACAACCTGGCGTCGCGCGAAAATAGGCCGGCATTTCGTCCTGGCCGGACTGCTCCTCGACTTATCCGAATTAGATCGAGCGACCTCGGCGCGCGAACGAAACAAAATCCGGGTTGCGCCACATATGTTCAAAGCAGAGTTTGGAAGCTCATCTTCAAAACTATGCGCTTACCTTTTCGCCTCGCCGCCTCCGCTTGTTCGCTGGGTGCAATTCTCCTTTCCATCAACGCGGTGCCAGCTCAGGCGCCACCTGATACAACGCGATTGCTGCGTTTTCCGACAACGAACGGAGACCAGATTGTTTTCTGCTATGCCGGTCAGCTCTACACGGTTGCGAAAGACGGCGGTGTGGCGCGCCGACTCACGAGTGGCCCGGGTTACACCTCGTTCTCGCATTTTTCTCCGGACGGAAAGCAACTCGCTTTCACCTCGCAATATGACGGCAACACGGAGGTTTACGTCATGCCAGGCGATGGCGGCGAACCGAAGCGCCTGACTACCACCGCCACGCTTGGCCGGGACGATGTTTCCGATCGAATGGGACCAAATAATATCGTCATGGGCTGGCAGAATACCCAGCCACAAGTTGTCTTCCGGTCGCGCCGCACCTCATTCAACTCTTTTATTGGCGATCTCGAAACCGTCGGTCTGGATGCGGAACTGCCAAAACAATTGCCCGTTCCACGAGGCGGCTTTGTTTCGTTCTCGCCAGACGATTCAAAAATGGCGTTCAACCGCATCTTTCGTGAATTCCGCACTTGGAAACATTATCGAGGCGGGATGGTCGATGACGTGTGGATTTACGATTTCAAAACGGGCACGACCGAAAACCTAACGAACGATCCGGGTCAGGACATTTGTCCGATGTGGGGCCCGGACAACAAGATTTATTTTCTCTCCGATCGCGACAATCGAATGAATCTTTACTCGATTGATCTCGCCTCGAAAAACCTGAAGCAGCTCACGACCTTCAAGGACTTCGACATCAAGTTCCCCACAATCGGCAAAGACTCGATCGTCTTTGAGGAAGCGGGCTACATTTGGCGTTACGATCTGGCAACCGGCAAGGCCGCACAGGTGCCGATTACGATCAAGGAGGACTTCGCGTCTGGTCGCGCCGCTTTCATGGATGCTTCCAAACATGTGGAATCCGTCAATCTCGCGCCGGATGGCCAGCGCGCCATTGTCGTAGCGCGAGGAGATCTTTTCTCGGTGCCAATGAAAGACGGCACCTCCCGCGCAATTACCAAAACGTCGAACGTGCACGAACGCGATGCCTTCTGGTCGCCGGACGGCAAATGGATCGCCTACAATTCCGATGAAACAGGTGAGAACGAGCTCTACGTCCGACCGCAGGACGGCAAGGGCCAGCCACAGCAAATTACCAAGTCGGCCGACACCTACTATTACCAACCAATCTGGTCGCCTGATAGCAAGAAGCTATTGTGGAGTGATCGACTCCAGCGTCTGCGCTACGTTGATGTCTCAAGCAAGACGGTTACAGAGGTCGCACAAGATAAGGTGGGAGAGATTGAGTCCTATGATTGGTCGCCTGACAGCCAGTGGATTGCCTGGGGCCAGCCCGAGTTAAACAATCAGAATCGGGTCTACCTCTATTCGCTCGCGAGTAAGAAGGTGAGCTCGGTTACAGACGAATGGTATGACTCGGGCCGGGTCGCCTTCAGCGATGATGGCAAATATCTGCTGCTCTCTTCGAGTCGGGATTTCAAACCGACCTTTAGCCAGAACGAGTTCCAGGACATTTACGTCGACATGCAGCGGATCTATTTCGTAATGCTCGCCAAAGACACCGAGTCTCCAGTAGCTCCGCGCAGTGACGAGGTCGGAAAAGCCGATAAGAAAGACAAGGATAAGTCAGACAACAAGGACGCCGAGAAAAAGGACGAGGGCAAAAAGGACGACAAGTCCAAGAAAACGGTCACGGTGAAAGTCGATCTCGATGGTCTTCAGGACCGCATCGTTGCCTTGGAAACTACCCCGGCCAACTACGCGAACCTCCGGTTGGTGGACGGCCGCGTCTTTTACCTCCGTCGCGGTATCGGCGATCAAGCAGAAGACGATGGTGAGGATGGTGGTGGAGAGCCAAAATGGCATCTCTGTTCCTACAGTCTGGAAGACCGAAAGGAGACAGTTTTGGGCGACGTCAAAAGCTACCAAATCAGTTTCGACGGAAAGAAGATGCTGGTGAAGATCGACGATGATTACTCGATCATCGACCTGCCCAAGGACAAGCTTGAAACCAAGGATCACAAACTCGAACTGAAAGGGCTCGATGTGATCGCGGATCGCCGCGTGGAATGGAAACAGATCTACAACGAATCCTGGCGGCAAATGCGTGACTTTTTCTACTCCCCGACCATGAATGGGGTGGATTGGAAAGCGATGCGCGACAAGTATGGCGCGCTCGTTCCCTTCGTGAATCATCGTAACGATTTGACCTACCTCATGGGCGAGCTAATCGCCGAGCTGAATAATGGTCATGCTTACGTTGGCGGGGGAGAACGACCGGAAACACCGCGAATTAAACTTGGCCTTCTCGGTGCCCAGCTTTCGCGCGATCCGGCCAGCCGCGCCTATCGCATCGATCGCATCATGCCAGGTGAGAATTGGAATAAGACGAACCGCTCTCCGCTTACTGCCGTCGGCCTCAACTTAAAGGCCGGTGATTACATTCTTGCGGTCAACGGCACACCGGTTTCGAGCTTGCCTAACATTTATGACGCCCTCATCGGAACCGCCGATAAACAGGTCATTCTCCGAGTGAACTCTCAACCGACCGACGCCGGCGCGAGGGATATCACAGTTGTTCCCACGGCGGATGAATCACCTCTTTATTACCTCGATTGGGTCAGGCATAACATTGAGTATGTCAATAAGAAGACAGGAGATCAGGTGGGCTATCTCCACATTCCTGATATGGGACAGGAAGGATTGAATGAATTTAATAAGCAATTCTTTCCCCAAATCCGCAAGAAAGGGCTGATTGTTGATGTCAGAGGAAATGGCGGTGGGTTTGTTTCACCGCTTGTCATCGAGCGATTGCGGCACGCACTCGTCATGATCGAGATGTCACGCAACGGCGTTCCGCAAACGAATCCACCGCAGACATTCCTGGGGCCGATGGTGACCTTGATTAATGAGTTCTCGGCATCCGACGGCGATATTTTCCCGTATCGCTTCAAGACGCTGGGCCTTGGCAAATTGATTGGCAAACGAACTTGGGGCGGCGTAATCGGGATCCGGAATCCACTTCCACTTCTGGATGGCGGCCAGCTTTTCAGACCGGAATTCGCTCCCTACTCTAAAGAAGGTGGAAAATGGGTTATTGAAAGCCACGGCGTCGATCCTGATATCGTCGTCGATAACGATCCGGGCAAAGAGTTCAAAGGCGAAGACCAGCAACTGGACCGCGCGATCCAGGAAGTTCAGACGGAAATGAAGGCAAAAGGCTATGAACTGCCACCGATTCCGCCCTACCCGAACCGCAATCCGGCCAATGGCGGCTCCAGTAGCCCGTGAGAGGTAGTCATGTTTTTACCTAACCAAAAAGTTGTGTGTATCGATGGTCGATTCCCACTCGGCATTGGTAAGCTTTATCACGAACTTCCCAAGGAAGGCTCGACTTATACGATTCGCGACATCGTCCCGGGGATTGGACTGACCGGCGACGAGGGCGAAATCGCAGTCTATCTTTGCGAGATTAAGGGACCGCTAAACGCGCACGGTATTGAGCGCGGATTTCGCGCCGACCGTTTCGCTCCCTTGCAAACCGTTGTTGAGGAAGCGGAGGAAGAATTGCTCGTCGGTCTTCCGGGCGTCGTTCCAGCCTGATGGAGCGCTTCATCTTTAACTTCCGTGGGCAGCGGAAGTGGGCTTGGCTTGGATTGTTGCTCGCAGCTCTGCCGCTCGCGGAATTGGCACGGGCTGCCGAGCCAACGCCAACAGCAGAAGATCTCCTCGAAAAACGGCTCGCCGCGATCGAGGCGAAAGTCGGGGGTCGCCTTGGCGTGGCTGCGCTCGCAACCGGGAGTGGGCAGCGTATCGCGTATCGCGCGGACGAACGTTTCCCGATGTGCAGCACTTTCAAAATGCTCGCGGTAGCCGCGGTGCTTCATCGAGTTGACCAAAAGCAGGAGCAGCTCGACCGGTTCATCCCATATTCCGCCGCTGATTTGCTCGAGTACGCTCCTGTTACGCGGAAACATGTAGCTGAGGGTGGAATGAAACTTTCCGCTCTCTGCGCCGCAGCTATATCCCTAAGCGATAACACTGCCGCCAACCTCCTTCTCAAAACAATAGGCGGACCGGAGGGATTGAGTCGTTTTGCGCGCACACTCGGCGATCAGCAAACGCGTCTCGATCGCATGGAGCCGGACCTGAATAATTTTACCGTCGGAGACGAGCGCGATACGACTACACCGGCAGCCATGCTGGGAAACCTTCGTGCGCTACTGCTGAAAGATAAGTTGTCGCCGGCTTCCCGAAACCAACTTGAGAATTGGATGGTGGAAAACAAAACCGGCGACAACCTGATTCGGGCTGGATTGCCAAAAGATTGGCGGGTCGGCGACAAAACTGGCCGAGGCGGTTTAGGTGCCATAGGCGATATCGCCATTATTCGTCCTCCCGGAAAGCAACCAATCCTGCTTGTCGTTTATGAGGTAGGATCGATCGCTCCAATGGAAACGCGCGCTGAAGGAATTGCGTCTGTAGCCCGCCTCGTCGCTGAAACTCTTTAGGATATGGAGCCTCTGAAATCTTCGGCTGCGAAATATGTCGCTCTGACCGATCCGCTTTATGATTACATCGTGCGACATCGCTCGCACTCGATCGATCCCCTTCTCCAGGAACTTCGATCCGAGACAGAATCATTAGGCGAGATCGCACGAATGCTCATCAGCCCTGAGCAGGGAAGTTTTCTCAGCATCCTGACGAAGCTTCTTGGCGTCCAATGCGCTGTGGAAGTCGGCACATTCACCGGGTATAGCTCCATCTGCCTGGCTCGCGGGTTGTCCGAAGGAGGCCGGTTATTCTGCTTTGACGTGAACGCGGAGTGGACAGCGATTGCCCAGCGCTATTGGAAAAAGGAAGGATTGAGCGAACGAATCGAGCTTCAATTGGGCGACGCCAAGGAAATACTCGCGAAGTGGGAACCGCCTCAGCCACTCGATCTGGCCTTCGTCGACGCCGATAAAGCAGGCTACGAGATCTATTATGAGCTACTCTTACCCAAGATGAAGCCAAACGGACTCTTCATCTTTGATAACATGGTTTGGGGTGGACGGGTCATTGAAAATCCTCTCACCGATCCCGACGGGGTCGCGATCAATCGGCTCAACGCCAAATTAGCTGGCGATCCCCGGATTGATTCGGTTCTACTGCCCGTCGCTGATGGTCTGCACCTCGCTCGAAAACGTTAGCACTTACAATTAGATTTCGGCGTCCTGAGGATAGTCACCGATTTGTAACTTGAGCTATCCTTCAATTTCCTTACAACAGGATCGAGCTGACCAAAATACTCCGATGAAAAAGCGCAATTTAAGATCAGCCGCCGTCGCGATCATCGTTCTCAACTTTACCGATCTTGCCAGCCAAGCCGCGAACATAGATTGGCCGACTTTTGGCTTCAATGTGCAACGGACGGGCGAGAATCCTTTTGAATCAACCATCACAGCTTCCACAGTAGCCGGGTTGCAAATGCACTGGTCCTTTGACCTGGGCGCAGTCACTGTCATGCAGCCCGTTCTCGCCGCTGGCGTGATCGTTGAAGGATTACCGAAGGATTTGATTTATATGGGATCCGAACATGGTGACCTTTACGCAGTTGACGCCTCCTCCGGATCGCTGATCTGGCAACGGAACCTCGGCTCGCAGTTGACGGGATGCTCCGACATGCCAGACAATATCTTTGGAGTAAGTGGCTCACCATTCATTGACCGGACAAACGGTCGTATGTTTGTCGTGGGAGGCGACGGCAATATGTATGCTCTCGATTTGGCGACAGGTAGAACGCGGTCAGGGTGGCCTGTCCCCGTCACAACCGATCCCCTTCATGAGCACAATTATGGCGGTGTGAATGTCTTTAACGGCGTCGCCTACGCGGAAATTGCGAGTTACTGTGATGGCGTCCCCTATCACGGCCGAGCGGTAGCTATTAATATCAAAAATAAAACAGTAAGAAACTTCTATCCAGCTGGACACAGGATTAATGGCGGCGGAATCTGGGGACCAGGTGGCGTTTCGATCGATCCCGCCACTGGCCATGTGTTTACCGCCACAGGTAATGCTCTGACGGACCCGGAGAACTTCCGGTTCTCTGACAGCGTGGTCGAGCTATCACCGGCACTCCACGTCTTGGGGTTTAACTATCCTGGACTGACCGGTTTCGACGTCGATTTTGGAGCCACTCCTATTCTTTATCAGCCGCCGGATTGCGCCCCGATGCTCGCCGCGAAAAATAAGAGTGGTGTAATGGTCACTTACGAGCGCGGGGATGTCTCTGCTGGTCCTACCCAGCGGCTTCAAATTGCAGACCTTCTTGGCGGTCAATTTAACGGCATTCCAGCGTGGTCCGAAGCGACGCATCTTCTCTACATTGGGAATTCATCAGATTCGAATTCTGAAGAGTATAAGCATGGCATGGTCGCATTGTCGGTGGACGTAAATTGCCAACTGACTCTCGCATGGCAGACAATTGCCGGCGATAACTTCCAAGTCGTCTCGCCACCCACTGTTGCCGGAGGCGTCGTCTACTACGGGACCGGCGCAGGAAGCCAACTTCTCGCCTTCGACGCTTTGAGCGGAACACAGCTTTGGTCGAGCAACACGACGATCCAGGGTCCAATCTATGGGGCGCCAATGGTGGTCAACGGGCAGGTCTTCGTGGGGGCGTGGGATAATAAGCTTTACGCGTTTGGATTGTAGGTCGCATCCTCAGCGCTCGGTCCAGACTGGTTAGCTATGACGTCGGATTCCCGCGAGAGTTAGGCGCGGCTATTCCAACGCAATGCGAAAACGCAAACCAGGCTTGGATCCGAACTGCTCCGGTTTGATGAAGTGCTCAACGAAGAATCCTCCATTCGCTTCGATGACGCGCTGTGACGCGACATTGTGCGGATCAGTGGTTATCTCCACATAGGGAAGGCCTACGGCCCTAGCTTCGGGGAGCATTAGGCGCAGCGCTTCCGTTGCGTAGCCAAGACGCTGTTTCCACGGCACAACTGCGTAGCCGATATGTCCAAGACAATGCGGTGGAAGCGCAGCGCTATCCGACTGCCACCGCAAGCCAATGCTGCCGCAGAACTCGCCGTCCCAAAGCCAGCGTTTGAAACCGGGGAGCCGCCTGGCCGTCGACCCATCTGGAAGGGTGATAGAAAGACCCTTCGCTTCGCGATCTTCCATGCTGGCGACAAACCCTGTCGCATCAACGCGAATGCGAGCCAACTCTTCTCGTGCGGCCTCAACCCCGCGTTCATTGTCGGGCGACCACCCGCGCTCGAGCGCGGCGACGTAGCTCGCTAGATGTTCTGGACCAGGACGAACAAGCTGCATGCGTCGCGCCTAACGAGGAAAAGGCAATAATTAAATGAGTAATACAATCTTTCCAAAGGCGCCTGGCTCCATCACCGCGCGATGTGCCTGCGAGGCTTCAGATAACGGCAGTTCCTTGCCGATTACAGGACGCAAAGCGCCGTTCTCTAAGCCGGCCACAAGCGCGGCATGAATGCTCGCCATCTCGGTCGCCGGGGTATTCGGCAAAACCATTCCGCGAATATCTGCGTCGCGGGACATGGTATCGCGCGCATCGATTTCCACTCGGCCGCGATTACCGATTACGACGACACGACCGCGTGACGCCAGGATCGTCAGGTCCTTGGCGAGATTAACGTGAGCCGCCATCTCCAGAATCACATCTATACCCCGGCCCGAAGTAGCCTTCATGATCTCCGCCAGATAACCCTCAGCCCCGTGGTCAAAGACTGCGTGCGCCCCCTGCTCCATCACGAGAGTGCGGCCCCGTTCGGTCCCGGCGGTCCCGAAGACGTGCAGGCCACCGGCGCGCGCCAGCTGCACGGCAGCCGTCCCCACCCCGCCGCTGGCGCCGTGAATCAGGACTGTTTCGTTAGGCGACGCCTTCGCCCTTTGCCACAAGCCTCGGTAGGCGGTTGCGTAGGGCGTGCCCAGAGCCGCGCCTTGCGCAAAAGACGCCGGTTCTGGCAACGGATGCACTTGGGCCGTGTTGCACAATGCAAGTTCGGCGTAGGTACCGCTGAGTGATCCCGCGGTATAAACTCGATCACCCGGCCGAAATCTAGCGGATTCACCGGGCAACAATGGCCCTACATCCTCAATCACACCGGCACCGTCGTTGCCAGGAGTGAACGGGAGAGCCGGCTTTCGCGCATAGGTCCCAGCCCGGATGTAGGTCTCGACCGGATTGACGCCAACCGCATGTATTCGAACCAGCACTTGGCCAGGACCCGGCTTCGGTTGCGGCACCTCCAGCAATTTCATCACTTCTGGTTCGCCAAATTGTTCGACACGAATTGCTTTCATATTTCCAACACTCTCTCGCCCAGTCGTTTTTCCAATTCAAATTACCCTTTGTGCGCGCCTCGGACGCCCCTCTTTCCCAGATTTGGAGGATAAACACTGCAACTCCCTTGAGGACGCACTCCCTAACGAACATGGGAGCAGTTCGAGCGGCTGTCACGGTTCAACGCAAACGAACCATGCCGGTTTAAGATGGGCCAGCGGGGTCCGCAGTTTTTCTAGTTCAGCGACTGGGCCATGGACTTCCAGCCGATTCAGGTCAGCGATTTTCAATGCTTCGGCCAAAAGCTCTCCGACGTTTTCGAGATGGACGAGGAGCGCCTCCGCGCCCGCGTAGCCTTCCCGGCAGAACACCTCATCGCCGTTGATGGTGAAATCGTAGAACAGGTTGTTCTCTTCGGCGGCCGTCTTATCGCGGAATGCCGAAAGGCCCGCTTTGAAGTTCTCCGCCTGGCCGGGATGAACTTTGAAATACGGATGAAGGCTTACGAAGTTGGCAGGAAGATTCATAATCGTTTAATTCCGACACACGGAAGTCTCCCAACCGACCGTCACGTGCGAAAAGCGAGAATAGAAGACGTCCTCGCTTCGACAAGAAAATTCACAATGTCTTCGCATCTGAATGGCGCATTGCTGCGCATGGCCTATCTCTTGCCTCAAGCCTGGTAGAAAACAAAGGCGCCCCGTGTCTTTCGACACGGGGCGCCTGCTGATTGCAAAGGGCTGTTTCCTACCGATCAGGCGTAGCCGCCATCGAAGAGCTGGTAATATCTTCTGCGCCAGCTTTTTTGAAGACATCTTTGGCAACATCTTCGCGGTCGCCGTCCGCGTGCACCGCGATGAGATATTTACCGTGCTTCAGCTTGTCTTCGTAACGCTTGGCCTCGATCTCGGGGATACCGAGACCTATAAGACCTCCGACGATGCCACCGGTTGTTCCACCGATAGCTGCCCCGCCTAACGCAGCCATTATCGGTCCCGCCGCGATAAACGGCCCTACCCCGGGAATAGCCAGCGCGCCGATGCCGGCGAGTAACCCGAGCACGCCGCCCGTTACTCCCCCGGTCGCAGCGCCAGTGGCCGCCCCTTCAGGCGCCTTGGTCGCTTTGACCGGTCCGATATCGTGCCTGCCCTCGGTGTCCGGCAAGAGAATCGAGATCTCATCACTCGGAAAACCCGCCGTCTGCAAGTTTTCCACGATTTGCTCGGCCTGCGAGCGACTTTTTGCGATACAAAATACTTGTGTGTCTGACATAATATTAATGGTTCTTTCTTTGGTTGTCGGATTTAGTCCGAATTCTTCACTTCCAGTTGATTATCTATCTTCATTTGGCCGGCAGCCGACTTAGCCAGCTCCGCGATCTTCGTCTTTTCGGCCTCGCTCTTCACCGGGCCGCGTAAGGTCACGACACCGTTTTCGGTAATGATCTTTACATTCTTTGCCGTCATGCTGAGGGAATCGTCCTTCATTACGGCGCGCCGAATCGACGCTGTGATCTGCGTATCTCCTTTGGTATTCGACTGATCGAATGAAGTCTTTGTTTCGCTCGAGCGGTCTCGCTCGTTCCGGGCCGAGTTATCAGCTGCGGGCGAAGACTGATCCTGTGCGAAAGCGGAGACGGTGAGTGCCGAGAGGCATAGTATTGATAAGGTAGTTAGTTTCATGTTCTAAGTGCCGCATGCGCGACAACTCCTAAACGGAACTGGTGACCTTTCTGGCCCTCTTTTTCCGTAAAAAACCCCCAAGAACCTGATCCGGTTAAGGTTGCATTCGGACACGCGCTCAGTCCGAATTTTACCCCCAATCGTCTATTCCGGCGCGAATCATCGGAAATGCCGACCATCGACTGGATTACGTTTTTTAACTTCGGCTGCTGGGCAGCGTGCTTTTGGTGGATGCACCGCATTTCCGTCCGCCAGAATGCTGTCCTCGATCAATTGACGAGTCAGGCCCACCGAATCGAGGAAATCTCGCGCCAGGAGCACGCCCTACTTACGCAAGTACATCCCAACGTCGAAGCAATTCAAAAAGGCGTCGATGAGGTGTCGGAGAAGGTGGCACGCGTTGAAGGTACCGTTGGCGGTGGGGAGGTAGCGCATTCACCATAAGGAGATCGGGGTCGTTAGATAATGCTAACGCTTGCCTGCGTCTGGTCTGGCTAATTGCTGCGAACAATTACAATCGCGGTGTCGACTTGACGATCCGCTGATTGGCTGGCGGCCGTGACATTCGCGGAAATGCGAGCAGACCGCTCCCAGCAAATATACGCCGCAGCGACTGCAATCAGGATTGCAAGCAACGGCAGCGCCAGACGGCCCCAGCCGCGATTAGAATCTTCCGTGGGGAGCGAGTATCCAGAATTGTATTCGAGTAGAGGAAACAATTCCCCAATCGTCTTCCAGTGGGTTTCACCCTGTGGCTTGCATCGAACGCGTCGATGCAAGTAGCCCGCTCGAAAAAGATGCGAAATCTCCTTGGAATTCAACGGGTAGCGGATGAGAGGTGCTTTCACGTCGTAGAGTTCCATTCCATTTAGCGGAGCAAAACGGATGCCTGTTGCGCATCGGCCTTTGAAGTTTCCACCTGCCGATTTCAGAGACTGCAAATCGAAAGTGCTGAACTGTAACAGCGATGGCTAGTGCGGTGTCGGCTGCGGCACTGCCTCAGGTTGAGGCGCGGCGTTTTCTGGCGCCGTTTTTACTTCCGATCCCGTCGCGCTGGGAGCCAGGTCGGTCTCTTGTTGACGGCGTTGCTCAGTTCCCGCTCCGTTTTGCTGTTGATCGCGAGCCTGGCGACGCTGTCGTGTCATTGCGCGATTTTGGTCTCTTGTCCGCGCCTGGCGACGTTTACCCCGATGCCTTCTTTGATGCTTCTTGTGGTCGGTATCACGGGGCGTTGTGGGCGATGCTGTCGGACTCGGTGTCGCGAAAGAATTGAGACCTGAAGTGTTTTGCTGGGATGGATCGCTTTGCTGGGCGACGAGAGGTGTAACGAGCGCCGCGCCAAGACCAACTGCCAACACCGAACGAATGATTTTCATAGCATGGATTCTCGTCGTCACTGAATGCCCTGCCTGCGGCTTGAAACACATCAAGGCTCTCAGACGATAGTCGCCGCGTCAATAGCGCAAGAGGCGAGCACATCGGAGTTAACCGATGCGTCGCCTCTTTCTCGCTAAACAACCCTTCCAACTCCGGGCCGATGC
>Ga0207701_10001241_pt1 | contig 26920 bp, 26 predicted proteins | sample KBSSwiSSwithPhiX_FD_184294 | JGI IMG/M metagenome (GOLD analysis project Ga0207701, IMG submission 184294) | Switchgrass rhizosphere bulk soil microbial communities from Kellogg Biological Station, Michigan, USA, with PhiX - S5 (SPAdes) (version 2) | ecosystem: Environmental > Terrestrial >... | reverse complement strand
AAAGGTACGCTGAACCTCCCGAGCCACAACGCAAAAGTCAGAATCTGCTCGCTGTCGTCGGTCCCGATGGGCTATTCCTGAAGCAGTGGCGATCGCTCAGCCTGGTTTTCCTTTCGCCGTTAGTCATTGGCAGACAGATCGACAAGCACGATGAGAGTCTCGGTAGTCATCGCTTGTTTCAACGAACGGGAAACGATCGAGCAGGGTGTTCGCGCGGTTCGCGCGTCGTCCATTCCGGATCTGGAGATCATCGTGGTGGACGACGGTTCGACCGACGGAAGTGCAGACGTGTCCAGTTTCGACTCTACATTTCACCGGTCGGTTTCAGCAGCGCGATCGTCCCTGAAAAATGGCGACTGCTCTATGACTTCAACCCAATGGTCGGGGTGATCGACGGCTTTCGCTGGGCGATTTCAAACGGCGCCAGTGCCTTCCCACAACAAAGCCTCCTTCTTTCGCTCATCACGATTGCGGTTCTCCTCGTCAGCGGCATTTGGTATTTTCGCAAGACGGAGCGGAGCTTTGCCGACGTCATCTAGTACGTCGGCCGCATCACCGCCCGTTTGTTCGTGAATTCATCCATTCCACTTCTGTCGTTCTGTATTCCGACGCGCAATCGAGCCAAATACCTGCGCGAAATGCTGGAGAGCGTCGTCGCGCAAATCACGTCTGGTGTAGAAGTCGTGATTTCCGATGATGGCTCAACCGACGAAACACAGGAAGTCATTGAGAGTTTCCGGGCACGCATCCCGTGCCTTGTAGCCCAGCGAGTTGATCCTCCGCTACGCTACGATCGCAACCTGCTTCACGTCGTCTCGCTGGCGCGCGGCAACTATTGCTGGCTCTTCGGCGACGACGATCGCCTCGAGCCCGGTGGCCTCGCCGCCGTTCTCGAAGCATTGAAAACAGAACCTGAATTGACTGGCCTAACGACAGATAGAATTTCGTACGACAGCGCGCTTGAGAAGAAAATCCCGGTGCGCGCTTTGAAGCAGCAGCAAAGCGCTCTTTTCCAGAATGCGAACGAAGCTTTCGTGCTCTTGCTCGATCGCCTCGGCTTTCTTTCCTGTCAGATCGTCAATCGAACCCTCTGGAATGAGGTCGTTAGGCAGGAAAATCTCGAGCGCTATTTCACTGGCTATGTGCAGCTTTACATCATTGCGCGCATGCTCGTGCAAGCGCCGCGCTGGCAGTTTCTCGCCACAAAATGCGTCGGCTTTCGCGCGGACAACGATTCCTTCCGGGTCCTCGGACAATTTGGTCGTTTGCAGATGGACGTCTGCGGCTACGAAACAATCGTGGGTGATGTTTTCGGCCGAGATTCGCGGCTTTATCACGCAGCGATGAGTGAAATTGCTCGCACTCACGCGCGTCACCATATCGTGACCGCCAAACGCATGGGCGCGCCCCTTTCTTTTTTTCGTCAGGCCCTCGCCCTTTGCGTGAAGCACTACGCCCGTTACAGCAGCTTTTGGCTACAGACTTTTCCCGTCCTTATCATGCCGCGCGGAGTAATGCTTGCGTTGCGCGGACTCTACCAGCGACGGCGTGCCATCTACCTGGCCTAACGAACACGCCTGATGAAAATTGCGGTTTGTACCTTGGTGGTGGGCGAACGTTTTGAGAAGCTCTTCGAGAAGTTCTGTCTTCGATCCTGGGAGCATTATTGTCGATCGCACAAGTATGAGCTTTTTGTGTTTCGAAAGCCGTTTGCGGTTCTGGAGGGCAAAAGTTTTGCCTGGCAAAAATTGCTCCTTCTCGAGCAACCCGAGCTGACCGGATTCGATAAGATCATCTGGCTCGACGCCGACATCATTATCGCGCGAAACGCTCCGCCGCTCGAGGTGCCCGCAGGTAAGTTAGGATGCGTTTTGGAGACGCCATTCACCGGCAGTATCGAAAGCTGGTATCGACTCTTTTCGTTGCCGCCGACCCGAGAGATCGTGCAAACAGGTGTGCTCGCTTTGGAAGCGGCGCATCGGCCTATCATGCAACAGGCCCTCGCTTATCCAGAAACCGGAATGTATGAAATGCCCGCTCTCTCGTGGTGCATCAGCCAGGCGGGCGTGACGTACCAACTTGACCGGCGATTCAACGCATTACTCGGCACTTTGATGCTCGACTATGCGCCACGCTGGATGGTCACCAATAAATTGGTTAAGGAAACGCTCTGGCAGTTGCATTACCCGCCGTTGCGACGCGCCGTTGCCGACGTCTGCACGCAGAATTGGTTCATTCACGCCGCGGGGGCGAAACGCGACTTAAGCAAGGCCAGCCAATACCTTGCGCATTTGGATGCGAGCAACGCGCGAACGGCGCCTCATTCGCCATGACCATGTGGTTGACCCGTATTCGGGTGCATTTGAAAAATGCGCTGCCTAGAGGAGCGCTCCTTTATCGACTGGGACACCAGGCGTACCAATTTCTCCTTCGACTACAAAACCGCTTTGGTCGGCATAGCCCGCCGCGGGAGATCACAGAAAACTCAATCTTCGTCCGCGAGGAAGAGATGTCGATGTGCTCGATCTTTCCCAAGGAAATCCTCGACCTGACCATCGAGCTTTTGCATCCGCGATCCATTCTAGACGTCGGCTGCGGGACGGGGATCAGCCTCGATTATTTCAAAAGCAAAGGGATTTCTGTGCGCGGCCTGGAAGGCTCCGCGCTCGCAATCTCCAAAGCGCGTAATGCCGCGCTCATCCAGCAGCATGACCTCAACCAACCGATCCATCTTGGTCAAAAGTTCGATTTGGTCTGGTGTTTCGAGGTCGCCGAGCACATCCATCCCCGCTACGCTTCCGCCTTGCTCGAAACACTGACAGCGCATGGCGACCGCATCCTCCTTTCCGCCGCGCGCCCGGGACAAGGCGGTCTTGGCCATCTCAACGAACAGCCGCCCGAATACTGGATCGCACTTCTGGAGAACCGAGGCTTTGCGCTGCGCGCTGAGACCGACCGCTATCGCAATTTGCCCGACCACTTTGCCGAAAACATTCTCCTCTTCGAAAGAACCAATGGGGCTCGATAGTGACGGCGCGAAATTCCTATTCGCCGCGCGCGCGGCGGGAGTTTCGTTTTGCAACACGGCAACGTTAGGCCGCCAGAATTTCTTTCCCGCACCCGCCCATCTGCAACAACTCCTCGATCTCCAACAGCCTCGCCTCTCCGCACGGGAATTCCTCGCCACGTCGCAAGGCTACGCGGAAAAGTTTCTCGACTACCTCGGGGCCGAAAAAGTGGTTACGCTCGACAACTCTGCTTACGAGGGCGCCGCGATCGTGATTGATCTCAATGCACCGCTGCCAGATGCACTGAAAAACCGATTTACCGCGGTGATCGACGGCGGCTGTCTTGAACACATTTTCAATTTCCCGCAGGCAATCAAAAACAGCATGGAGATGCTTTCGATCGGCGGCCATTTCCTCGGCATCACCCCGGCGAATAATTTCTGCGGACACGGCTTCTATCAGTTCAGTCCGGAGCTTTATTTTCGCATTTTCTCAGAAGCGAATGGCTTTTTGGTTCGGGCGATCCTGACCAAGGAGAAGGACCGTTGGTTCCAGGTCGCCGATCCAGAGAAATTCGGCGGGCGCGTGGAGCTGCAAAACAATCGCCCCGCGTATCTCTTTGTTCTGGCAAAGAAAATCGAGGAACGCGAAATCTTCTTTAAGGCGCCACAGCAAAGCGATTACGCGCGTAGATGGGAAGCGGGCACTAGCGAAATTCCGCTGCCAAGAGACGCCGCATCGTTTTCCGCGAAGATGCGGACGTTGCTTCCGAGGAAATGGAAGGAGGCTTTGCGCCCATTGGCCGCCAATCTTTCAATCCGCCATCGTTACGCGTGTTACCACCAGATCGACGAAGCATCGCTCCTTCGCGGTGCATTCGCTACCGATCGACCAAGACAATGAGCGTCCTCCACCTGGCGAGACGAAAGTTCCGGACCGTAGCTGCCACTGTTCGCTCCTGCTCCAACTGGCCCGCGGTGGCTTTGGCGAGAAAGAATGCATCCGTCTCGATCTCGACACTTCGCTTTCGGAGCGGCCTACAACTCCGCCCCATGCCGCCACTGCATCGCACTTGGGGAGAGGTTTTCGAGCCGGCAATCGCTGACGTTTACGGCATCGGCGCATGCGCGCCTGCAATCATCGTCGACATCGGCGCCAATATTGGTGCCTTTGCCTGCTTTGCCGCCTACACCCATCCCTACGCTCAAGTCCATGCCTTCGAGCCCTCGGCGAGGCACGCGGACTTACTCGAAGCAAATGTAACGCTCAATGGTCTAACCAATGTAACCTTGCACCGAACGCCAGTAACCCAGGATGGGCGCGAAGTGATTTTCACTGAGCTAGATACCGGGGGCGCGTCCGGAATCATCTTGCAATCCGCCGGCCGAGCAGTGTCAATGGGGAGTGTATCTCTCGATTGCGTGGATTTTTTCGGGAAACTATCCGCCTTCTTTAAACTCGACTGTGAAGGAGCAGAAGGTGAGATCATCGAGTGGATCTGCGCCAATCTAAGTCGTTTACCGTCACGACTAAGGCTTGCTGGCGAATATCATCACTGGTGTCCAATCCCGCTCGACGGATTGTTAGACATGCTTAGGTCTCACGGACTCCGGGCGGAACATCGCACTCCCTACGACGAGTCCTACATTTTTGCGTCGCTCGGAGAGCAGACGTCGGCCTGACCAGTGACTAACCAATTTCTCCAGTTCGAAAAGCTCGAGGCTTGCCCGGGATGTGGTAGCAATGATGGCCTAACTATAGTCGAGCGAGAGATCACCCAGTGTGATGCTTGCCAACTTTACTTTCGCAATCCGCGTCCTACGCAAGAGGAGATTGCTCGTTCCTACGACACGGGCGGGACATTTGAAGCGTGGCAGGACGAAGAACCGGCGCGCGCCCGAATGTGGGAGCGCCGTTTGAAGATCCTGCAGCGTTACGTCAGCGGAGGGCAACTCCTTGATGTCGGGACCGGCGATGGTCGCTTTCTCGCTACGGCGAAAAAGGCTGGATATACGGTTACCGGGACGGAGGTATCCAGAGCGGGGGCCTCATACGCCCAACAGCGCGGCTTCAATGTACAGCTCGGACAAATTACCGACCTAACATTGCCGCCAGCGAGTTTTGACGCGGCCACCATTTGGCATGTGCTGGAGCACGTGCCCAATCCTCAGGCCGTTCTGCAAAAAGTGCATGCATTGCTTCGGCCCGGCGGCATTCTCGCGGCTGCCGTACCTAACGAGGAGAACTTCTTCCTTCGCCACCGTTTCGGCCAAGCGAAAAGCAGCCCCTTCGATCCGCTCACGTTTGGCGGCGAAATTCATCTCACCTATTTTAGGCCATCGACCCTACTTACGACTTTGCGGGCCGCGGCCTTCGACGTGCTGGAATTTGGCGTGGATGATATTTATCACGTCCGTGACTTTAAGATGCGATTGAAGTTACCCTTGCAACGGACGCTGGCTCGCATGTTCCAGTGGCATTTCGCGGTCGCAATGTATGCGATCTGCCGGCGAACCGAAACATGAATGACCTTTTCAAGAAGGGCGCGAGACGTCTTTACGCTTCGGCCGTAGCTTGGTCGTTTGTTTTCACCGCCATCCGTGCTGGAGGCAACTTGCTCGTGTTGCCTTTGATGCTGCACAAGCTCACTCCGGAGAATCTCGGTCTTTGGTATGTCTTTCTTTCGCTGGGAGGAATGGCGAGTCTCGTCGACTTTGGCTTCTATCCCACGATGTCACGCGTGACCGCCTACCTCTGGGCCGGCGCAGAAGAAATTCATGAAACCGGCGCCCCAGCGGTTCGCCAATCCGGAGACTCAATCTCGCCGCCTAATTATCGACTTTTGGCCGACCTGGTGAAAACGATGAGAATCTACTACACCGGGCTCGGTGTTCTCATCGTCACGATTATGGGAGTTTTGGGGACCGCGTGGGTCATTCAGAGGACTCACCTGCTCCCAGATGCCCGATCTGTCTTTTGGGCGTGGTTACTCTTTCTCGCGGGTATCTTCGTCAATATTACCGCCGGTATGTGGCACCCGCTGCTTTCCGGTATTAACGAAGTGCGACTGAATCAGCAAATTTTCGTTTGTGGACTTGTCGTCAACTATCTCACGGTCCTTATCGGCCTGCTGATGGGCGCCGGGCTTTTCTCCCCTGTAGCCGGATTTGTTCTTATGGGTTTGGTGTCTCGGATCCTGGCAAGAGCAAAGTTTAACGGCTTCACCAAGGCAGATGAATATGGCTCTGCGTCACGTTGGTCGTCGAAGCTCTTGCGCGGACTATGGCCCACGGCATGGCGGACCGGGGTAGTTACACTGGGCATTTACGCAACCGTTAATCTCGCAACCCTAATCTGTTCCACTTTTCTCGGCCTAAAGGCTGCCGCCTCTTATGGATTAAGCTTGCAACTGGTACTCGCAGCCGTTGCGATTGCTTCCTCGTTTATCGCCGTCAAGCTCCCACTTGTCGCTCAGATGCATGCCCTCGGAAGGACGAATGAGATTGGTCGCCTCATCTTTCCCCGCCTGCGCTGGTTCTGGACAGTTTACCTGGCGCTCGCACTAGTTACGATCTTGTTCGGTAATCGCGTGATCCACGAGTGGTTTCGCTCGCAAACATCGCTCCTACCCACACCGCTTTTGATCGCACTTTTTGTCGTGACAGGTTTGGAGGGGCATCATGGCGTTTTCCGAGAACTGGCGATTACGGCCCACCGCAACCCGTTTGCAATACCCGTCGTGATTTCGGGAGCTGTAATCGCAGTCTTCAGTGTCATCCTCGTCCCCCAAATGGGTCTTTGGGGCCTCATTCTCGTGCCTGGGATCGTCCAGCTTTGTTTCAATAATTGGTGGACGGTATTGGTAGGATTACGATCCATGCGAAGTTCGGCCGGGGCTTACCTGCGCGGTGTGTTCGGCCCTGCCGTGACATCGAAAACTTTCTCTTGAGTCAACTCGCGATGAACGGATCGATCCTTTACTCCGCCAAGCGCATGTTGCGAATCCTTGATAGTCGCTGGACGCCCCAGATTCGGGCGGTTCGATTCCGAGGAATTACCTTTAAATTTTATTCCACTTTCTGGTGGAACGACATCTCGCAACAACTCCTTGAAACTGAGATCGCTCCTTACTTCGATGCTCTCGCAGAGGGCTTTCAACCGGCGGTTGTCATTGATGTAGGTGCTGCCACCGGCCACTTCGCCATTCTTGCTGCCACGCTCTTCCCCGGGGCCACTGTCTATGCCTTCGAACCCTCCGAGAGACAGCGAATTCTGCTCAAACGCAACGCACATTTGAATGGGATTCCAAATTTGAAGATTGAGTCATTCGGCCTCTGGAATTGTGTAGACGAACTCGCTTTTCGAACCAACGGCGCGGAAAGTTCCTTTGAGTCCGTGAGCCGTTTTCGGGGGAAACTGCCGTTCTTAGAAAAGGTTGCAGTAAAACCCCTGGACCAATGGATAAGCGAGAACGAAATCTCACAAGTTAACCTCATCAAAATGGATGCCGAAGGAGCGGAGATTGAAATTCTTGAAGGTGCGAGTGCACTTCTGGAGCGCGATCATCCGAATCTCTTAATCCAAGCCTACCATTTACGGGATGGAGTTCGTACTCTCGAAAGATGCGCGGAGATTTTGCGTAGACATCGATACGAATTTCGAGAAACCGCAGATCAGTCGGGACTGTTATCCGCGACATGACCACAGACCAAAAAACTTCGGCCGTCCGCAGGTTTCTTCCAAAGTATCTCTACGCCCTGGCTGCGACGCCCTTCCTATTCACCGTTGGTGTGTTATCCGAACGTCATCGCTTCATGATTTTTCAGATCGCCAAGCATTTCGGAATGAAAATGCCGGCCGAGAAAGAGCTTCTCCCTATCCTTCCGCTAAGTGCTGTTCTAACGAGCAAACTCGACGTCACCCTCCTGGAGCCTCTTTTTGCTGGAGGCAATGTCAGTCTGCTTGAACTGATGGTTATAGCAAACGTCGCCAAACAGGCGGAGCCGCCGATGGCTTTTGAGATCGGGACCTTTGACGGCCGCACAACGTTGAATATCGCTGCCAATCTCACGCTCCCCGCAAAGGTCTATACGCTTGACCTTCCAAAGAGCGACCTGGGAGAAACAAAGTTTGCCCTGGCTCCGGGAGAAACTGCTTTTGTCGACAAGACAAAGTCCGGTGCAAGATTCATCGGAACTGCTTACGAAAAACAGATCACCCAGTTATATGGCGACTCAGCTACCTTCGATTTTTCGCCCTACGAGGGACAGATGGGTCTGGTCTTCGTCGATGGATCTCATTCTTACGACTATATCCTGCAAGATACCGCAAACGCCCTTCGTCTTGCTTCCGATAACGGGTTTATTCTATGGCATGATTACCAGCAAGATTGGCCGGGAGTTATCCGCGCGCTGAATGAACTTAAGGAGAGAGACAAGACTTGCACCGGGCTGGCGAAAATTGAAGGAACTTCTTTGGTGATGCTTAAGCGTGAAAACTCTCGTCGTCCGGCTTGATCATCTCGGTGACCTGCTCCTGACGACGCCGCTAGTCCGCGCACTCTCGGTAGGCGGTCATTCGGTCGATGTCCTGGTGCGGGATTCGCTCAAATCAATTTTTAGAAATTCACACTTCGTCCAAGGGTGTTTCGGAATTGAAGAAGTCGCACCGGGCTTTCCAAAGGCATGGTGGCAATTGTCGCGTTGGATGCGACGCGAAAGGTATGACTGCATCATCCTGGCGTATGGAAAGGAGGCACGCCTTTGTTTTGCCTCTGCCTTTTCTGGGGCAAAACGCCGAATCGCGATGTGGTCGGGAGCATGGGGTAGACTCACCGGGCACGAGTGCCTCGCTTCACGCATTCTCGAAGATCCCAGACCAGTTTCAGAGATTCTTCTCGCGTGCTCGCGCGCCATCGGAGTCCCGGATCAAGGACTTAGGCCAGACTTTTTCCTTTCGCCGAACGACCTGAACGCCGCTCGCGACCTAATCCCAGAGCCCTTGCGGACCCGGCTATTAATTGGCATCCATCCGGGCTCCGCTGGCAATGCCTGCAACCTACCGAGTGAAGTCTATGGCGATCTCGCTGCTCTTCTTCTTCGCGAAACAGATTGCGGCCTGATCGTCACCGGTACCCGGAGTGAGGAGAAGCTCTTAGGCCTTTGGCCAAAGGAGATCCTCGATTCCGAGCGAGTCTGGGTTTCGCTAGGCCAGCTCGACGTGCGCCAGTTAGCGGGAATCGTCAAAGCGATGAAAGTTTACGTCTGCTCCAGCACAGGTCCGCTCCACGTAGCGAGCGCCGTCGGAACTGCAACTGTCTCTCCGTTCTGCCCTGCCCCGCCGCTCAACGCAACAATTTGGGGCAACATGGGGGCGCCCTCCCGAGTTATCGAGCCAAAGCGGTGCCCGCGTCTTTCGAGTGAATCGCAATGTTGTAACTTCCTCGGTCAGATATCCGCGGATCAGTTACTAAGTGAGATCAAGATTCTCCTGGCAGCTGACAGTTAATGCGGAGAGCTCTGCAAACCCTTAAGAACACCGTTTGCAATTTGGACGGAATCGAGGTCACCAAAAATCTGTTGTTCGACTTCTGGCGCGACAAATTCCAAATCAGGCGCAAGGTCAATCTCCGTCTCGCAGTAGCGACCGGCTTCCACTTTGCTGAAAGAGATGTTGCGGACGTAAATGACTTTGACGCCGGCTGCATTCGCAAGATGTCGTGGCCCTGAGTCGGTGGAGAAAACCACCGCGCATTTTCGGAGAAAGCAGACTAACGGAAGCAAACGAAGTCTTCCCGCCGTGATGACTGCTCTAAGATGGAAAGCGGCTTTAAGCTCTGTGAGAACGGGCAGATCTGCAGACGCACCGAGCAAAACGGTCTGCACATTCGGTTTCTTTTCCAATTCTCGAATTGCTTCCGCGAATTTACTCAAGGGCAGGACTCCGCGAGACTGCCTGCTGGTTACGAAACAGGCGATGACAGGGCGGGCGGGATCGAACTCCACTTCTCGCCAGAGCTCGTCCGCGTCGTTTTCATCCGCGGCGCTTGGAAAAACTCTTGGTCGCAGGGACCACGACGGTTCTCGGTTACTCAACTGCGCAACTAAGTCACGGAAATACGCCGGGAAAGGTTGCGGGTGGTTGATTTGGATGGGGTGCGTGACGAGGGCAGAGAAGCCTTTGTGGACATAGCCGACGCGGTTCGGTATTCCACGTCGAGTCGCCGCCACGAGATTGCGCCAGTAGGCCCCGCTGTCATAACAAATGGCGACATCAACTGGGCCGAGCGATTCCAGAGATGGCAGGCAACTCTTTATGGATGGATAATTCGCGAGAATCTCGCCGGCTGGCGGTGTCGCCAGGTAGTTCCACTCACAATTTGGAAGGGTCTCCGCGAGCACCGAAAGCGACGCCGTATTGTAAAGAATATCCCCGATGTGGTCCGCGCCGATGAGAACTCCGCGGCGCCATGACTCGGGTGATGTCGGCCCGCTCCGAGACGAAAGTTGAGCGGCCATTTTGAGAAACGGAGCGCCCATTTCGCTGACTCGCGCGAGGAGGAGGTTTCGTCGGTCACGAAAGGTGGCAGGATTCAACGGCGAGGATCGCATCATCGGTATCATCGCGAATACATTGCCGGGCGCACTCCGACAATCTATTCTCGGACCATGTCGTTTGCCGAGCGCCAGATGATTGGACCACGGGTTGGTCTCTGGATCGTAACCGCGCTCGGACTCATCGTCTGCGCGGCGATCGGCATGATGCTTGGGTCGGACTCGGTCGTGGTTGTGATCGTGATGGCGACCCTCGCGCTGGGCCTAGCCTGGGTGACGCAGGCGAAACAGCGTTGGTGGTTGCTGGTACCGGCAGCGGGCACGCTTGGGGGTTACTTCTGGTTCGGTTTCAAACTTTATCCGCACGAAGTGGCGCTGGCGGGCTGCCTGGTCCCGCTGATCATGACTACAGCCCTTCGACGTGGCAACAAGATTGAAGGCCGCCCGCCTTTTCCAACCGTCCTTTACTTATTGAGCTTTTACCTTTTGGCACACTGGCTCGGAAGTAACATTTACAACAAACTCGACACGGGTAGCGGTTACGGCAACGTAACTCGCGCTTACTTCAATGCCTATTGGGTCATCATTTTTTTGATAGCTTTCTGGCGCTTCGGCTCGACTGAGTTTATTCCGGCCGCCCTTCTTTTGAGCTATCTGGCAGCGGGTGCTCGGGTAGCGATTGGTCTGTTCACTTACTTCACCAATGGTTTCGCCTATGTGCCGGTCCTTAACTACGTTCTTCCGGGATCTACCCACGCTCGGGGAGCGGATCTCCGCTTTTCAGGTTTGGCCTTGGCCACTCTGGCGGCGTGTTATTTTTTGATTAAAAAGGGCTTCTTCCGAAAATCATTTCACCTGTTCGTCTTCCTTGGGAGCTGCGTTGCACTGCTTTTCGGTTCGGGGCGCACCGTCCTCGTCCTCGTCTGTCTCATCCCAATTTGCGCGGCGCTGCTCTACCGACAGATCGTGCCCTTGATCCTTTCCACTTTCGCGGCTGGGACACTTCTCGTGATTTTGAATTTCGAGCCGTCCCTCCTCGATCGGGTGTCTGCTCCCGTCCAGCGTTCCGCTTCTATTCTTCTGGTAGACAAGGCCCAGTCGGCAAAATACGGGCTCGCCGGATCGAGTGACGAATGGCACGCGAATTTGCGCGCTCTCGGCTTTAAGAAATGGACCTCGTCCTGGCACAGTTTTCTCTTCGGCACCGGCATTCGACCCTACGACAATGCGGTTCGAGAAACCATCGCCGGGGTTACCACCACCGAAGATTATCTCGAGTCTTCCGCCAAGGTGGGCGCTTACGAATCCGGGTGGTGGACCGTGATTGCCGTGACCGGGCTCGTCGGGCTGATCCTTTACCTGATCGTACTGATTTACCTGCTGCGTCGCCTTCTGCCGGTCCTGCTGCATGAAAAGGTCCGGGATCATCATCACGCTTTCGCCTTTATGGCCGTCTTCGGCATCATCATATGGCTTGGACTCGGCTGGACCAACGGTGGTTTCCCGAGCACCGAGATCATGTTCGGGTTCCTCGCGCTTCTCGCGATCGAGGACAATGAGCGGAAGCGTCAGCCGCGCGACGCGGTTAAGGGTCATCATGACGCGGTCATGCCGCCGGTGCGACGAATTGTATCTGTCGGCCGATGAAACCAGCCGCGCCCGAGCGGACTGTTTTTTTCGAGCCCTGGAATTTGGGGGACGTCATCATCGCAGCCGCGGCTCTGCGGGAATCGAAAAAACCTGTTTCCCTTGCGTGCCATTCGATGTGGCACCCATTGCTGCGATGCGCGCTCAATAAAATACCGAACCTGGATTTGATCGCGGTGGATCTGCCCTACACCACCCGACAACGAGGAAATCCTTTCGATACTGGCAACCCTAACGAACGCTTTGAGGATGTAAGAGAAGTGCGCAGCATTCGCGGCGATCTGCGCGATTTCGCGGCCGCCCGGAAAATTTTTCCCCACGCGCATATCCGCATGAAGGGTTGGTTGCGATTTTTTGGGCGCAAAAGCGCGATTGTAAACTTCCCCTACGCGATGGGATTGTATCGAGTCCAGAATCGTTATCGCTCGTGGGCAAAGCTGGCTGGCGTCGACTATGAAGAAATCAGAGCGACCTATCGCCGCTTACAAGCCCAGTCGCCAAATAATGGTCGTGTCCTGATTCACGTCGGCGCGCAATGGGGTTCGAAACAATTTCCCAACGTGGCCGAATTGCGGGACGCTTTGGCTGAGCGCTCTTTCGCTGTCACCATTCTCGCCGCGCCTAACGATCCCCTCCCACTGAAAATCGATGAGCATGACACTTTCCGCATCGCCGATGACCCGCTTATCCAGGAATTACGATCTGCCGAACACGTTATCACGAACGATTCCGGGCCAATGCACCTGGCTGCTTTCCTCGGTTGCCGAACTACCGCCATCGTTCGCACCTCGCCGATCGAAGAGTGGGCGCCGCCGGCCACAACCATTATTCACTCGTCAGTGACGCCGCGCGGATATCGGCCCAGTCAAAGCTATATGTCCGATGAAATTCTTGCCGGGTGGCCGACCGTTTCAGAGATTGTCCCAGCGATCCTGCACGCACCAAGCCCCGATGGCCCAATGATCTAGACGGTAGCTGCGCAAAGCACGATCGCCGCCAGAATCCCTGCGATGTAACTCATTGTACAGACTTTTGTAGATGAAGGCACTCCTCGCACACCTCCACGCTCCGATTTACGAGCAGCGCCTCCGTGTTCTCAGCAAAGTAATTCTTCCTCATCTTCGCGAAGGCGACCGGATTCTGGACGTGGGCTGCGGCGGCGGCGCCCTTGGCGCGCGGCTGCACTCCGAGGCGGCGGCGCGCGGGGTCAACGTCGAGGTTAGTGGACTGGAGCGGTTCCCTCGCGGTGGTGAGCCAATTCATGTGATCAGCTACGAAGGCGGACGATTCTCGTTTGCAGATCACACTTTCGACGTCGTGATGGTGGCGGACGTTTTGCATCACGAAGCGCGGCCGCTCGAACTGCTGCGTGAGTGCGTGCGCGTCAGCAAACGCGACCTTGTGATCAAGGATCACCAACTTTCCGGGCCACTGGCCAAAATGCGCGTCAGCCTAATAGATTGGGCGGCCAACGCGCCCTACGGAGTGAAGTGCCTTTTCAGTTATAATAGCCCCCAGGAATGGGATGGTATCCTGCACGATCTGCGGCTGACGCCGAAGGTTCTCTACCACTCGGTCGATCTATATCCGTTAGGCTTCAATTTGCTTTTCGGTCGCCGCCTGCAGTTTCTTGCAGTCTGCGCAGTTCCCTAAATGGTCGCTGCGTAAAGCACGGCCGCCGCCAGAATTCCCGCGACGTAACTCGTTCGATCGGTTAGGGCGAAGACGACCGGGTCTTGCGGGACTTCGCCGCGGTTGGCCTTAAACCAGAGGCGCGTGATCCAGTAGAGGAAAAGCGGACAGAGCAGAAGGAGGATTGCGGGATGGCGGTAGAGAAGCCGCACTTCGGGGCTCATGACGTAAAGAACGAGCACCAACACCGAGATCATTCCGCTGGCGACACCAAAGGTTCCGATCGGTTCAAGGTCGGAGCGGAAATAACCGCGCCCAACGGCACTCCCGTCCGGTGGCACGGCGAGTTCGCGTAACTCCGAGTAGCGCTTCACCATTGCCAAGCCGAAGAAGAAAAAGACCGAAAAAGCGAGAAGCCAATCGGAAACACCAATTGCAGTAGCAGCGCCGCCGGCGAGCAGGCGCAAGGTGTAGAAACAGGCGAGAACGACAACGTCGAGCATGACAACGCGTTTGAACCACGCGGAGTAGGCGAGATTTCCCACGATATAAATTCCGGCGAAAACGAGAAACATTTTCCCGCAGAACAATCCAACACCGATCCCGGCGAGCAGGAGAATCAGGCAAGACACAACCACCAAAGGAATTGAGGTTTGCCCGGAAGCGAGAGCACGGCGCCGTTTGATCGGATGCGCCCGGTCGGATTCGAGATCGAGCAAATCGTTAAGGAGGTAAACGCTGGAGGCGAGGAGGCTGAAAGAGACGAAAGCGAACGCGCCTGGAATAAGCACCTGCGTGTCGGTCACCCGATGCGAGGTAAGCACCGGTACGAATACCAAAATATTCTTTGCCCACTGATGAATGCGGCAGGCTTTGAGAAGCGCCGCGACCTTCCCGGGGTTTTTAGGAAACGATGTTTCTACGGGCGCCATCGAGTTCACCTTGGTAATGAAGCGTTTACTGTCCGAGACCACAACCGCTCGACGCGCCGCGCGCCAGACTGCGAGATCGGCCTCAGAATCGCCCGCATAATCGAAATGGCCTTGACCAAATTTCTCCGTCAACACCTTAGCCTTCGCCGGTCCCTTTAGGTTAACCGAGCCATCGCTGCCGATGGTTTCGCAGAAGAGCGATAGATGACGTTGCACCCCTTCCGCGATTGAAACGTCGGCAGCGGTCACGAGGACGACGCGGCGGCCGCGACGCTGTTCTTCGCGCAGGAAGGCGAGGAGTTCTGCACGGTAAGGAAATTGGCTCACGTCAGAGGCAACCCGCCTGCTCACTTGCTTTTTGAAAGAAGCGCGCCCTTGCAGCAACCAAAACGGCAGCATCAAAACCGAAAGAGGTGAACGCTTGACCAAAAGCAGCAACGCCTCATATAGGTGATCGTTCTGGAGCAACGTGCCGTCGAGGTCGACGCAAAGCGGAGGTTCGGAAACTAGATCGTCGGGCTGAGGCATCGGCGCGAAAAGTGTCGCTCATTCCGCCATCGCGCGAACAGACAAATCAGTGTGCGAAAACAAACGTATTACTTCGCTGTGGCTGCGTTGGCCGTGCTCATCGGGGCTCTCGCACTAACGAATCAAAGCTTGTGGATCGACGAAGGATCGGCCGCGCTGAAGGCGATGGAACCATCGTTAGGCGGCTGGTGGCAGGCCTTGCGGAGCGAAGGAAATTCGAATCTCCAACTGATCGGCGAGCTCTTCTATCTTTGGGGCTGGGAAAAAATATTCGGGAACACCGAGATCGCCTTACGGGCCTCGAACATTCCCTTTTTTGTCGGTGGCGTGCTCGCGCTTGCGTGGGGGCTGGCGCCGCGGCGCCGACTCCAGACCGCCGTCGTCCTCCTGGTCCTGACGAATGCTTTCCTCTGGTATTACCTGAGTGAAGCGCGACCTTACCTTGCTCTCTTCTGTTTCGCCTCGCTCACCGCCGCGTGCCTTTTTCGTTCGGTCCGCGCCTCCGAAGAATGTTTGGAATCCACTTTTTGGTTTCACCTTTTTTGCATTGGAATCATTGGACTCTGTGCAACCAGTCTGATCGCCGTCCCATGGGCGCTCGGTGCACTGGGCGCCATCCTTTACGGGAACGGGCTGAACAGAACGATGCGCTCCGCTCTGCGCTGCAAAACATCCTCCATTCTCTTCATCGTCACTCTCGGCGCGCTTGGGCTTTATTATCTGTGGACGTTACAAGTTGGGGCTCGTGCCTCCGATGTCGGCCGTACCGGTTGGGCTAATGTCGGGTTCATCTTCTACGAACTAACGGGACTGAGCGGCTTGGGGCCGGGGCGCCTCGCTCTGCGAACAAATGGTATCGGCGAACTGATGCGGTTCGTGCCTCGGTTAGCCCTCGGCGCAATCGCTCTGCTTGTGCTGATTGTTTCTGCTCTCATCGAATTGCGAGGCCAGGCGAAAAGGCGTCATCTCATCTTTTTCCTCTTCGCGGTCGTGATCCCTTTTCTCGTCGTCATTGCGGCAGGTGTCTTCGCGCATATGCGATTGGTCGGGCGCCATTTGACTCCCTTGCTGCCATTCCTGCTCGCAGCCATGGCATTCGGTCTCGCCAGGCTGCTGGAGAAGCCAACGATCTGGACCAGAGCGACCGCGTTTGGAACGCTCGCCGTCGTTCTCGTTTCCGCCCTGGAAATCCGGTTCGGCCCACATTTTCGCCGCGATGATTATCGATCCGCGGCGGCGGTTGCCCGTACTGCGCTTGATGCCGGAGAAAAGGTCTGGTGGCTGGCTGATGTTAGCACCGGTCGCTACTACCACGTACCGTTTGGCTCGCCTCAGCTCACGGTCACGCCCGATTTATCCGGACCAGTCACGACACCGGATTTGGTAATTTTTTCCAAACCGGACATCTACGATTCGTCCGACGCGGTTCGGCACTATCTCACGGCGAATGGGTTTACCGTGACGCAAATTCTACCGGCGTTTGAGATTCTGAAGCGGTCGCCGGTTCGTTAGGCGCCGGCACGAGCTCCGGAAACATCTGCCGAATAAAATTCTGTAGGATCGTATCGGTCTCCGCCTCGGTATGCCCGAAAGGCACAAAACCTTTCGTGATATCAGCTGCAACCGTGATGTAAGCCCAACGCTGGTTGTATCCTTTGAAAACCCGATCGCGAATATCGATCATGGTCCGCTCCATATGGGAGGCGGTGAGGTGATGAAAACCGACGAACCAGTAATAGTTTAGATTGTAGATAGAGACCATCTCACCTGTGCGGAGCGGCATCTGGCGCACATCGTGCAAACGAGTGACTGCCAGCTTGTTCCCGCCGTCGAGCGGCACTTGCAGACTCCGAGAATCAGCAATCGTCCACCCCTGCGCCGGCAAACATCGCTCCGGGCGATGAATGCTATTATCCAAATCCGCCCCGGATAAAACGATCGAGACATAAATCGTGTTGCCCGCTGCATCAGTGTAAACCTTGCGCGCAAACTCCGTGTCAGCCGCAAGCATTTGCAGTTCGCGTTCGCTGATTTTTTGATCGACGCCGTACCATTTGCCGACGAATTGCGGCAGTTCGAGTTTGATTCCGATCGGCTGCGTCAGGGTCGTTCTCGGGAGAATAAAAATGGCGCCGAAGCCGCCAACCAGAACAAGCAAAAGGATAGCGAGACGTTTGGTCGTCATGGTTGAGCGATCTCCGGCTCCAGCACCCGCCTTTTACCAAACCATCTCCTAAAGTCAGTGTTGAGAAGACGGCTGAATCCGAGCATGCAGAGAAGCGCGATCGGGAAAAAAATTATTTGGCTCGACCAATCGTGATAAACGCCGCCAGCGAAGCGTGCGAATCCCAATTGGCCGAGCAATATGATCGTGAAAATGCGACCTGCATTTCCGACGATGGCGAAAAGAACCGACGCGAGGAGGATGACTATTTTTTTCCAGAAAACTTTCTCGCACAGATGCACATAAACCGCCGTGAGCATGATCATGGCGATGAGCGAACGAATACCGCTGCAGCCTTCTGCGATCTCAAAGCCCCAATCGCCGTGCACCGGACGGATGGAAGTCCCAACGGTGTAAATTGCGATCCCGCAAAGATTGCTGAGCACTTTGACGAAGCCGATGATCAGGAACTGGAGACGAAAGGTCATCTGCTCGATCGCCCCGAGTGGGATCATGAAAAAGAGAAGCGCGATCGGGAATACGAGAATGCGGGCGGTTTCGCGACCCCAAAGGTAGAGGACGATTCCGTAGACAAGGAACGGAAATCCGAAGAGAGCGACCCGCGGTTGAAAGGCGCGCGCCGCAATCAAATAACAAGCTATCCCAAAGCCAACGAAGATGAGCCCAAGGTTGTTTCCTTCTTTTTTCGCAGCGCGAATCTCAGCTCGGTGATACCAGACGAGAAATAGAACCAGCAACGGAATGATTTTGCTGTGCTCCTGGTTGTACTGGGGAAGAAAGCGGAGCCAGGCCCACTCCCAAATCGGCTGGGCGTGGTTCGCATAGAGACGAAGAAAGCCAAAGAAATAAACAATCGTGGCCACCGCGCCGGCGAGAAGGAAAGCCTGGGCGGGTTGGCGCCGTGCCCATTCGAGCAGTGACCGAAAAATTCCGCCGAGTTGTTTGAGCTGCTCCATTCGGCTGCGATTTTAGAACTTTCACGTAGGACGCACAAGAAACGGTCGCGCCGCGAATCGGGAAGTCCTACTTCAACAATTGCTCAGCTTGGTCCCGCGCCGCAGCCGCGCGTTCCGATTGATGGAAATGATCCAGATACAAGCCGCGGTTTTTCAGCATCGATCGGTAGGCCGGGATGATTTTCAACTTCACCACGTCATCATCCTCGAACCGTCTTTTTGTCTCATTCGTTAGGCCCCGCATTTGCAGGTGCAATTCCCCCGGGTCGTGAAACTCGCGGTCGCGGAATAATTGAAAGACGAGCCCGGTCGGAATGCCTTGGAAATTTTGATTAAGCCATTGAGTCAATTCGCGTTCGCCCGAATCCCGTGGGACGAAAACCTCCTCGGTGACATAGACCGGTCCGACTTTGAGTTCTTCCGTGACCAAAGTGCGTAACAATTCGTTGAAGGCCTGATTGATCTGCCAGGTTAACGCTTGGCTCTTGTCGTATGCTTTGGGATCCTTTTCCCATTGTTTGAGCTGCGCGAGATAGACGTCCACTTTGTCACCCGCGCGCGCAATCATGTCCGGATAAACGCGGCGCAGGTAATCAAAATACCAGGAACGACGCAGCAGCGAGATGTCGATCGCTTTGATGTCGGGCCGCCGATTTTCGACCTCGCGGGTGTACAACATTGGCGATGCCACCTGCCAATCGAGCGTAAACAGGAGCCCGTTGGGTTCGATCGTTCCCTGAATATTCTCCACGTAATCCTGGGCGATGAAGTAATCGCTGCGATTGTTGAAAGGCCAATTGCCGACCAAAGCCAAAACCGGAAGAGTCGCGACGCTGGAGGAAAGAAGGAATCGACCTGCTGGCGATGACTGTTTCGAAAGCATGGCCCGCAGGAAAAAATTGAGACCGATTCCGGCGGCAATAGCGAATGCGAGAAAGACCGGCAGGAAATACGCGTCCTTATCTTCCGCGATCTCGTAGTTCAGTGTGTAGGCGAGATTCGCAAGGACAACGACCAGCAGAAAAACGAACGCCGTCCGATCTCGCTTCCACGCGCTCACGAAGCCAGCCAGAGCCGCGACAAGAGTAATTGGAAGCCACGGCCGGCCAAATTCGCGTAGCAACAAGCGGCCGAACTGAAGGAATTGATCGCCGATGATGCTCGGCGAAAAGGTGAGAAACACTTGATACTGTTTGCCAGTGATGTGAGCCCAGATCGCAGCGAAAGAGCGAGGGTCGCCCCAATTCAGGATCGGGTGGCGGCTGGCCGCCAGCGGGAGATAGCTATAGACAGCGACCAACGCGGCCACCGAGACGAGCGCCGCATAAAGTATTCGTTTGCTTAAAAAAAAGCTCAGCCCTTGCGTTTGATAAACGAGCACCGCCAACGCCGGCAACACCAAGCCAACGGTGACGTGATGATCCCCGAGGGCGAGTCCGAAGACGATGGCGGCAGCATAAAGCCAGAAATCGTAGTCAGCGACAACGGCCTTCGCACCGCGAGCGCTGGCGATGCTGCTCGTTGATTTTTCATCTTCTACAATTCGCCGCCGCCAGCGCAGCATCAGAAACAGGATCGCCAAGATGAGAAAGGTGTTGAGGGTATAAACCTCAGCAATCGTCCCGTACGACCAAAGCGTGCGCGAAAATGCCAACAACAATCCGGCGCCAATGGCCGGCGCAATCGTTAGGAGCGAAGCGGCATTGCCATCGACTTCGACGATCGGTTGAGAAGATATCTTTCGGCCCTTGCGCGCTACTTTTCTCGACCTGCGCCGAAGCCCGGTGACGTAAGATGCAGTGGCGATGACCTCGGCCACGACGAGCGTGAGTGTCCCGCAAGCCAGCGCCGCGAAGAAAGCGGAAGCAAAGTTAACTCGCTCCGCAACATTTCCGATCGGGAAGAGCGACGCGAGATGCGCCAGCAAAACATACAGAGGAAAACCAGGCGGATGCGCGACCCCCAGAAAGCGCGCCGCCACGATCAGCTCGCCGCTGTCCACCAGCGTCACGGTGGGCGCCAGCGTGCAAAAATAGACGAGGAGGGCGACGACAAAAACGAAAGCCGCCGAACCTAGGGCCTTGCCGCGATACCCGGGAATCACTCCCTGGATTGCCGATTCTTAATCGACGACTTCGAGGCCCATCTGCCGGGCAGTGCCGGCGATGATTTTGAAGCCCGCTTCGTCATTACGTGAATTCAGATCCTTGGCCTTCGTCTTCACGATGTCCATGATCTGTTTGCGGGTCACTTTGCCGACCTTCGTTTTGTTCGGCTCCTTCGAGCCGGCGGCGATGTTCGCAGCCTTTTTCAAAAGCACCGCAGCAGGGGGACTCTTGGTGATGAAAGTGAACGATTTGTCCTTATAAACCGTGATCACGACCGGCAGGATATCGCCCGCCTGTTTCTGCGTGGCGGCATTAAATTCTTTGCAGAACGCCATGATGTTGACGCCGCGCGGTCCAAGAGCAGTACCGACGGGCGGCGCGGGATTAGCCTGACCGGCCGGGATCTGCAATTTGATGTGAGCAACAATTTCTTTAGCCATAATTCAACCTATCCCCGTTCCACCTGCCAGTACTCGAGTTCGACAGGAGTCGCGCGTCCGAAAATAGTGACCGACACCCGCAGTTTGCCGCGTTCCGGATCGATCTCTTCGACAATACCGCTCTGGTTTTGGAAAGGACCATCCGCAACCTTGACCGTCTCGCCGACTTCGAAACTTACCTTCGGCTTGACCTTCTCTTCACGCTCGCGCATCTGCGCCAGCATGTTCTCGACTTCCGCGGCACGCATCGGGATCGGGCGATCCTTCGTGCCGGCGAAACCAATCACGCCCGGCGTTTCGCGAATGAAATACCAAGTCCGTCCGATGAGCTGATTCTCTTCATCGAGCAGATGCATGTTGATGATCAGGTAGCCGGGAAAAAATTTTCGCGTCGTCTCGCTTTTTTTCCCGCGTTTGATTTCCGAGACGCGCTCAGTCGGAACGAGCACCTCGAAAACGACGTCACCCATTTCCTCGGTCTTGACGCGTTTCTCGATGTTGTCGCGCACTTTGTTCTCCTGTCCGGAGAGGACGTGCACGACGTACCACTGATCTTTGGCGGCAAGAGCGTGGCTCATGATTACAACCGAGTGAAGAAATGGATCACGTTAACGAGAATGAAATCGAAAAGCGCGACGTAACCGCCGAGCAAGAGCATGGCGATGATCACAACCAGAGTTGAATCGGTCAGCTCCTTGTAACGTTTCATCCCCTTCTCTTTCGGATCCCACGGCCAGGAGGCTTTTTGCAGCTCCAGCCGGACTTCAGAGAAGAAATTTTTCGATTTTGTTAACATTGCGCCAATCGTCTCCAACAGGTCAGGAGGGACTCGAACCCCCAACCGACGGTTTTGGAGACCGCTACTCTACCAATTGAGCTACTGACCTAATTTGGGTTCCGCTTTCGCGTTAACTTAGTCCAGAATTTCGCTCACGCGACCCGCGCCGACGGTTTTGCCGCCTTCGCGAATGGCGAACCGGATCGTTTTCTCCATGGCGATCGGCGTGCCGAGCTCCACTTCGACGGAAACGTTGTCTCCCGGCATGACCATTTCGACGCCTTCGGCCAGCTTCACGCTGCCCGTCACGTCAGTCGTACGGAAATAAAATTGCGGACGATAATTGGTGAAGAACGGCGTGTGACGGCCGCCTTCCTCCTTGCTCAGGACGTAGACTTCCGCCTTGAACTTCTTGTGCGGCTTGATCGTGCCTGGCTTGGCGATGACCTGACCGCGCTCGACGTCTTCCTTCTTCACGCCACGGAGCAGGACACCCACGTTGTCGCCGGCGCGCGCTTCGTCGAGGAGCTTGCGGAACATTTCGATGTCGGTCGCAGTGGTCTTGGCCGTTGGCTTGATTCCGACGATTTCAACTTCCTCCATTTTCTTGAGGATGCCGCGCTCGACACGACCAGTCGCAACAGTGCCGCGACCTTCAATGTTGAACACGTCTTCCACCGGCATGAGGAACGGCTGATCAACCGGGCGCTCGGGCACCGGGATGTAGTCGTCGATCGCCTGCACAAGCGCGAGGATCTGCTTCTCCTGGTCGGCATCACCGTTGAGAGCCTTGAGCGCGCTGCCTTTGACGATTGGAATCTGATCCCCGGGGAATTCGTACTGGGTGAGCAGATCGCGCACTTCCATCTCGACGAGGTCGAGGAGTTCCGGATCGTCGACCATGTCCACCTTGTTGAGGAAAACGACGATCGACGGCACACCGACCTGACGCGCGAGCAGAATGTGCTCGCGAGTTTGCGGCATCGGGCCGTCAGCAGCGCTGACAACGAGGATCGCACCGTCCATCTGCGCGGCGCCGGTGATCATGTTCTTGATATAATCGGCGTGGCCCGGGCAATCGACGTGCGCGTAGTGACGCTTGTCGCTCTGATATTCGACGTGGGCGGTCGAAATTGTGATGCCGCGCTCTTTTTCTTCGGGAGCGGCGTCGATGGAATCGTAGGCGCGCGCCTCGGCAAAGCCTTTCTTGGCGAGCACGGTGGTCATCGCCGCGGTGAGGGTCGTCTTGCCGTGGTCAACGTGACCGATCGTGCCGACGTTCACGTGCGGCTTTGTGCGTTCGAACTTGTCCTTAGCCATCTGGAATTCTCCTTTGGGTTACTTAATCTTTTTCTGCTGTCTTTTCGTTAGGTTATTTTTCGGTCACGAGCTCATTCTGGAGCCCATGACCGGGATTGAACCGGTGACCTCATCCTTACCAAGGATGTGCTCTACCAACTGAGCTACATGGGCCGCTGTTCATCGTACAAGCTCGCCCCGCGGTCGCGGGACAAACCGGTTGCTCGCCGTCGTTAGAAGCGAAAGTCCCAGAGTCGGTCAAACTGCCTGCCGACCATGGGACTTGCCTCGTTCTCCGAAAAAGCGTCGCCAAACTATCCGCCCCTCTTGCGGTGTCAAAACAATTTCTTCAGGAGGCAGGCCTCGAAGCTTCTCTCGGAACTTACTCTGCCGCGTCGGGTTTTCGTCGCAACACCACAATGAATAGAACGATCGCGATCAAAAGCACGACGCCAATCCCGATTCCCACCGTCCACGGCGTAAACGGGCCCTCATATTTCGGCGGAGGAGGCGTCGGTGTCGGCGTAGGAGGGGGCGGAGGAGGCGGCGTGGCCAACTGTTTCTTTGCGAAAGCCATTCGGCCCATGGTATCGGGTTGGTTAGGCTTAATCGCCAGGGCAGCCTGGTAATCATCGATTGCCTTCTGCCACTGGTCCATCAATGAATAGACGTAACCCCGTTTATCGAACGCGTCGGAGTCGTTGGGATTGATCTCGATCGCCTTGCCGTAGTCGGCCAACGCATCGTCATAGTTGCGCAGGCTTCGCTTGGCGAAGGCGCGCCAGACGTAAGCTTGTTCGTCCTGTGGATTTTTCTCAATCGCCTTGTCGTAATCAGCGATGGCGGCCGTCCAATCGCCTTTCCCGATATTCGCAAAGCCGCGAAAGCGATAGGCGTTGAGGTCGTCGGGCTTCAGCTCGATTGCCTTGCTGAGATCGGCCAGCGCCGGCTCAAATTGCTTGAGTTGAGTTTGCGCCTGGCCCCGGCCGAGATAAGCCGTGCTTTCCTTGGGCGCCAACTCGATCACCTTCGTGAAATCCGCCGCCGCCTCGGCATCTTTTTGCAGCGCAAGGTACATGTAGCCACGGTTTTCGAGGGCGGGGATATCTTTGGGATCAATCTCAATCGCCTTGGTAAATTCGGCTACTGCCTGGTCGTATTGACGCTGATCCGCCGCCTGCACGCCCGCGGCGCGATGCGCCGCCCCTTCGTCCGTTTTCGCTTTTTGCTTGGCCCAGCCCGCCGGACATAGAAGCAAAAAAATAATCGTGACAGCCGCCAGCGCTCCTTTTCGATTTTTAGGAATATTCATGTCTTTCTCTTTCTTGAAACGTATCTGAAGAACAAATCGTTTGTCACCGACGAAATTACGCGGCTGAATCTCCGGCTTATCCATGCCTTCGATTGAGACCAGCCACAGAGCGCAATCCTCTCACAAAAAAAATCTCTCCGAGGGTTATGCCGCCGTTTTTGCGACCATTCTCATCTGGTCGACACCATCGCTTTTCCAATTCTATCTCAACCGATTCTACGATCCCTTCGCGCAGAATTTTTATCGTTATTCGATCGCGTTTCTGGCTGTTCTTCCCCTCGCCCTTTATCGATTTCAACGCCGCGGACCGCGTCTCGACTGGCACGTCTTCGGCATCTGTCTCCTGCCGGCGTTGCCTAACGTGATTCACCAAATCACTCAGGTGGTTTCGCTCAATTACATGGGACCGGGCGTCTACGCGGTCTTCATTCGTTCCTCCGTCATCATGACCGCTCTCCTCGCGCTTATTTTTTTCCCGGAAGAGCGCTGGATCATCCGGCAATGGCAGTTCCAAGTCGGCACCCTCCTCGGATTGTTCGGCGCCGTCGGCGTCTTTTGGTTTCAACCGCGCTGGAATGCGGGACACGTTTCGCTAGCCGGCCTTGCCATTGCCTTCACCGCCAGCTTCTGCTGGGCACTTTACTGCGTCCTCGTTAAACGACCGTCGGCGCAACTCGGCAGCATTCGCAGCTTCGGCGTGATCAGCTTTCTCACGTCCGTCATGCTCTTCCCGCTCACCTGGATCTTCGGCAAAATCGACACCCCGTTGCATGCCAGCGTTCACGTCAACTGGATCCTGATCGTTTCGGCTGTGCTCTGCATCACTCTCGCCCACGTTCTCTATTACGTCGCCATCCGCGAGCTCGGCGTGGCCCTTTCGCAAACGCTCCAGTTGCTCAGTCCGCTAGGCGCGCTCGTTCTTTCGGCCTGGATTTTTCACGAGCGCCTCTCGATCGCACAAATCTGGTGCGCCGCCATCCTCCTTTTCGGCGCCTTTCTCGCCACCCGGGTGAAACCAGCAACCGTCACTGAATCGACTGAGAATATCTAAGAGAAGCGGGCGGCGGCACACTCGAGTTCACGCGTTCCCGATCAGGATAATTGGACCTTCTGGTTTTGTCCCCCCACCTTCGCGTTCGATGCTGATCGCAAACGCCTTCACTTGATCAGCGCGTTGAGTCGGCTTGAAACGGATGCGCGCTGTTCCGTTCGGGTCGAGATGAATCAGGCCGGCGCTAATCGGATCTTTGTGATCGGCATCGATCGTCCAAAGCTGATAGTCGCGCCCTTTTTCTAGTAACGGCAGATTCTGGATGGTAATGACGCCACTCTGCTGATCCGGTTGCCAGGCGACAATCACTTTGGCGTCGCCGAGCTCGCCCTTGGGAGATGCCAGCGTGACCAGAGTAGCCCGCGCCAAAGGATCGATTCGTCGCAACTCCGCGAGCTGGCGTTCCAAGCGGGCGCGATCGAGCGCGAGCATTCCACAAAAGACGAGGAAAAGGGCGGCGATTGCCCACGGGATCCAGTTCAACTGGCGCGAGGCAGAAATGGGCGCGGCGTTACCCTGTTTTTCCAGCGCAACGTCGGCCAGAATCCGCTGCTTCAACGTCGCGGGTGGTTGCGATTGTGGAATGGACCAGGCGAGCCCAGCCGATGCATCGCGCATCTCGCGAACCATGGCGCGCAGCTCAGCATTCTCGCGCATTGTTTCCTCGAATCGAGCGCTCTCATCGGCTTCGAGCGCATCGAGCGCATAAAGAGCAGCCTGGTCCTGAAGATCATCTGGGATCATAGAACAGTTTGCTCCTTCAGTTTGAGAAGACCGCGGCGAATCCGGGCCTTGATTGTCCCCAGCGGCTGGCCCAGCTGCGCGGCGATCTCCTGATGCGTGAGATCATTGAAAAATGCGAGTTCGATGGCCTGGCGTTGTTCGGCCGGAAGCTGGTTTAGGCTTGATCGTGCACGCATGGCTTCTTCGTTTCTACCTGCGGTATCCGCTGCGCTTTCCTCCTGAGATGCAGTCGTGTTTGCCATGTCAGTTTGCTCGTCATCCGTGGAAGCAACAATCACACGCGAACGCCGATGGCGCCCGCGCAGCCGATCAATCACCCGGCTGCGAGTCATCAGCACCGCCCAGCTGAAGACGCTGCTTTGCTCGGGATCGTAGGATGGTGCCCGTCGCCAGATTTGGAGGAACACTTCCTGCAAGGCGTCCTGGGCTTCACTGGCATCGCCCAGCATTCGTATAGCGAGCGAGTAAAGCGGCCCATTCAGCCGATCGTAGAGCTGGCTAAACGCGCGTTGATCGCCCTTTACGATCAGCGCGAGCATTTCTCGGTCATTTTGTTGCTGCGGCGTCAGCATTCCTCCAGCGGCGGTCATAACTGAATCGATCGGCCCTGACAAGTTATTCGCCGATGTTATCCGCCAATCCCTTCGATTCGGATGCAAAAATTCATCAGTCGCGGCGCCAAACTTAAGAAAACTTTCGAAAGATGCATCCGAACGAAGCTCATCAGCGGAGTGCTCGACCAAGCAA
>Ga0207701_10001240_pt1 | contig 26933 bp, 23 predicted proteins | sample KBSSwiSSwithPhiX_FD_184294 | JGI IMG/M metagenome (GOLD analysis project Ga0207701, IMG submission 184294) | Switchgrass rhizosphere bulk soil microbial communities from Kellogg Biological Station, Michigan, USA, with PhiX - S5 (SPAdes) (version 2) | ecosystem: Environmental > Terrestrial >... | reverse complement strand
TTCTTATAATTCTCGAAATCAGCCTGGCTGCGCAGGGCCAGATCGCGAAACCGATCGAGATCCGCCTGCAACTTCTCATCTTCATCCTGAGTCGAGGGTGTTCGCGCATCGGTAGCGGAAGCGCCCTTCTTGGAAGCAGGGCGATCCTGAGGTCGGACGGATTTCGTGCCATCCTCAGTTGATTCGGTTACGGGGATTTTTGTCATGTCTTACGAATAGCGATCAAAGTGATGTCATCGTTTTGTGGCTGTGTTCCAACAAAGCTACGCAACTCATCGATCAAACGTGTGATTATGGCCGGCGCCCCACTCGGGGCACTGTCACGAACGCATTGGACTACGCGGTCAAAGCCAAATTCATCTCCCTTTGCGTCGAGCGCCTCAGTCACTCCATCTGTGTAGAGAAGAAGGCAATCATCCCGTTCCAACGAGAGAGCGAAGTCGCTAGTAATCCTATCGAACACGCTTCCACTGTCAATTCCGACGACCATCCCCAAAGGCTTAATCGGAGTCACACTCTCACTCGCTCGTTGATACAGAAGAGGGGCATCATGCCCCGCGCGCGAAAGGAGCATCGTATTGCGGACATGGTCGAGAATTACGTAGGCCATGCTGATAAACATGTCTTCCTTAATATCAGGATAAATCTGGCGATTAACCTTCTGCAGAACATCGCCTGGCGACGGATTTCCGGCCGCCTGACTGCGCAAAACACTGCGACAGATCGCCATAATAATCGATGCCGGCACCCCTTTCCCTGACACATCTGCAATCGCTACCCCAAGCCGGTCATCATCTACCTTGATGTAGTCGAAATAATCACCGCTGACATGTCGCGCCGGAATGTTGATCCCACTAATTTCAAATCCGTTAATAACCGGCGCTTCGCTAGGAAGGAGAAGGCGCTGAATATCCTGCGCGATCTCCAGATCGTGATCCAGGCGCTTCTTCTCGTTCGCCTCCGAATAAATGATGGCGTTGTAGAGGGCAAAGGCGGATTGCTCAGCAATCGATTTGAAGACAACGAAGTCGCTCTGGGTGAATGCCGTACTCATCGGTCCATTGGCGAGGACGAGCACCCCCATATTTTGCTTCGCGTAAAGGAGCGGCGTCACCATAACCGACGTCGCACCGAATGAAGTCCCGCGCAGGTGCGCCAATTCAGGAGCATTCGCCAGATCGGTTAGGCAAACAGCTTCGCGGGTTTGCCAGACACGGCCGACGAGACCCACCCCGGGAGGAATCGTGTGTAGATTAAGATAATTCTCCAGCGCCGCAGGAATTGTCGCAGCTTTTTGGAGGACATCTGCAGGCACTTCGACAAATGGTGGACAGCCTCGTGAAATATAGGCCGGCGCTAGCTTCCCTCCTGCGCGCTCCATCATATAGAGTGCGCCGCCATGTGCGTCGAGAACTCGCGCCGCGCCTTCCACGATTAATCGATGCAGATCTGCCGCGCGGATGGTCTCGGAAAACGCCTCGCCTAACCCGTGGAGAAAATCGAAGACCAGCGTTTCCTCGATTTGAATTTCCTCCTTTGAAAGTTCGAGCTGGCGAATCCGGCTGCGCTGCTGCAGCCAGGTAACTAGCCATCCCACGAGACAGGCAATCAACAGCCCAAGAAGAATGATCGGCCACATTGCGCCAGGGCTGGATTAATTCGGCGTCGTCTCTTGGTGGAGATCTTGTTTTAGGTAATCGATAACGTCTTTGAAACGGGCCACATTTTGAGGCGCCGCTTCACATAAAGCCTGATGCGCATCCAGCATTTGCTTCGCGTTCTCGTTCTTCTTTTCTTCGGGGGATTCCCCAGCCGCTTCGCGCTGAAGCAATTCACAATGTGGACTGGTCGCTCCATTTGCGTGGATGCTGAAAATCTGGTCCAGACCAAGACCGGTCAGAAGTTGTTGACTACGCTCTCCACAATGGATCACGTGAAGATGCCCATGGCCTAACTCTTTCAAGCGAAGGGCCACACCCGCCATTGTCCCCATAAACGTCGAATCCATCATGGCGCATTTTTCGAGATCGACGATGAATTCTCGATAACCGCGATTTACCATTTCACGGGTAAATTCCCTGAGGTTGCCGCTATTGAGGAAGCTCCCTTTGCCCTCAACCTTAACCCAGACGGCATTGCCGTTTACTCCAACTTGAATTGACGACTGCACTCCGAAGTAAAGATATAGGAGCGCCCTCCCAAGTGTCAAACCAGCGACTTCCGTGCATCCTCTTTTTGGGACAGCCCAGAAATCTTTGGCGCAACGAAACTTAGAGCGGCCCGTGCGTCGGTTCCTTCACCATTTTTAGGCTCGAACCGATTTATTCCCATAAGTAGGAGCGATTCTCGGCGACGACGTGCCCATTTTCGATCAGCAAACAACGCCAGGCAATTACTCGTCCATCATTGAAGTAATCGTCGCCGATCACAGCAAACTCGGTTTTTCGATTTCCCTTCACATTGACGTAATCCACTTCGCGGGCTTGGACGAAGGAACGGAGTTTTTCCTGCCGGTATTCCAAGCGCACCGTGACATTCCCGGGTCGCTTCGCACGCCAAAAGAAATCGAAATAGTTGCCAAATCGCTGGCGCTGATCCGCTCCAGTGATCGCTCCGTACAATCGATAGGTGCGCTCAAAATTCATCGACGCTTCCGCAATTCCGGCGCTTTGCGGCGAGCCTAGAGCCGATTTCCGCGATTTAGCCGGGGTTTCACTCAGAAAGAAGAGTTTCGTCTTCCGAAACTGGAAATCATCATTCAAGGCGATCGGTAATGGGTTGACCTTCGGAAGGATTCGAGCTGCATCCGCCGCTAGGGCGTCACCGGTAACAATCGCGGTCAAAAAAAAGATCGTCGCAAACTTCATTGGCGTCAGAGAAGAGAACTGCAAAGCACTGATGATGCAAACACGAGCTGTCTGTCTCGAATCCCGGTTTCGCCTCGGCTCTTTCACTGGTAAAATTTTTTGTGATCGACGTTCGTTACAATCGCGGTGTTTTTTTGCCTTCGGCAGGCCTTTGGCTCGATCCTTGGGAAGATAAACCGTTCGCATTTGTTTCTCATGCCCACAGTGATCACATCGCCCGGCATGATGAAATCATTGTTTCAGAAAGAACAGCTCGGTTGTTGCAGTGCCGTCTACCTGGACAACGGATCGAGCACGTAATGGCGTTTGGAGAACGCCGAATAATTCATGGTCTGGATGTGGTGCTCTTACCTGCCGGTCACATCTTTGGTTCTGCCCAGCTATTTCTCGAGATGGAAAGCGGCTCCCTTCTTTATACGGGAGATTTCAAATTGCGACACGGCCGTTCCGCCGAGCCGGCGGAGTGGCGACATGCAGAGACATTGATCATGGAGACGACCTATGGGTTGCCGCGTTATCGGTTGCCACCGACGGATGAGGTCGTCCGCCAGATCGTAACCTTTTGCCAGGAAACGCTCGAAGCGGGTGCGGTTCCGGTTCTTCTTGGCTATTCGTTAGGTAAAGCACAGGAAGTTCTCTGTTCGCTCGCTGATGCGGGACTGAAACCGATGCTGCATGGATCGGTTCATGCCATGACTCGCATCTACGAGCAATGCGGGCATTCGTTTTGTGAATACGAACGCTACCGGCCAAGTGAAGTAGCGGGCAAAGTCTTGATCTGTCCGCCGAGCGCAAATCGTTCTCCCATGTTGGAACGGATTCGAGACAAGCGCGTCGCTTTGATTAGTGGTTGGGCCGTTGATCCCAATGCCGTTTATCGTTACCAGGTTGATGCTGCCTTTCCCCTTTCAGATCACGCCGACTACACAGACCTTCTCCGTTACGTCGACCTCGTCCAACCCAAGCGGGTTCTAACCCTGCATGGTTTTGCCGCCGAGTTCGCGCGAGATTTGAGGAATCGTGGAGTCGACGCTTGGGCGTTGAGCGAACAGAATCAACTCGAACTGACTCTTAATCCTGGCCATATGGCGGTCCCCGCTTCACGAAAGAAACCCGCTTCGGAAGTGGCTTCCGAGTTTTACGACTTTGCAAAAATAGGGGATGCGATCGCAGCTACCCCTGCCAAACTCGAAAAAATCGCTCTGCTCTCTCATTATTTCCGAACACTGGCACCGGACCAACTCAGCATCGCAGCGATCTATCTCACTGGCCGACCATTTCCCCAACGCGATCTCCGAGTCTTGCAGATTGGGTGGTCCGTAATCTGCCGCGCATTGATGAACGCTGCGAAGCTCAATGAGGCGGAATTTTGGCGGATCGCCAGCACTCACGGTGACGCCGGAAAGACCGCCTTGGAGACTCTCGAGGGACGGACTGATCCCGCTCCATTTACGCTTAGTCAATCCCGCGAATTCTTCGAATTGCTCCATAAATCGAGAGGTCCGTCCGCCAAGGCTAAGATTCTTCAGGATAGGTTGGCAAAAATCTCGGCGTTGGAGGGCCAGTATGTGGTCAAGATCTTGACGGGCGATCTCCGGATAGGGTTGCGCGAAGGCCTCGTAGAAGAAGCGATCGCCGCCACCTTTTCTGTTCCACTCGATCAGGTGAAGGAAGCCAATATGTTGCTAGGTGACATCGGTGAGACCGCGCTCCTCGCATTGAAAGGCGAATTGGAGAAGGCGGAAATCACGCTGTTCCGACCGATCAAATGCATGCTGGCGAGTCCGGAACCGACAGCCGAGGCGGTTTGGGCTCGCTTCGCTGCATCATCGAATGATCAGCCAGTCACGAGTCCAACCGTGTACGTGGAAGATAAATTCGACGGCATTCGCGCCCAACTGCACCGAGGCATAAAACGCGTTGAAATTTTCTCACGCGATCTCCGATGTATGACCAATCAATTCCATGAGCTCGCGGAACAGGCCCGAAAATTTGAGAAAGAATTGATTCTCGACGGAGAAATTATCGCTTTCGAGAAGGGAAGAAAGCTGACCTTCTTTGATCTCCAAAAACGGCTGGGGAGAAAAGACGAAGGAATGGATCTGTTTGCTGTCGCTTCCGCGGATGTCCCGGTCGCTTTTGTCGCGTTCGATTTACTTTGGATCAATGGGGAATCGTCTCTAAGGAAGCCGTTGCGGGAGCGCCGCGCGTTGTTGCGAAATCTGCAGCTCCCGCCTCATTTTCAGCTTGCCGAAGTATATCCGGCGGACTCGGCCGACGAAATCGAAGCGTCCTTTAAACTCTCGCGCGGCCGCCTAAACGAGGGGCTAATGATAAAGGATCCCGAGAGTCCGTACGTGCCGGGGCGCCGGGGAATGTTCTGGTTCAAACTAAAGAAGGAATTGGCAACCCTCGATGTCGCGGTAGTGGCGGTCGAGTTAGGCCATGGAAAACGCAATCACCTCTTGAGCGACTACACCTTCGCCGTTCGAGATGAAACGACTGGCGAACTCCTCACCATCGGCAAAGCGTATAGCGGTTTGACCGATGTCGAGATCGCTGAACTGACCGAACATTTTAAGAACCACACGATTGCGAATCGCGGCCGGTATCGGGAGGTGACACCGAACATCGTCCTGGAAATTGCGTTCGATTCCATCCAGCCGAGTACTCGCCACTCAAGTGGTCTGGCGCTGCGTTTTCCGCGGATCAAAGCAATTCGACGGGACAAAGGAATCGATACGATTGATACGGTTGCCTATGCTCGCGCGCTGGCCGGACTGTCCGACCGCGATATCCAACCTACGTCCTGAACGAGCGATCCGCTGATGATTAGTGCGCTGGTGACGGAGTGGCCGTTGCAGCCGGGGTGACTGTTACGCTTTCAATCTTGTCGCGTCGGAACCTTTGAACGTTTGCATATATCGCCATTAACATTAGTCCGATGAGAATCATGATCATCAATCTGACGCCAACCCGCGGCGCGGATGATTGATCTCGTTGGCCGTTCTCAGACTTCAATTCGCTCATCGTACTTTTGCTCTTCGGATCAATCAATTGACAAGGCCGCGATTGCGTCCATCACGCGCTGACTCAGTCCCGCATAAACTTCTCTCCCGGGTGATTGAAGATCAGCCGTTGTGAACTTGATCGGCTCGCCAATAACCACGGTGATAGGATGGGCCCGCAGTCGGCCACTCCCACGAGGCAAGGCTTCGCGAGCACCGAAAATTCGGATAGGAACAACCGGCGCCATAGTTTTAGCAATGACAAATCCCAGCCCGGGCAATGGAGCTTGAATGCGACCGTCTCGAGTCCGCTCCCCTTCTGGAAAAACCAGCACCGCGTCTCCCGCTCTTAGAATTCGAATCAGCGCTTTCAACGCACTGCGATCATTCCCTTCTTGATCGACTGGGATGACGTTCAGTTTCGGCAAAAGCCACCCAAAGAAAGCACCATCCAAAAGCGATTTTCGCGCGAGAAAAAAGATGGCACGATCGGCGACGCTTCCAATGACTGGAGGATCGAGATAGCTCTCATGGTTAGCCGCGAAAATGGCTGGACCATGTTCGATCAAGCGTTCGCGATGGACGACGCGCAGCCGGAACAGAACTCGAGCTACTAATCGCATCGCGTTGTAGCAAAACCAGTAATAAGGATTCAAAATCTAACAGCGGTACAATTCAATGAATGCAAGTGCGAAGGTCGGCAGTGTCTCAACTAGATTTCTGGTTGATAAGCATTCCTTTCTTTCTCAACTGACTAACGATTTCTCGGACGACCTCGTCGATACTTAAGTTGGAACTATCGATGACGTATGCATCCTTCGCGATGACGAGCGGAGAACCACGCCGCGAAGAGTCCGCCTGATCGCGCGCGGTTATCTGATCGCGCTGACCCTGAGCGAGTCGCCGGCGCATCCGAACTTCTGGAGAGGCGTCGACATAAAATTTGAAAGGAGTATCGGGAAAAACAACCGACCCGATATCACGGCCTTCCATCACGACATCACCTTGCTCCGCGTAAGCACGCATTTTTGCGACAAGAATTTTGCGGACTTCTGGGAAGCTGCTGACGAGAGAAACCGCTTCATTCACCGCGTCATCACGAAGATGTGGGGTTGGATCGATTCCATTAATCCAGATCCTTGAGACATCGCCATCGAGATCGCATTCGATCTGTGAATCCTTGAGAAGGCGGACGACCGCATCAGCGTTAGTTGGAGGAACTGCTTTTTCAAGGACATGCCAGGTTACGGCGCGATACATTGCGCCGGAATTTACGTAGTGGAAACCGATCTGTCTTGCCAGCTGGAGGGCAACGCTGCTTTTACCGGACGCAGCCGGGCCATCAATCGCAATGACACGATAAACGGCCGGGACATTCACCTTTTTCATGCAAGCGCTGAGCTTGCGCACTCTCATTCCTCAGGAGGTTTAGCAGGCGTAAGTGAACTGATGACTGGAGTCGTTAGGGCTCGTTTTGGTGAAACGAATTCGTCGAGCGCCTTCTCGAATCCTGGATATGATTCACGAACACACTCAACATCCTGCACGATCGTTTCGCCCTCAGCGAACATTCCGGCTACGGCAAAAGCCATCGCGATGCGATGATCGCCAAAGCTTGCGACTCGCGCCCCCTTCAATTCCGCTCGTCCATGAATCTCGAGCCCATCATTCCGCTCCGTGACCTGCGCACCCATGGCTCGTAGATTGTGGGAGATGGCAGCTATTCGGTCTGTCTCTTTCACCCGCAATTCTTGCGCCTGACGAATGATGGTAGTGCCACTCGCGAGCGCCGCCGCGACAGAGAGAATCGGCAACTCATCTATCAACTGCGGAATCTCTTTGCCTTGAATAACCGTTGCCTTAAGCGGGGCTCCTGTCACTTCGACGGTGCCACGCGGCTCAATTTGATCGACATCCTCGACTGCTTCCCGCACTTGCGCGCCCATCCGGATCAGAACGCCGAGTATAGCCGTTCGCGTGTCATTCAATCCAGTACTCCTGACGAGCAAATGACCGCCTGGTTGTGCGCCAGCAGCAACGAGCCAAAACGCAGCGGAAGAAATATCGCCTGGGATCAGAAAGTCACGCGACTCGGGTACTTGATCCCCGAAAACACTCGTGCAGTTTTCCTCTTCGCTAGCGGTGCGAACGAGAAAATAATCTAACATCAATTCGGTGTGATTTCGGCTCGCCACCGGTTCATGAACGGTTGTTTTCCCTTTTGCGAACAGTCCGGCCAGAAGCAGCGCGCCCTTTACCTGCGCGCTTGCGATGGCCAAATCGTGCCGATCCCCTTTCAGCTTTGAACCGTGAATTGTTACGGGAGCTGTTTCGTTGGGCCCCTCCGCGACGATGTTAGCTCCCATCTTGCGCAATGGGGCCAAGACGCGACCCATCGGGCGATTTGCAAGCGTGGAACCTCCTACAAGTCGACTGTCAAAACTTTGGCCCGCGAGTAGTCCGGCCAGCAAGCGCATAGTTGTCGCAGAGTTCCCGCAATCGATCTCGGCAGCCGGCGCAGTAAGCAAGCGTCTCTTTCCATGCACGACGAGCATGTCTGGCTCCGGATGCTCAATTTTTATTCCTAGAGCCCTCAGAGCCTGCACGGTTTTCATGCAATCATCGCTGGGAAGAAATCCGCGCAAAACGCACGCTCCGTTCGAAAGCGCGGCAATTATCGCGGCCCGGTGCGATATACTTTTATCGCCAGGTACCGTTATTTCGGCTTCGATGCGAGGTGCCCGTTTAACGCGAAACTCCATACGACGTAATATTCGGTTCGGCTCTAATCATCCGTGCTCATAGCCAGATCGGCCTCGCGCGACGGTTGAGCATCAAGATATTCGGCGAGCTTGTCCAGCGCTAGCGCGTGCCCTTTGCTCACATGCATCAAAGGGCCTTTCACCCGCGAGCCAAACACCAGGAGCCTGTCAGGGAACGAGGAAGATCTTGTTTGTATACGGATCTTTCACCTCAGTCCCCGGAGGAAACCCGCGGACGTCGACATATCCTTGATTCGGCGCGTAGGGACTCGTGACAAAGCCAGGTTTGTTTGGAACGGGAATACCGTACGGGATATCCCCTTTCGTTGGTTTCACCGGTGCACTCTCCGCAGGTTGTGAGGGCGCCTCCACCGTTTCAGTTGGTGGCGGTGTCGGACCGTTCTCGTACGGCTGAGGCGGCGGTGGATATTCAGTCTGCGGCGGCGGATACCTCGAGGGGTGGCGGGTATTTGGCCGAACCGGTGGTTCGTCCTCGCAGGCTGAAAGAAAGGCCATGGCACCGATAAGAGCAAACGAGAGCGAAAGTTTCATAAATTGAATACGAAGACAGCTTCTTCGTTGTAATTCATAGTTCGCTGACTGACAATTGCTAATTACCCAGTCGCAGCATGCACTGGACCAGAACAGATTAATCCTGTCGATCTGGCTCCTTTTTTTACAACACAAAAAATACAGTTTCGCGGCTCGTTATTTTCGAATCACAGAAGGAAAGATGGGCAAGAAACGCAATCAACGAATTCTGGTAGCGGACGATGACGCAACGAGCCGAAAGCTGCTCGTGACCATACTTTCCCGTTCAGGTTATTCCTGCACCCAAGCCGCAAACGGAATCGAAGCTCTGGCCGCGATTCAAGCTGAGCCGCCCTCGTTATTGCTCCTCGATTTCGATATGCCGCAGATGGATGGCGCAGATGTTCTGAAAAAACTTCGCAGTAACAGCGATCCGTTGATTGCCCAACTTCCAACAATCATGCTCACCGGACATGCGGGTGAGGAAAGTGAGGTTTTTAGCTTGGAATCGGGCGCGGACGATTTTGTCACCAAGCCTATCAATGAAGCGGTTTTACGTGCCCGAATCGAAACACAGCTGCGTCTACGGTCGATGCGCATTCAATTGCAGCTACAAAATGATGAGCTTGAAGCGTGGCGTCGAAACCTGGAACAAGATCTGGCCGCCGCTCGATTGACGCAGCAGTCTCTCATACCGCAAAAGCCGCCGGTGTTACAGGGATGGGATATTGCGGCCTGCTATCGTCCCGTCATCCAGGTTGGCGGTGATATCTATGGCTGGTTACGGATGGCCGATGGCCGAACATTATTCTGGATCGCTGATGCCACGGGTCATGGAGCCTCCGCCGCCTTGCTGACGACTTTAGCTAAGCTTCTGTTTGTTCACGGGAGCGCGGAACACAACGAACCAGTTGGAATCATGCGAGCTGTAAACAATGATTTTCGGAGCACCTTCGGAGCTCGCTCATTCATGACGGCGATGTGTGTTGCGCTCGATTCAACCAACGGTTGCGCCACGGTGGTGGGCGCGGGACACCCACCTCTGCTTGTAGCCCGAAACAGTGGGCGGACCGAAGCGATCCTTTCGTCCGCTCCCCCGCTGGGCCTGCTCGAAAAATCTGAGTTTGTCCAAACAACTGTCGACGTTAAACCCGGTGAAGCATTTTTTCTTTATACAGATGGGCTTTCCGGTGTGGGACAGGGCGAGAACCCGCGACTCTCACCACAGCGGCTTGGCGAAATGCTGCAGCCCGTCGCGGCGGACGCAAAGGCGATGTTGACCCGGGTACTAGAACAAGCGGCAATTCGAAAAACGGGGAAAGTCGCGCCAGACGATGTTGCTGCGGTGGTCGTTCGGCGCTCAAATTGACCCACAAAAATCTTTACAAATCCCTAAAATTAATATTGCCCTCTCCCAAGCGAACGATTAATCAGCCTCTATGCCGAAACCCAAAAAGTCAAAACGCAAACCGAACGCCGCCTTCATGAGACCGGTGCAGCCCGACGAAAAGCTTTCAGCGATCGTTGGCTCCCGCCCGCTCCCCCGTTCCGAGCTTACCAAGAAGCTCTGGGACTACATCAAGAAGCACGGTTGCCAGGATAAGAAAAAACGGACCATGATTAATGCGGACGATTCGCTCAAGCCAGTGTTCAATGGCAAGAGCCAGGTCAGCATGTTCGAGATGACCAAGCTCGTCTCGGGGCACATCAAGTAATAAAATCTTTCCTTCGGTTGTAGCCCGGCGTCTCCCCGCCGGGCTAGCTTTGTACGCGACCACACGGTCGAGCGACTGCAGCTCGTTTTGTTCTGCGGGCGATTGCTTGCGGAGCGAGGAAATCTACCAGAAATTAGACTAGTGAATGTCTGCCGGTTTTTTCTCCCCCGCGCCCTGCTTGCGGGTGCTTCCCTCGCGCTTGTCGGTTGTGAGGAACGCACCCCATCTGTCGAGTCCTCGTCTCCCGCACCGGCTCAATCGACGGAGGTCACCAGCCAAACCAATTCATCCAAGCCCGGTTGGATAACTAGCTATGAACAAGGGCAGGAAGAAGCGAAAGCTAACAATAAGTTGGTCCTACTAGATTTTACCGGTTCGGACTGGTGTGGTTGGTGCATCCTTCTTGATCGAGAGGTTTTCTCGAAGCCCCAGTTCAAGGAATATGCTGACAAGAATCTAGTCCTGGTAGAAGTCGACTTCCCGAAAAGGAAGCCGATGCCAGACGCTATGAGGATGCAAAATATCCGGCTCGCTCAACGTTATGGAATCCAGGGGTTCCCCACCATTATTGTTCTGAATGGGGACGGAAAAGTGGTCGCAGAGCTTGGCTATATGCAAGGCGGCGCTGAGGCGTTCATCGCCGTCCTCGAAAGGCTGCGCAAGGGATAGCTAATCGAGTCGTAGCTGCCTAACCGCTAATCCTACGAATCCCGATCAATTTCGAATCGCCGGTTCGAATGTTCGCTGCAATGTATCCGCAAGTTCCGACCGTGTGAATGGTTTCGGCAGCGCGCCGCGGAATCCGTAGGCGAGAAATTCCGACAGCGCTGCCTCATCGGAGTATCCGCTGCAAATAATTGCGTTGACCTTCGGATCCATACTGCGCAGACGTTCGATCGTTGCCACGCCGCCCATTCCGCCACGTACTGTAGCATCCAGGATAACCGCTTGAAATTGTTCCCCGCGGCGAAGGGCACGCTCATAAAGTCGTACTGCTTCAAGCCCATCCGGAACTGCTGTTACATCATAACCGAGTGTCCCCAGAAGTTGTGAAATTAATTCTCGAATCGCGGCCTCGTCATCCATCACGAGAACCCGTTGATGATTGAAGTGAAAAGGGCGATCTGCGACCCGGACCTCCGGCGCGGAAATTTTTCGGTCGCTGGCCCGCAGATAAAAAGCAAACGAAGTCCCCTCCGACGAAGAGCTTTCCAAGACAAGCAGTCCGCCATGTTTTTTTACAATCGAATAACTGATCGCAAGTCCCAACCCTGTCCCAGTCGACTTTGTCGTAAAGTACGGATCAAAAATTTTGGTCCGCAGTTCCTCGGGAATTCCTGATCCGCGGTCTGTGATCGTGATTTTGATGTAGTGCCCATCAGGTAGAATCGCGCCAAGCTTATCATCGAAGACAACATTGCGTGCACGGACTCGGACTGTTCCGCCCTGCGGCATCGCCTCGCGTGCATTCAGCATCAAGGCGTTCACCACTTGCTCGATCTGACCGGCATCTACTTCCGCCTTCCAAAGATCGACCGAGATATCGAAGTCCGCCCGCAGGTTCGATCCATAAAGCGAGAATTCGGCGGAGTGTTCGAGTAATTCTCCAATGGAAACGACTTTCTTGAGTGGTGTACCACCCTTTGAAAAGGTTAGGAGCTGGCTGGAGAGATGCGCAGCGTGTTGGGCAGCCTGACCTGCTTTCGAAAGGAACCCAAGGAGGTTTCCCGAATCGGGTGGCGCTTCGATTTGAGCAAGACCGATATTGCCTGAAATGACGGTCAGAATGTTGTTCAGATCGTGCGAGATGCCGCCCGCGAGCGTCCCGAGCGACTCGAGTTTGCTTGTAGTTAGCCGATCAGATTCAATTCTGCGTCGTTCGCTGATATCACGGAAAAAAACCGAAATACCCGCGTTGCTCGGGTATGCATGCACCTCGTACCAAATCTTACCGCTGAAATCACTCGCTTCGAATTCCTGGGCAATTTTTTCTGCCATCACCCTCTGATAGTAAACTTCAAAGGCTGAACCGATCTGCTCGAGCGACTTCTCCCAAAGTTTATGACCGATTACCTCATCACGTGTCCGACGGAGGAGCTTCTCGGCTTCGGCGTTAAAGTGAGTGATTCTCCAATCAGAATCCACCGCGAGAAATCCATCGGTCGTATTTTCGAGAATATTCGCCATCGTGCAGGCCGATTCCTGCAACGCAGCCCGAGCCTGATTACGTTCGCCGAGTTCTCGAACTTGGCGCTCGGCCACTGTAATCCTCACGTTTAAGAGTGCCGGATCAAGAGGTTTGGTGAGATAATCGTTTGCCCCTGCTTCGAGCGCCTGTTCCAAATCCTCCGTGTCAGCACGCGCAGTAACGAGGAGGATGAACATTTCGTCACCGCGAGGCTGGGCGCGTAACTGCCGGCAAAGTTCCACTCCGCTTTTGCCGGGCAACATCCAATCAAGAATCAGAAATGGAAAAACATCCTTAGCGAGTGCCACCTCTGCTTCCTCTGCGCTTCCAACTGCAACGACCTCGTGTCCGCGGCGTTGCATAAGTCGTTGCAGGTTTTTGCGACTTCCGGGGTGATCTTCTACGAGCAAAATTTTCATTCCATGGAGAGGCCTGAGATCGCGCGCGCCGATTTCTCGTTCACCGGAACGCCGACGTATAAATCCGTTATTTTTTGAAGCAAGATGACTGCCACGTAGTTCGATTTGTTGCGTAAAATGCGGGTAACTTTCTGTTCGCAGCAGATCTGAACGAGATCTTCAACGGACTTGCTGCAGCTTGCGTTGCAGGGTCACTCTGCTAGATACACCGGAACGTTTTCTGTTCGCGCCTGTTATCCATGTTCGCCCGCCCATTGCTCGCGTTTTGTTCGTTTAGTTTTGTGATGCTTCACACGCTTGTTGCGCAAACTGCCACGCCGGCACAGCCAATCGAAAAAAACAGTCCCATCTCCGCCCCGGCCATCGTTAGCTCACCGGCACAGCCTCAGATCAGCTTCGATTCCGTCCACGTTGATGGTCCTTACATTGCCCTCACTTTCGATGATGGCCCGAGTGCGACTCTCACACCAAAATTGCTCGATCTCCTGGCGGCACACCAGATGAAGGCGACGTTTTTTGTTGTTGGCCAAAACGCAGCCGACAATCCCGCGATTTTAAAGCGTGCGCTTCGCGAGGGTCATGAGATCGCAAACCATTCATGGTCGCATCCGAACCTCGGCAAAATGTCAGACGATGCTGTGCGTCGTGAACTACGAAAAACTGATGATGCGATCTTCGCAGCGATTGGAAAGCGGCCGACTTTTTTGCGGCCACCGTATGGATCGATCACTCCGCGTCAGAAGCGCTGGATCAATGAGGAATTCGGCTATCGAATAATCATCTGGGACGTAGACCCGCTTGACTGGAAGAAGCCCGGACCAAGTGTCGTATGCAGTCGAATCCTGAAAGAAACGCGACCAGGCTCAATCGTGCTCGCACATGACATTCATCCAGCGACGCTCGAAGCAATGCCAGCAACGTTTGATCAGCTTAGCGCCAAAGGGTTTAAATCGGTAACCGTTTCGGATCTACTTGCGATGGCCACACCACTTCCGCCGAAACCAACAGCAATTCCGCGTGCCATTGCGGTTCCCACGGGTTCGCCCGGAGCGATTCAGACACCGCCGGTCAGAACAGCCACTCCTGGGGGTTAGGAGCGGGCATGATTGCGGACGATTATCTGCAGCTTCGCGCGGAGCTGGAAAGCGCCCTCGAAGGCCTGCTCAAACTGAGCTCTGATTTGCGCCGTGAGCCAGCAACTCTGGATACGGTTCACGGGCTGTTAAAGGATGTTCGAGAGCCTTTGCTCTTTGTTGTCGTCGGTGAAGTCAAAGCCGGCAAGTCGTCATTGCTTAACGCGCTTTTTGGCCACCAATTCGCGAAAGTGGATGTTCTGCCCGCCACGGATCGAGTCTACATTTTTCGCTACGGATCCGAGGAAAAATCCGTCGTCATTTCGCAGAGAATCACCGAGCGTTACCTGCCAATACCATTCTTGCGCGACTTCAATGTCGTAGATACCCCTGGTACTAACACGATGGTGGCGGAGCATCAGACGATTACCGAAAGCTTCATTCCTCGAGCCGACCTCGTTCTGTTCGTGTTTTCGGTCATAAACCCATGGTCGCAGTCTGCCTGGGATCTCCTTGATTTTGTCCAAAAGAAATGGCTCAAAAACATCGTCTTTGTCATCCAGCAAGCGGATCTGCGTGACACGTCCGAGATCGAACTGATTCATCGGCATCTTCGAGACACAGCGATGCAAAAACTTTCATTTGCTCCACCGATATTCGCTGTTTCTGCCCGCAAAGCGCTACTCGCACGCACGACTGGTGTTGATAAGGAGCGACTCTGGAAGGAAAGCAACTTTGGTCCGCTTGAGGATCAGATTAATCAGATGGTCACAGAGTCCGGTGTGCACTTTCTGAAATTAAAATCGACTGCAAAGACAGCAGGCGTGATTCTCAACGAAGTGTCCGATGAGATTCGCGCTTGCTATGACACAATCCTGCGCGACGAGGGGGAGCTCAGTCGAGTTAACGAATTTCTACAGGCACGCAAAGAGCAGACACTCCGTCAGGTAGCTGGGTTTCTTCGAGGCGTCGAACAGGCCTGCCGAGAGGGAGAACGCCAAGGCATCCGATTGCTGGAACAAAAGCTATCCTTCTGGCGAACATGGCGACTCGTCTGGAGTCGTCAGCAGTGGCAGGAGGAATTCCAGACCGAGGTGGCAACTAAGTTGCGCGATACAATCCAGCCACAGATTGAGAACGCGGTCGAACTCCTGGAGAACGATCTGCGAAGCCTTGGACCACAGCTGCAAGAGGTAATCGAAACAAAATTCGATTCAGGTGGAAAGGGTCGGATGAACAAAGTAATGCCCGACTTTGCACGTCAGCGCCGCGATCTTCTCCAGTCAATTCAGCTCACGCTTCTTGAAAGGATGGCTGCCAAAGGCATAGAAGAGCAACTCGCGCGTATGTTTCGAGAAACGGCGATGTGGCTTCGACTGCCGGCCGGTGTCGCCGCCGCAGGGGGAATCGTCACGGTCATCGTCGCGCTTAGCAGTGCAGCGGTCGCCGATGTCACGGGGACCGTTGCCGCTTCGGCAGCTATAATTGGAACCATTGTCGCATTTACCCAGCGAAAGAAGATTCTAGCCGCCTACGAGCGGGAAATGGAGACGAAACGTGTCGAGCTGATAAGCGCGATCGAAAAACAGATGAACCACGCGATCGAGATGTTTTATCAGGAGATCTCGTTAGCGTTCGCACCGCTCGGCGCATTCTGTGCCGCCGAAAGGAAGCGCTACGAACCTCTCATCCAAAGGACCGAAAACCTCAGAAAAGTCTTCGGGGCATTGACCGAGCGGATTGGTTCAGACGAGCAGTAGCTCCGGCTACTTTTTGGTTTTGTCCGTCGTTTCTTGAACGACTCTCTGCTCACTTTGCCGCTTGGCGATCACGAAATGATTGTTGTCCCCATAATTGCGCCACGGGCCAGGAGGGATGTCGCGCACTTCAACAAATTGCCAATCCGTGACGTCGGTTGGGGATAAACCCAGGTAATCGCGAACCGCCGGTGAAACATCCAGCCCAGCACCGCGATTTAGATTAGCCTTGGGCCTTTCGTTTTGAAATACGTACTGAAAATGGTCGGTGCGGAATGGACCACAATCCTCCCACTGAGCGTAGCAGATGCGATTGCCTTTACGGATTGCGAGCCATCGGTCTTTGCAAACTGAACGGCCAGGCTCTTTGTAAGCCTGTTTGAACCACGGTATCACCAGAGCAGCTTCCGGTTTGAACTGGCCATGCGTGACATCGTTGTAAGGCAGGGCGCAATAAAATGGGTTTTGGCGAGGAACAAAGGCGACCGGAATGTAGTTGCGACGGGCTCCGGCATCTGGCGTATCGAAACCGCCATAATTGGACGTCCAATTCGCGTCCCAAGAACTTTTCACATTCGGCACCGGATTATTCCCACCAGCTGCTTCGCCAATCCAAAAGACTGTAGTGACGATGTTGGTCTTCCACGGGAACCGCGTCATGCTTGTACGTGACGTCGTCGGAACAAAGACCTGAGGCTCGACCTTGAGCAGCGCCTGCTCCCGCAACTTCATGGCATACTTCGCAAAATCCGCCGCACTCTCGTACGGCCCCATCGACTGACCGTGCGCCGTTAGGGCGCCAGCCAGGCAAAACGATAAAAGGGCGATGGATCTGGTGTTCAAGGCGACTAGCGGTTTTCTCTTAGGCGACAAATCCCCGAAAGGCAAATATTTCCTGAGGTCGGGGGCCTCGCTATGGAATCTCCTATTGCTACTGTTATTTAGCACTATCTAGGCCAGTTATGTCCGACTTATTAAGGTATCTCGACGAAAACGCCGCTCCGCAATCTCTGGGTAATCGAGCGTAAAGTGCAGTCCCCGACTCTCTTTCCGGCTAAGTGCCGAATCGACTATCAACGCAGCCACCGTAGCAAGGTTACGCAGCTCCAGGAGGTCTACCGTGATCTTAAAGTTCCAGTAAAACTCACGGATTTCGCGCTGCAGATTCCGTAATCGGGCGCTGGCTCGCTGCAGGCGTTTGTTCGTTCGAACGATCCCGACGTAATCCCACATGAGGCGGCGGATTTCGTCCCAGTTATGATAGATCACGACCAATTCATCGACATTCTGGACGTCCCCCGACTCCCATTCCGGAAGCGCAATTGAACGGGCTGCTCGTGAAATCGGATAGGCAACGAGCATCGATTCACATGCTCGGTGGGCCATGACCAGACCTTCAAGAAGTGAGTTGCTGGCCAAACGATTTGCACCATGCAAGCCATTGGACGCAACTTCACCGATTGCATAGAGGCCCGGTAACGTCGTCGCTCCATTCACGTCCGTTTTGACCCCACCACATTGATAATGAGCGGCTGGCACGACCGGAATCGGTTGTTTCGCCATATCGATCCCAAAGCGGAGACAAGTTTCATAGATATGAGGGAAGCGCTCTTTCAAAAATTCCGGCGAACGGTCCGTGATATCGAGGAAGACACATTGCGCACCAGAGCGTTTGATCTCTGCGTCGATCGCCCGAGCCACAATATCTCGCGGAGCTAGCGAACCCTGTGGGTGACAGCGGCTCATGAAATCCTCCCCGCGACTATTCCGCAGGATGCCTCCCTCACCGCGTATCGCTTCAGAGACGAGGAATGATTTTGCCTTTGGATGAAAAAGACAAGTGGGATGGAATTGGATGAACTCCATATTCGCAATGACGGCACCCGCTCGCCATGCCATCGCTACACCGTCACCCGTGGCGATATCAGGATTGGTCGTATACAGGTAGACTTTCCCACAGCCGCCTGTTGCCAAGACCAGACGATCTGTCCGCATCGTCTCCACTTCACCTGTTCTTTCGTCGAGAACATAGATGCCGAGGCAGCGGTCTTCCGTCGCAAAACCGAGTTTCCCGGCCGTGATCAGGTCAACGGCCATGTGATTCTCCAGCAACTCTACGTTGGGGGACCGATCCAGTTCACGTAACAGGGTTTTTTCAATTTCGAGGCCAGTGACATCCTGCACATGAAGGACACGTCTTTTCGAATGGCCACCCTCTCGCCCCAAGTCTGGTTCGCGATGTCCTGATACTTCGCGGTCATCGAAGTGAAGCCCAAGGTCCACCAATTCTTGAACCCGCTTCGGTCCTTCCATAACGATTGTTCGAACCGCCACTTCGTCACACAAGCCTGCGCCCGCTTCGAGCGTATCCTGCACGTGGAGTTCGAATGAATCCTCATCGCTGGTCACGCAAGCAATTCCACCTTGCGCCCATGCGGTATTGGAATCGGCACCTTTGCGTTTCGTAACGACTGCAACGGATCCGTGGGTCGCCGCTTTCAGGGCAAAGGTCAGCCCGGCAATGCCGCTGCCAATCACGATGAAATCATATTCCTTCATCTCGCCAGCGCGGGTCTTTCGCCGCGATGTTAGCATTACCACCTCCCGGTCAATTGCGATAGTGGCCAATCCAAAATTCCTGAGCCAAATTCAGGAATATTCGAACGTGATGAGCAGCACTGAGCGGCCGACCTAAACAGAATCGCCCGCGCTTTCCGTTCTCACGGAAGCCGAATGTTGTCGATCAATCGAGTTTGCCCAAAAAAAACGGCGAGGGCCATCAACGAGTTCGATTCTACAGTTTCGACCGATTGCAACGTATCCGAATTGACCAAATCCAAATAGTCGATTCGCGCGAGTGGTGACTTTTCAATCGCTTGCCGTGCGGCGGCAACGATCACCTGTGCCGATCGCTCGCCCTTGGCCGTGAGCCGCTTTCCTTCTAGCAAAGCCGCATAGAGAACCGTCGCTTCCTCGCGCTCGTTCTTGTTCAGATATTGATTGCGCGAACTGCATGCGAGGCCGTCCGGCTCCCGGACAGTCGGTGCACCAATAATCTCAATTTGGAAATTTAGATCACGCACCATCCGGCGTATGATCGCCAGTTGTTGAAAATCCTTCTCACCAAAAACAGCTGCATCCGGAGCAATCAAATGAAAGAGTTTCGTTACGACCGTGCAGACTCCGCGAAAGTGTCCGGGCCGCGATTTCCCGCACAAAGTCTTTGAGAGTGAATCCTCATCTACGGTGACCGAAACATCAGCCAAGTACATTTCCGCAGGACTTGGGCGGAAAAGAAGATCTACACCAGCATTTCGACAGAGTTCTTCGTCATCTTTTTGAGGACGTGGGTACCGTTCGAAATCACTGCCCGGCGCAAATTGCAATGGATTAACGAAAATACTAACTGTCACTTCGCCATCCGAGCCGGCGGCCTTTCGCGCGATCTGGATCAACTCGAGATGGCCGCGATGCAATGCACCCATCGTCGGCACAAGAATTCTACGCTTTGTCGTACTCGGAATAGTCGCGATACTCTGAACAACGTTCATGCTCAGATTCCTGGAGGCTCCATCCAAATGGCCTGGCGGGCGAAACGAAATTTTCGATGGTGAAACTGCGTCCAGCCAGCACGCCGTGCCAGCAATTCAAATTCGCGGAACGAAAAAGCACGCGCAGCGGAGAGTCGTGCGTCATACCGGGTCATTGATTCCCGATAGATGAATGCAGTCAGAAGGTAAACCCCAACGGTGGCCAAAAGGCCTCGTCTAAGATCGGCGACTAGGACGAATCTTCGGGAAAGATCTCGGCACCGGTTCAGGACTTTGACTGCATTGCTTTCATCGAAATGATGAAGAGCTAGCGAGCAGAGAACGATGTCGAATTGCTTATCATCCTCAAAGCTAACTACGTCGCCCTGCCGAAACTCAATCTCTGGAAAATCCACGCTCAAAGAGCGGGCGATTTCCAGAGTGGAGCTTTGTTGATCAATCGCGAGCACGGACATACGAGCCCCGACTTTTCGGGCGTGATTAACAACAAGACGCGGGATATCTCCGGAACCCGTCGCTAGATCAAGCATTCGCAAATGCGCTTCGGGCTTAATCCAGCGTTGCAAAAACCGTGTGATAAGCGCATAGCTTCCGAAATAGCGATTGAATTGACGCAAGTTGCGCAGATCGCTCACCAGCTCCGCCGTCACTGGTTGCGGCCTATCCATTAACTCCGGCTCACCTGGATCAAATCGCCGCTGCATTGAAAATGATTCCACTCAAGGAACGACGGTCTGCAACCGCCTCCTTGAGTTTAGCCGAGAAATTTCTGCCACGACTCCGGCAGCAACATGGTCTCGACGTCACTCGCAATTCGCCCTTCGAACTCCGGACGGAAGGATGTGCTCGTGCCGTAAACCATGATGACATCTTCAGAACCTTCCACCCGAATGGCGTGCGCAACCCCGGGAGGAACGACAACTCCAACGTTGTTCGGGCCGCGATGATTATCGCCATCAACAAAAAAATGCATCGTCCGACGAGGGAGGCCAGCGCGAACATCGTGCAAAATCATTTCCGCCACACCCTGAACAAAGAACATCACGTCCCATTGCTCGTCGTCATAGCGACGCAGGGAATAATTTTCCGGTTCCTCAACAAAACATCGTCGTAGCCAATCGGCAGGCTCAGTGCCCGCCGGCGTACTTGGTGGATGAATGTGAAATCCTTTTGCGGTCTGTACAAACATGCGAGCGTTCGCCCACTGGGCTGGCCAGAATCCAATCCGCCCAAGGATTCCCTCGTCGCGACGAACAAATTCTCCAAAGGAGCCCCGATGTCGTTGCAGAAAAACTGTGCGTGAAAAAACCTCGACGCCCGGAATCCATGCGTCCCGAATCTCGGCGTTAGTCCGATCGGCGGAAACGAGCTTTCCCGCTTCCATCCCAGCTCCGGCAAGCTGTTTGGAAAATGATTGCGAGCCATAATCACGCGTGGTGAGCGCTCTCTGGGCTTCCGCAGTAAGGCCCTGCCAAAGTTGTTTGTCAGAAGTGGTCATGATAAAAGCAAGTTTAGCTATTTGCTTAGGGAGAAATCAGCGCGTTCACGAGAAAGATTAGGATTATAATACGGATCCTGCTCGAGCACCTCCCGCCATCGCTCCTGCATCACTCCGGTTTCCATTGGTTCGACTGCTGGGCGTCGCGTGCTGGATTCATGGTGATACAATTTTGCAAAAGGAGTGTAAATGATTCGATAGCCGGCGCGCCTCATCTTCAGGCACAGATCCACATCGCTAAATGTGACTGGCAATTGCTCCTCATCAAATCCTCCCACTTCAACGAAAACGTCGCGTCTGGTCAGGAGACATGCACCGGTGACTGCACTGTAATTGCGAGTTGTTTGCAGCTGTCGGCAGACGCCAGGTGAATCCGCAGGCCAACCGCGAAATGCATGCTCTGCAATCCCACCCACTCCCATGACAATTCCGGCGTGTTGAACAGTGTCGTCCGGATAAAGCAGCATCGGACCGACTGCGCCTACTTCGGGCCGCTGAACATGCTCAGCCATTACAGTGAGCCAATCTCTCTCGATGACTTCGGTATCGTTGTTCAGAAACAGCAGCCATGGGCTCTCAGTTTGTTCAACAGCAAAGTTATTCATCGCCGAAAAATTGAAGGGGCCAGCATACCGCAACAGCCGATGCGGAAACTGAGAGAAAAATGTTCGGGCTTCCTCTGACTGACTATCGTTGTCGACCACAACGATCTCGTAAGGGGCATAATGGGTATTACTGGTTAGGCTGGTTAGACACCGGATAAGCAACTCAATCTGGTCGCGTACCGGTATGATAATCGAGATCTTTTTTGCCTCCTTCATTTGCCGCCTGATCCAATACGTGTGGGTTGGCCAATCGACCGTGACATGCCCTTTTTGCTCCTGTCGGGCGAGATGAGCCTCCAGGACTTGCCGGCCAGTCTCGAGAGATCCGGGCTTGCGTCGAATGTTGTCGGCCGTCGAAGCGAGACTGCGGCGCCAATGATAAAGGATGCGTGGAATATGATCGATTCGATTGGTCTCCTCGACGATGCGAAGAAAAAGATCGTAGTCCTGCGCCCCATCAAACTCCGGTTTTAACCCGCCGATCTTCCGCAGGAGATCACACCGGACCAAGGTGAAATGGCAAACGTAATTGCAGGAAAGAAAGTAGTCCGGCGACCAATCCGGCTTAAAAATCGGCGCGTCGAAACCTTGCTCCGTAAGTTTGTCCTCATCGGAGTAAATCAAATCCGCGTCAGGATGTTCCTGGAGCCATTTCGCGAAACAAAAGAGTGCGTCCGGCTCGAGAACGTCGTCGTGATCGAGAAATCCTACCCACTCGCCTTTTGCGAGTGAAATACCACGATTTGATGCAACGGAAATCCCAGCTCGTTTCTCGTTCTTTGCCAGAGTAATTCGCGGGTCACGCGCACTCAGCTCTCGCAGAAGTTCAGTCGTTTCAGGATCGGTCGAGTCATCGTCGACCAGAATCAATTCCCAGTTTTCGTAAGCTTGGGCCAAGACCGATTCGACACACTCGGTCAGCCAGGCCACCGGGGTGTTGAAGACGGGAGTGACGATGGTTATCAATGGCTTATACGCGAAGGTTTGCGATTCCTGACGAATGGTCGGAACCTGATCCCGTTTCAGAACATGATTTGCAAGCCATTGCTGATATTCGTTAGCCGGAATCGAAGTGCGATATGACTTGTCACTCTTTGGGTAACGCTTTCGAACTTCACGAAGTAGCTTTTGCGGCAATCGATACGGCGCCAGAAGGACCTGGCCGATCTTACGTTCCGGAGATTTGCGCAAGGCCTGCTTCTCCTGTTTCAACTGTTTTACTTGTCGCTTCGCTTCCTTGAGTTTGAGCAGCTTTTCCTCCAGCTTCGCGATGTGCCGATCTGCCGCTTCCAGTTCTGAGAGCCGGGTTCGCAGAGTTCGCTGCAGCCCGCGAACATGACGGTTAAGCCGCGCGATGGCTGATTCAACCGCCGGAACTAGCGTCTCTGATGATTCTTCGCTTTTCCGGATCAAGTGGAGCGACGTCGATTCCAAATCTCCCAGGTCGCATTGGTAATCTGGCCGCAAACCCAATCGACGGAACTGTTCGACCAAGTCCGGGCGACGGTTCGCAATTTCGACATCACTCAAAACCAGCAGCACTTCCCTGGCACGAAGCGCAATCTCTTCAGCTGCGCGAGCGTCGTGGTCTTTCTCAGCAGGATAGAACCAGATGGCCAGATCAGCTGGCGGATTGTTGCCATTCTGCGGAAGTGTTGAAACCAGATCCGAGAGAGATGTGCAGAATGTTGCATCTAGTCTAAGTGCATCAAAATGTTGCTTCAATTCTGCAGGCTCGGACGCAACCACAATAAACCGAACGCGACCGAATTTCTGCGCAATGAATCGCGCAAAATCCGAACGAGCTGAATGGGTTGAGGAACGCAACACAGCAACATTATATTGATTGAAGCAGGCGACAGGCAAATCTACGGTTGCACCGGATCCTCCAGTCAAGTCTCGCTGACCCTGCCATGCTCGATTTCGGCATTTATCTCTTGTATCGTGCCAGCACGGCAATCGCGAGCACATTGCCGTTGCGAGTTCTATTTCATATCGGGGATATATTGGGGTTCGGCGCTTGGCTGTTCCTCCCTTATTACCGCCGTCTCGCTCGACGCAATCTCGAAATTGCCTTCGGGGTTGAAAAATCCTCGCGAGAATTACGAAGGATAAGCCGACGCCACTTCCAGCGATTGGGGGCAAACATAGTGTGCAGCGCCAAGATGGGCTCAATGCCGGCCGAAAAGCTTGCGCAACATCTCGAGACAGAGGGCTTTGATTGTGTGCTGAGGGAGTTGAAGAACGGGACGCCAGTGACACTGCTTCTAAGTCACATTGGAGCCTGGGAGATTTTTGCCCAAGTTTTTCCGCATTATATTAGTTCGGTAAGGCTGGCGACGGTTTATCAAAAACTTGGTAATCCTTACATCGATGCTGATATTCGCCGCAAGCGAGGGCGGAACGGGGTAGAGATGTTTGATCGCGCAGAAGGTTTTCACCGCCCAATCCAATTACTGCGCTCGGGAGGGTTGATTGGAATCTTGGCTGATCAACATGCCGGTGATCATGGTCTTTGGACCCCATTTTTTGGTCGTCTTGCTTCGACTTCGACCCTGCCGGGGTTGCTGGCAAAACGGACTGGGGCAACCGTGTTCGCCGCCGCTGCTTACACGGTCAAAGCTGGACGTTGGCGAATGGTCTTTACCAACCGGATTAATTCACCCAACGACTCTCCAGATGCAATTACGTTCAAAGCAAACAAAACGATCGAAGAGCAAGTTCGGCGCGCACCTGAAGATTGGTTTTGGGTCCACAACCGTTGGAAGACGCCGAAACCGAACTTTCTTTTAACCCACTACAAACGGGGTGTGTACGTTCCGCCCGAACCCTCGAAACTTAAGCCTTTCCGAATGCTGATTAGGAGTCCTAACTGGCTCGGCGACAGTATAATATGTATACCTGCAATCCGTGCGCTCAAAGCAGGAAGACCCGACGCCCATGTTACAGTGGCAGCCCCTCAAAAAGTTGCAGCGATCTGGAAGCTTGTTCCTGAAGTCGACGACGTAATTAACCTAACGAGCCGATCTTTCTTTGCCAATCTTAAATCGATCCGGAAAAAGCCGGCCTTCGATGTCGCGATTCTTTTGCCCAATTCGCTCCGCGTAGCCCTTGAGGTTTGGAGTGCACGCATCAGCCGACGTGTGGCCTATCGAGGTCATCATCGTCGATGGCTTTTAAATCAAATCGTCCCCGAACAACCGCGCCCTGGACCAATCAAACATCAAGCTTTCCATTATCTTCAAATTGTCCGGGAGGTAGGTGGACCGTTTGAGACTCCAACCATTCAGATGTTGCCCCCTCTGGCAAAGAACAACGGAGCGGTGACGAAAATCGGCCTTTGTCCAGGCGCAGAGTACGGGCCGGCGAAACGATGGCTCCCGGAACGTTTCGCGGAAGTTGCTATGGCGATCTCCGCCCAGGAGGCGGTGCATTGGATATTATTCGGCACGGCCGGGGACGCTGACACCGGCGCCAGGATACAGGCCGTTGTTAGAGACAACTGCACGAATCGTATCGGTAAGACTACGCTGGATGAACTCATCGCGGAATTAAGCGAATGCGCCCTGCTGCTGACGAACGACACCGGCACGATGCATCTCGCCACGATTGTTGGAATTCCAGTAGTGGCTGTCTTCGGTTCAACCGAACCCGCTCTCACCGGACCGCTCGGGAACGGCCACGTCCTTCGCCATCAAGTCGAATGCAGCCCCTGCTTTCTCCGAGAATGTCCGATCGATTTTCGTTGCATGAAAGCAGTAACGGTCACGGAAGTAGTCGCGACAGTTTCGTCGCTCTTAAAAAAACAGGATCGATTTGCTGGCCTCTCCCGCTCAATCCATTGATCTTTCCGAAATGTTAAACAAAAACGTGCCTCGCATCCGCACCGATGTGCAGGTGATGTTCTTCGATACCGATTGCGCGGCGGTGGTCCACAACATCGCTTACCTGCGCTTTATCGAGGTGGCGCGAACCCTTCTCGCCGAACAACTTGGACTTGGCCTCGCGCAGATGGCCGATAATCAGAAATATCCTGTAGTTGTCCGAACTGAGATCGACTATCGCAGTGCGGCCCGACTCGGTGACCGGCTAGTAATTGATGGCTGGCTGGATCAACTTGAACGAGTTCGGTTTTGGTGCGCGTTTCAGATTACGCGGCCAGCAGATGAGACCCTGATTGCTGAATGCCGCCAGATGTTGGCGATTATCCAAATGCCAGGAGCAAAGTTATTGCGCGTCCCAGACGAGTGGGATCGCTATCGGTTGTCTGATGACGTCTGAAGGCGGCATACCAATTAGGTTCGGGCGGAGGTTGCTCAAATTCTAACAGCCGATGAAAGTACGAGGTCAACATTATCGAACAATCTGGCCTGACGGATCTGATGAACGGGTCATTTGCGTAATCGATCAACGTTTCCTTCCTCACCGGTTTGTCATCGAAGAAGTGCGGACTGCCGAAGGAATGGCAGAGGCAATTAGAGATATGCACGTCCGCGGCGCCGGTCTCATCGGAGCAGCAGCAGGATACGGAATCTACCTCGCTACACTTGGTGCCGAGTCACCGATCGCACTCGATGATAACCTCGCCGCAGCGGCAACCCGATTAAGTGCGACAAGACCAACTGCAGTAAACTTGAGATGGGCGATTGACCGACAACTGAGTGCAATTGGAGGTGCCAAGAGCGTTGAGGAGAAACAAAAAGTTGCCTTCGCGACAGCCCAGAAAATTGCAGATGACGATGCGGAGTCCTGCCGAAAAATCGGCGAACACGGGCTGCAGTTGATTCGACATATCAATCAGGAAAAAGGCGGAGCACCCGTAAATATCCTGACGCACTGCAACGCCGGTTGGCTCGCTTTTGTCGACCACGGCTCGGCCATGGCACCAATCTATGCTTCCCATGACGCGGGAATTCCGGTGCACGTTTGGGTCGACGAGACGAGGCCGAGGGGCCAAGG
>Ga0207701_10001239_pt1 | contig 26940 bp, 18 predicted proteins | sample KBSSwiSSwithPhiX_FD_184294 | JGI IMG/M metagenome (GOLD analysis project Ga0207701, IMG submission 184294) | Switchgrass rhizosphere bulk soil microbial communities from Kellogg Biological Station, Michigan, USA, with PhiX - S5 (SPAdes) (version 2) | ecosystem: Environmental > Terrestrial >... | reverse complement strand
AGAGTAGGCATAGAAGTCGTACCACTCGACGAGATTGCCGATCGATCCCACGAAGATCGCGCCGACCCGGCGCCGGACATCGTCGAAGTCCAGCGCAGCCCCCTGCCGTGCCACGCTCGCCGCCGTACTGTTCTGCACGCAGTTCTCCAGTGCCTGCACTGCCTGAGGTTCGTAAATGGCCCGGTCATCTTATCCGACTCGCCCGCCTGGTCCGCGGCAGTTTCCGGTTGTGACCGGGCCTGCCGTCGTGGAGAATCTTCGCCACCATGAACCAACGAACACGCGCGTTATCCCGAGGCTCGGCGGCTGCGTTCGTGCTCGCGGCGCTTGGTGGACTGGCACAATCCAGCCCCATCACGGCCGCCGGAGCGTCGTCGTGCGAGGATCTCCGGTCGCTGGGGCTTCCCTCAGGGCATGTCGACGCCGCGCAGGTCGTTGCGCCTGGCACGTTTCGTCCTCCGACCACGGGTGGCAACGGAACGCGATCGCCCTACGCGGCGCTTCCCGCGTTCTGTCGCGTCTCTGCCACGCTGACCCCCTCGTCGGACTCCGACATCAAGATTGAAGTGTGGCTCCCGTCAGCCGGGTGGAATGCGAAGCTGCAGGCCGTCGGCAACGGAGGGTGGGCCGGCACCATCAGCTACAGCGCGCTTGCCGCGGCCGTGTCGAAGGGCTACGCCGCCGTGAGCACGGACACGGGACACTCCACTGAGGGCGCCAGCTTTGCGCTCGGGCATCCTGAGAAGTTCATCGACTACTCGTACCGGTCCGAGCACGAGATGACCGTGGCGGCGAAATCGGTCATCGCGCGTTTCTACGGGTCGAGCCCGCGCCTGTCCTATTTCAATGGATGCTCCACCGGAGGCCGGCAGGCGATCGTTGAGGCGTCGCGCTATCCGGACGACTTCGACGGCATCGTCGCCGGAGCGGCGGCGAATCCGAAGGCGCACCTGGACGCGTGGCGCATCTGGATGGCTCAGGCCATGCACGCCACCCCGGAGAGCTTCGTGCCGCCGGCGAAGCATCGCGCGATTCATGACGCCGTGCTCGCCAAATGCGACGCCCTCGACGGCGCAAAGGACGGTCTGATCGAGAATCCGACGCAGTGCACCTTCGATCCATCGGTGCTGCTCTGCAAGGCCGGGGATGATCCAAACTGCCTGACCGCCGCACAAGTGAAGACGGTCCGCACCATCATGACGCCTCCGAAGAACCGCAAGGGCGAGGTCGTCTTTCCCACGTACGAGCCTGGAACGGAACTGGGATGGTCGCGCCTGCTTGGCGGCCCAGACCCGTACGACACCGCTGTCGATCAGTACAAGTACGTGGTGTTCGGCGACGCGGCGTGGAACTGGCGCAGCTTCGATCTCGATCGGGATACGCCAGCGGCCGATGCGGCCGGCAGCGGCGTCCTGGCGGCCGTGAACCCTGACCTGACGGCGTTCGCGTCACACGGCGGCAAGCTGCTCACCTACCACGGCTGGTCCGACCCAAGCATCGCTCCGCAGGCGAGCATCAACTTCTATCGCAGCGCGCTGTCCGCCACGCGCGCACCAGCGTCGTCGCCGGACTGGCTGCGCCTGTTCATGGTGCCAGGGATGGGACACTGCAGCGGTGGCGAAGGCCCTGATACCTTCGATGCAGTGTCAGCACTCGAGGCCTGGGTTGAACACGGCACGCCACCCTCGAGCATGCTCGCGTCAAAGATCGTCGACGGCAAAGCGGTGAGAACCCGCCCGCTGTGTCCGTTCCCGCAGCAGGCGCGTTACAACGGCGCCGGCAGCCTGGACGATGCTGCGAACTTCACGTGCGCGTCACCGAGATGACAGGAGCCAGTCAACTTTCCGCCTAGGCGGAAAAAGGGCGGACCCTTGAGGGCCCGCCCTTTTTAGTTTCGGGAAATTACTGAAAGTTACGACTGCTCAGGCGCAGCCGCTGGTGTTGCCGCAGTTCACGCACTTGTAGCAGGCGCCGCTCCTGATCATGATCGACCCGCAGGTGGAGCACGGCGGAGCGTCCTCCTGGTTCTGGATCGTCGAGAACGGCGTTGCGACGATGGCAGGCGCCGGCTGCTGCGGCGCACTGGACGCCGGCGCTTCGATGGAGGCGGCCGGTGCCGACGACGCCCTGGCCTCTTCCAGATCTCGTCCATTCACGCCCGCGTGGAACTGCGCTTCGGGCGAGAGGAACTTGGACGCAAGCCAGCGGAAAATGTAGTCGACGATCGACTTCGCGAACCTGATCTCCGGATTGCGGGTCATGCCGCTCGGCTCGAAGCGCACGTGGCTGAACTTGTCGACGAGCGAGGCCAGAGGCACGCCGTACTGGAGCGCGTAGGAGATCGCCTGCGCGAACGCGTCCGCGAAGCCCGAGATCGTCGACCCTTCCTTCGCCATGACCAGGAAGATCTCGCCCGGCTGCCCGTTCTCGAACAGGCCGACCGTGATGTAGCCTTCGTGCCCCTGGATGTCGAACTTGTGCGTGATCGCGTGGCGCTCGTCGGGCAGCTTGCGGCGGACCGGCTGGGTGACCAGGGCGGCTGCCGCCTGCGACACCGTGTCGCTTGCTGACTTGTCCTTCGACGTGTTCAGCGGCTGCGTCCGCTTGCTGCCGTCGCGGTAGATCGAAATCGCCTTGGCGCCAATCTTCCACGACTGGATGTAGGCCTGCATGATGTCGTCGACGGTCGCTTCCTTCGGCACGTTCACCGTCTTGCTGATCGCACCGGAGATGAACGGCTGCGTCGCGCCCATCATCTTGATGTGGCCCATGTAGTGGATGGACCGCTGCCCCTTCGATGCCTTGAACGCGCAGTCGAACACCGGCAGGTGCGCATCCTTGAGGCCCGGCGCGCCCTCGATCGTTTCGTGCGTATCGATGTAGTCGACGATCGCGTCGATCTGCGGCGAGGTGTAGCCCAGCTTCTTGAGCGCCATCGGCACGGTCTGGTTGACGATCTTCATCATGCCGCCGCCGACGAGCTTCTTGTACTTCACGAGCGCGATGTCCGGCTCCACGCCGGTGGTATCGCAGTCCATCATGAAGCCGATCGTGCCGGTCGGCGCGAGCACGGTGGCCTGCGCGTTGCGGTAGCCATGCTGCTCACCGAGCTCCACGGCATCGTCCCACGAGGTTTTGGCCGCCGCGTAGAGTTCGGTCGGAATGTTGCGCGCGTTCACGTCGCGCATGGCGTCGCGGTGCTTGCGCATCACGCGGAGGAACGGTTCGCGGTTCTTCTCGTAACCGGAGAACGGGCCGCCGTGGTCGCGCGCGATGCGGGCCGATTGCGCGTACGCTTCACCGGTCATCAGCGCCGTCAGTGCAGCGGCGTAGTCGCGTCCCGTGTCGCTGTCGTACGGCAGACCGCGAGACATGAGGAGCGCGCCGAGGTTCGCGTAGCCGAGGCCAAGCGGACGATAGGCGTGGCTGTTCTTCTCGATCATCGGCGACGGATAGCTGGCGTTGTCGACGATGATCTCCTGGGCCGTGATGAGCGTGCGGATGCAGGCCTTGTAGCCAACCGCGTCGAACTCACCATCGGCCTTCACGAATTTCATCAGGTTGATCGACGCGAGGTTGCAGGCCGAGTCGTTGAGGAACATGTACTCGGAGCAGGGGTTGCTGCCGTGGATCCGGTCGGTTTCCGGGCAGGTGTGCCACTCGTTGATCGTCGTGTCGAACTGCATGCCAGGATCGCCGCAGATGTGCGTGCCCTCGGAGATGAGCCGCATCAGGTCCTGGGCACGATAGGTGTCGACCACCGCGCCGTCCCTGACGGCATGGGTCTCCCACGTCGAATCGTCCAGCACGGCGCGCATGAAATCGTCAGGCACGCGTACGCTGTTGTTCGAATTCTGGAAGAACACCGACGAGTAGGCGGGACCCGTGAACGAGCCGTCATAGCCGGCATCAATGAGCGCCCACGCCTTCTTCTCTTCCTCGACCTTGCAGTTGATGAAGTCGACGATGTCCGGATGGTCCGCGTTGAGGATGACCATCTTCGCGGCCCGGCGAGTCTTGCCGCCAGACTTGATGACGCCGGCAAACGCGTCATAGCCCTTCATGAACGACACGGGTCCGGACGCGGTGCCGCCACCAGCCAGCAGTTCTCTCGACGAACGGATGGGCGACAGGTTGGTGCCGGTGCCGGAGCCGAACTTGAACAGCATCCCCTCGGTTCGGGCGAGCGTCAGGATCGAGTCCATCGTGTCCTGCACGGAGTTGATGAAGCAGGCCGAGCACTGCGGCGCTTTCTCGAAGCCGCAGTTGAACCACACGGGGCTGTTGAACGCGGCCTTTTGGTATACGAGGATGTGCTTCAGGTCGGCGCTGAAGGCCTGCAGGTCTTCGTCGGTGGCGAAGTACTTGTGTGCGCCCGCCCACTCGGTGATCGTGCTCACGACGCGTCCAATGAGCTGCTTCACGCTGCGTTCGCGCTCGGGCGCCCCAATCTGACCGCGGAAGTACTTCGAGACGACGATGTTGGTCGCTTGCTGCGACCAGGACCTGGGGATCTCGACGTCACGCTGTTCGAAGACCACCTCGCCCTTTTCGTTGCCAATCACTGCAGACCGCAGGTCCCATTCGACTTCGTCGAACGGGTCCACACCAGCCTCCGTGAAGAAGCGCGGGAACGACAGCCCGGGCGCCGAACCGGCACCCTTCTTCGTCTTCGGCTTCTCTGTTTCGATGAAGGGCGCCACCGACGACGACCCGCTTGATTCCACGATCTGCTGACCGGCTCCTGAGGCCTGGTAGGCAGCGCCTTCCTTCATAGTCCTGCTCCGTTTGCTCCGGGCGGATTCCCCGGATCAAGCGATCGAGCACCCCGCCCCAGGGTCCGATCGACTTGGTCTCTATAAATGGTGAAGCGTTGACCGAATCTGCTTCGCGTGCCGTTCGCAGGACACTCAAACCTGGAAGCTGGGAGGCTCCTGTTTGAAGGCGTCCTTTTGATTGCGTCGGGCGATTCAATATGCGCCCGCGTTACCTGGTTGTCAAGCGCGGATCCACCACATATTGTGCTTTTCTTTTAGGGCAGTCGCAAGATGTGGACGACTGTTGAAAACCGAAGTAAATGGGGCTCTGTATGTTTCGTTAAGAAACTGTTGCGACGCTCGAGCCAGAAAAGGGCGGGGTGGGAGGCTGTCTTTCGACCGCCCCCCGTTGGTGCACAGGCAGGGTTGATGGAGGTTGTTTGCCCTCCCACAGACTGCAGGAGGAACGAGGTTGCTTCATCCCCGAGCAATCGAAGTGCCACAGCGCGACCGCGAGAATTTGGCCGGAAATCCCAACGCCGCATCGGGGATGTGAAAGAAGTGTGTTACCGCGCTGAACGGTTGCGCTGCAGTGTGAGTAACGAAGGTCTTACACGGCGATTGCCTGGCGGAAGACGCGGCGGTTGGAATCAGAGCCCGGAGGGTGGAAACTCGGCTGGTCGGATCGCCTCGTTCCGTACGAATTCTGTGATCAGTGCCCCAGTAGTTGAGCAGCGAGCGCAGCAGCCTTGTCAGCCAGGTTGTTGGCGAAGACGAGATTGCGCGCGCGCAACGCATCCTCGGCCTGGGTCGCAAATCGCTTCGCGGTGTCGTACTGATTTCGGGCGTCGACATTCAGCGCCTGGTAGTTGACCCTGTTCAGATCGTTCATCGCCTGGGCGATGAGGATGCGCACTCGCCGCTCCACTTCTCCTTCTCGCTGCGTCGGTGTCGTCTGCAGCGTGGTTGGCTGGGGTGTTTTCGGCGGTTCTTCGACGGGATGGGATGGCTCGGTCGCGACCTGGTCCGTCTTCGGCGTTTCCGCAGGGCGATCGGCTGGCCGCTGCGCCGCCGGCGTGGGGCGGGGCCGAAGACTGGTTCGCGGTTCGTCCGGCAATGAAACAACGGCCGGCTGCTGCGGCTCGGTTGCTTCGACCACACGGGGAGGCGCGGCAGGCATGTCGAGCGGCGGCAGTTCGGCAATCGTCTTCGCCTCACCGTGGGCGCAGGCGGACAGCGCGACGACGGCAAGCAGGTACAGCAGCATGACAGCCCGAACGCCGGACATCTGGGTTCGCCGACCGTTGCTCTGCCCCGGAGCCGTGGCACGTCTGTGCATTACATGCTTCCTGTCAGGCCTTCGGCAGCAGGACCGTGAACGTCGTTCCCTTGCCTGGTGTCGACTGTACCTCAATCTCGCCGTCGTGCATCTGCACAGTGCGGTACACCATCGACAATCCGATGCCGCTGCCGCGCTCTTTAGTGGTGAAGTACAGGTCGAATATACGCTGAAGGTGCTCGGGCTTGATGCCGATGCCCGTGTCCGAGACAGTGACCTTCGCGCGCCGGCCACGCACCGAATCGCAGCCCAGGCGGAGCGTGCCCCCGTCCGGCATGGCCTGGCAGGCATTCAGAGCCAGGTTCAAGAGCGCCTGGCGCAGCATTGCGGGATCCCCGTTCACTTCCGGCGCCGCAGCGGTATCCACGACGATGTGGACGCGCCGCTGCTCGGCTTCCGACGTCAGAATCGGCACGACCTCGTTGATCAGGTCGGCGAGGTTGACCGGCTGCAGCTTGAGGTCTTCGGGTCGGTTGAACTTCAGGAAGCCCTGCACCACTTCGTCGAGACGACGGATTTCGCGCGCAATCACGTCGACGTGCTGCAGAGCCTCGGGCGAAGGCGCGCCTGCCGGCGCGGTGTCGATGCCGAGAGGGCCGCGACCCGCTGCACCGCGAGCTGACGCCAGCGCCGAAGGCGCCACGTACTGCCGCAGCAGCTCGAGATGAATCATCATGGCGTTCAAGGGGTTTTTCACCTCGTGCGCCACTCCCGCCGACAGGCGTCCCAGGGCCGCCAGCTTTCGCGAATAGCGAATCGTCGACTCGACCTGGCTCAGGTACTCGACGTTGCGGGCGATGAGCATGACGCCAACGAGGTTACCGGACCCATCGTTCACGGGATGCGCCAGGAGCAGGCGCTCACCGGGCTCCCCTCTGGGTTCTCCGAAGGTTGCTGAGATCGGCCCACGCGACTGCCGCGTGCTCAGCGTGTCCTCAGCCATGCGCCGAAGCGGGTGATCGGCAGCAACCAGTTGGTCGAGCGAGACACCTGCAGTTGCCGAGGGTACAAGCGAGCGCATCGCGGGATTCGCGAACAGCAGCTGCGCATCCGGGCCGACGATCGCCACGGCGTCTTCGAGATGTTCAACGGCCGACTCGAGGTGCGCAACCTGCCCGGCCATGTGCGACCGGTCCGCGGCGATCTGGGCGCTGACGGTATTGAAGAAGGTTCCGAGCTCACCGAACTCGTCCGCCTCACCCAGATCAACCTGTACGCCGGTCTCACCCTTCCCGAGGCGTGTGAGGCCGCTGCGGATCATGTGAATGGGGCGCAGCAGCAGTTGCGCGAGAACGGTCGCCCCGATTACGGCAACGCCAAGGGCGAGCAGCGCGGTGACCGCCGCCGGCCCCAGCGATCGACTGAGGTCGCTCCGGATCAGCAGCGTTGACACGCCGATGTGAATGGATCCAATCGGCCGATCGTCGAGCAGGAGCGGTTGGGCGTAGTCGAGGTTGCGTCCCTGATCGCGATAGATCGCCGTGAGCTTGCTGAACGAGGAGCGCGTGAGGAGTTCGCCGAGATCGGCCGCGACAGGAACAGGCTGCCCTTCCTGAGACCGGTCGGCGTGCGCGACCGCCCGTCCATCGGCGTCCACGATGGCGGCAAAGGTCACGTTGTTGTCGTAGAGGCTCGCTTCCAGGATCGATCGCAGGCCCGGATCGGCGTGAAGCGCCTGGTAGGGATCGACGGTGTCGGCGACCACCTCTCGCGCGCGGTGATAGATGGCGTTCGCAAGCAGTTCCGCGCGGGCACGGCTCTCATCGAGGCTGACCGTCGCCAGGCCAGCCAGGTGCATCAGGCTGAGCACGACGACCACGGCGCCCACGATGATCGTGACGCCGAGGACCTGCTTGCCTTTGATGCCTAAACGCATTCGGTGATCCTAGCCGCCTCCGGCCCGGCCTGTGCGGCAGGCCCCGCTATTCAATTCTCGTCGGGCCGCTTCGGGCGCAGGCGAAGCTTATTCAGCTTGTTGTGCAGCGTCTTGAGGCTGATCCCCAGGATTTCCGCGGCGCGCGTCTTGTTGTCCCGCGTGTGCTCGAGGGTCATCATGATCAGCCGCCGCTCCGCCTCTTCCACGGTTGTGCCCGGCGCCAGCGCGACCTGCGGCTGGTGCTGGGGCAGCGGTTCGTTCAGCAGCGACGGCGGCAGGTGTTTCGACTCGATGAACGGACCGGGCGCGAGGATCGTGGCGCGTTCGATCACGTTGCGGAGTTCCCGCACGTTCCCCGGCCAGTTGTACTGTTCGAGCATCCGCATGGACTGCTGGTCGACACCCGCAATCGATTTCTGGTTGCGCGAGTTGAACTCGCTGACGAATGCCTGCACGAGCAGCGGCAGGTCGTCCTTGCGGTCACGGAGCGGCGGAAGAGACAGCGCGAACACATTCAGGCGATAGAACAGATCCTCGCGAAGCTTCCCCTTCGCGACGGCATCGATCGGGTCGATGTTCGTCGCGGCGATTACGCGGACGTCGACGGTCTGTTCATTCCGGCCGCCGAGCCTGCGAAACCTCCGCTCCTGCAGCACGCGCAGCAGCTTGACCTGGGTCGCCGGCGTCATCTCGCCGATCTCGTCGAGGAACAGCGTTCCGCGATCGGCCAGTTCGAAGCACCCCTGCCGGCGGTCGGACGCGCCGGTGAACGCGCCCTTCTCGTGCCCGAAGATCTCGCTCTCGAGCAGCGTTTCTGGAATGGCCGCGCAGTTGATGGCCACAAACGGGAACGCCGCGCGGGGACTGAGCTGGTGGACCGTCTGGGCCACGAGTTCCTTGCCGGTGCCCGATTCGCCGGTGATGAGCACCGAGGCGCCGGTCGGCGCCGCCTGCTCCACCACGGAATAGATCTTCCGCATCTCGGAGCTGTTGCCGATCATGGATCCGAAAGTGCCGTGCTCCCGAAGTTGACGGCGAAGCGCCTTGACCTCGCGCAGGGTCTCCAGCCGCTCGACGATCTTGTCGAGCAGGATCTTGAGGCGCTGGATGTCGACCGGCTTGGTCAGATAGTCGTAAGCACCTTCCTTCATCGCCTCGACGGCGGTTTCGACGGTGCCCTGCGCGGTGAGCAGCAGCGTGGTGACGTCGGCGCCCTGGGACTGCAGCGCGCGCAGCAGTCCGAGGCCGTCGAGCCGCGGCATCACGAGGTCTGTAATGACGATCGCAGGTCTGAACGACGTGACCTTCGCGAGCGCCTCCTCGCCGTCGCCTGCAGATTCCGCGAGGAAGCCCCAACTTCTGACGAGTTGTTCGAGGCCAACGCGAGCCGACGTGTCGTCCTCGACGATCAGCACCCGTTCGGCAACGGCGTTGGGGGCGACGGTGGTCTCGCCGAGCAATGTCATTTTTACATTGTGAGCGCGCAAGGGTAACCGTGCAAGCTCAGGCCTTTTTCTTTGTAACTCGTTGATCGGGTTAATTCTCCAGCTGGCTGTCGCCTTGCACCAGCCTGGGCCAGGAGAACAGACATGCAGAATCCTGCAATTGTTGTGCTGGCTTTGAGCTGCACGCTCGCCGGGTGCAATCGCGAACCACAGGCTGCCGCTTTCACCGGCTCGCGCAACGTCGGATCCGCGCCAGCCACCGTTACTGCTTCCGCGCCAGAGCCTGCGGCGGCGGGCCGGCCCGTAGCCGATCGTTCAGCCGAAAGCGGCCTGCGGGAGGTAACGCTGCCGGCTGGGACCGTGCTGCCCCTGGTGCTCGACACCGCTGTCGGATCAGATACGAGCCGCCTCGAACAGTTGGTGCGCGCCCACCTGGCCAGGCCCGTTGCGGTCAGTGGCGTTACGGTTCTCCCTACTGGCAGTCCCGTCAGCGGTGTGGTGACGAGCGCCGTGCGATCGGGCAAGGTCAAGGGACGCGCCCGCGTCGCGGTACGCTTCGACACGGTCACGCGCCGGGGCGACGCGGAGCATTACGGAATGACAACGTCGGCGCTGGCACGCACCGCTCCAGCCACGAAGAAACAGGACACGCTTAAGGTAGCGGCCCCGGCCGCCGGCGGCGCGGTGATTGGAGGACTCTTCGGTGGAAAGAAAGGCGCGCTCATCGGCACCGGCGTCGGCGCGGGGGCGGGCGGAGCGGTCGTCATGTCGACGCGCGGCAAGGAGGTTCGCCTCGGCAAGGGCACCCTGGTCACGGTCCGGCTCCAAAAGCCGCTGACGATCAAGCTGCCGCGCGCATAAGAGAGGCGCTTGAGTTCAACTACGTCCGGACGCTGATTGCGGGTTGCAGTACGCTTGGACGCGCGATGGACACAACGCCGCCGGGGACAGACGACGCCGAATCACAGCTTGCTGTGTCGGTGCCGTCTCCCACTCCGGCGGAGCGCGCCGCCGCCATCATTGAAGTGCTCCTCTGCTCCGACTACCCGACACAGATTGCACTTGGTGCAACGTTCGCAGCGCTGGGTTTCAGCCCACAGAATGGCGATGGACTGAGCCTGGGGTATGTCGCCGGCATCTCCCTGCTCGACAGCATCTTCCTGACAGCGCTCATCGTCTTCTTCCTGCGCGTCCGCGGTGAGAGTCCGAGCGAGGTTTTCTTCGGGGGAAAACCGATCGGCGCCGAAGCGCGAGCCGGCGTTCCGCTATTGTTCGTGGCGTTCGGCATTGCGTTGGTGGTCCTGCTCGGCATCCAGGCGGTGGCACCCTGGCTGCACACCGTGGCCCGCAATCCTCTCCAGGACCTGGTGAAGACACGTGGCGATGCTGTGGTCTTCACGCTGGTGCTGATCGTGGCAGGAGGCGTGCGCGAGGAAGTCCAGCGAGCGTTTCTTCTCAGGCGATTTGAACGGTGGCTTGGCGGTGCCCGCGTCGGGCTGGTGGTGACGAGCGTGGCTTTTGGGGCCGGGCACTTCATCCAGGGGGCAGATGCGGCCGTGGCGACCGCCCTGCTCGGCGCATTCTGGGGTGCCGTCTACCTGAGACGGCGGTCGATCGGCGCTCCCATGGTGAGCCACGCCGGATTCAATCTCGTCCAGGTCCTCCAGTACCTGACGATTGCGCGCTGACGGCGGGCTCGTACAGGTCGACCACTTCGGCGCGCCGGCGGAGCCCCGCAATCCACTCGTCGACCATCAGCCGCTGCTGGTCCGGAGTGTCAGCCGTAAACCGCTGGTCGAGATAGGCACGAATGCGCAGATCCTCGCGCAACAATTCACGAACATAGTCGCGGTCGACTCCGAACCGCGCCAGGGTCGCCTCGAACGCCTGTGGCGACGGGAATCGCGCAACAACCGAATCGACAGCCGTATCGAGTGCGACCGGTGACGGCTCCGGGGGTGCGAACCGCTCCACCTCGGACAGCACCAGCACCCGGTCGATCAACTGTGACAGCACGACGCGCGTCGGATCGGCCACGTTGCCGGCCTGCACGCGCCCGAGTTCAATCGCCGCGCGAACGTCGCTCAGCGTAATGACCTCGCCGCTCGCGACAGCCAGAACACGATCGATCACTTCGTCGGCGGCCTGGGCCCGCGCGGACCCGACGAGCAGCGTCGCTGCGGTGACTGCAGCGACGCAGAACCGCACGAGACCATGAAAGGACCTTCCAGTCATCACTAGAAGGCCTCTCCGAAGGTGATGAACCACTCTGTCCGCGACTCCTCGCCCCGCCGCGGAACCTTGAAGCCGATGTCGAAGCGAATCGGCCCGACGGGCGACTTGTAGCGGAGGCCAACGCCGACCGCAGGACGCATTTCCTCGAACGAGAAGTTGCTCACGGTCTTGTAGACGTTGCCGACGTCACCGAACAACACCGTTCGGAGTCCGCTCCGCACCGGCACGCGGAGCTCACTGTTGAACAGCACCAGGGCGTTGCCACCGAGGGGAAATCCACCCGGATCCAGGGTGTCAGTCACCTGGGGCGGTACGTTGCGAACGCCCAGCTGATCGCGGGCGAAGCCGCGCACCGTCGTGTCGCCGCCGGCGAAGAAACGCTCGCTGGCCGGCAGTTCCCCGAACGGACCCGCATTGTAGAAGCCGTGCGCCATGCCGAGCCTCGCGCTCCCGGCAAACACGATGGCACGGCGGCCCGGCAGCGTCGAGAAGGTCTGCGCCGTGAAAAACGACTTCACGAATCCGACCTCCGAGCCGATGGCAGGACCGGCAAGCTGGCCGTTGGCGCTGAAGTAGCGGCCGCGGGTCGGGTCGACAGGATCGTCGCGGGTGTCGCCAATCAGCGACCCCAGGATAGTCGAGAGGCGATACTTCGGGAACAGCCGATCGATGTCCGGCTGCTCCGCCTCGTCGAGTTTCTGGTCGAATACCCGCGTGCGCTGGATCTGGTAGCCGCCGCTGGCACTCATGCTCTTCGACAGGCGGACCGCGAGTTCCGCGGCAACGCTCCGCCTCGTGAAATTGAAGCTCGAGCGAAGTTGCTGTTCGACGGTTCCGGTCACGCGGAAGTCGGCGTTCGACCCGAGCACGCGCGGCTCCCGGAACTGTGCGACCGCACGGTACTCGGGCAGGTTGTAGCCGCCCGAATCGGTGACAAGGCCGCCGTCGCTGATGACGGCCGTGGCGTTCTGCGGGTGCAGGCTCGCGCTGGTGAAGAGATTGACCGACCTGTTGGTGCCGAACAGGTTGCGGCGGCCTATCTCGAACGACGCACGCGGACCGAACTCGAGTTTCTCCGACGCCACCGTCGGATCTTCCGACGAACGGACGATGCGCGACCGCACCTCGAAACCGCCGCCGTACCCCAGCGTCGTCAGGGGTGCTTCCTCGATTGATACCAGCACGTCCCGCCGTGTTTCGTCACCCTTACCCAGTTGAGTGATCCTCGCGCGACGAAACAGCCCGAGCGCGGCCAGCCGCCGCTGGCTCTCGCTGATGGCTTCCAGGCCCAGCGGCTCTCCTTCCTTGAATCGAAGCTCCCGTTCGATCGTTGCCGTCTTGGTTCGATCGTTGCCGACGATCAGGACGTGGTCCACGAACACCCGGGGGCCTTCCCGAACGCCAAAGACGATGTCGGCGTGGGTGTTGTCGGCGCTGAGGCCGGAGCGCGTCTCGACAGTCACACTCTGATAACCAAGGTTCGCGTACTTCAGCTCGATGGCGTCCCGGTCGAGGGCAAGTTTTGCGGTCGAAAACGGCTGGCCGGGCGCGAGGGCCATCAACTCGCTCAACTCTGAAGCCGGAACGGCCTGGTTTCCCTCGATCCTGACCGAGTTCACCATCGTCTGGGTGTTCTCGGAGACCTGGATACGAATGTCCACCGGCACGTGCTGATCGGCAGCCACCGGCTTCTGGAGGGTCGTCGCATCAGCGCGTGCGGCGGCGAAACCGAGGCGACGGTACAACTCTTCGATCTGCACGAGGTCGGCGTCCAGCGTCGCCGCGGAAAACGGCTGGCCGGCGCGGACACGGAACTTCGCCAGGATCTCTTCACCGGACACCGTCGTATTGCCGACGATGTCCACCGACTCCACGCGGTACTGGGCGCCCTTCTTCACATCGAAGGTCAGGAGCAGTTCGCCGCCCGCCTCCTCTCGTCTGTGGGGCGCTGCGGCATCCCGATAGCCTTGCGCGCGAAAGAACTCTTCTATCCGGATGGTCGAGTCTTCGAGCAGATCTTCGTCCGCCGATCCCTCGCGAGCTACCGGGACGAGCTCATCGCGGCGATCCGCAGGCACCGGATCGCCCTGGAAGACCAGTCTCACCAGTGGTCCTTGAATCGCGGTGAACTGCAGGTTGACCGTCCGGTCGCTGTCGGCAAACACGGAGTTCATCGTCAGGCGCGCTTCGTAGAAGCCCTTGCGACGCCTGTCCTCCAGGTATCGCTCGACACGGCCATTGATGCGGCCTGGTTCGTACGGCTGACCGCTGGCAATATCGAGGTGGTTGAGGAGTTCCGCTGGCGTCATTCCCGGCGTTCCCTCAACAGTGACCGAGCCGAGCTTCGCGCGTTGCCCGGGGTCGATGGCGAACATGAGACTCGTCCGCTCGGGCGCATGCTCGACGCTGGCTCGCGGGGTCACACGCGCCCTCAAGTAGCCCGCATCACGAAGAATCGATTCGAGATCGCGTGCCATGTCAGGCGCCCTGGCAGCACGCGGTGTGCGGCCGAACCGCTCCTCGATCAACTGACGCAGCTTGCCCTCGTCGATGCCTGGCGCGCCGCTGCCGCTGAACTCGATCGTCTCGACAGGATGCAGGGGAACGAGCTCGTACACCAGAGACACGCCTCCGCCAGACAGCGAAGCGCGCACCCGCACGTCCTCATATGTTGCGAGGCTGAACAAGTGCGTCATTGAATCGCGGACTTCGCGCATCGCCAGCGGCCGTCCGACGGCCGTCTCGATGAGCCCCACGATCCGCTGGTCGGTAACGCGGCGCCCTTCCGACTGCACGGACACGGCGACGACCGCCTTGCCAAGGTAGTCGGCAACGTCAGCGCGGGCTTCCGAGGCACCGCCAAGCGATGCCAGGCAGACCAGCACCAACGCCACGTACCGACGCACGCTCATCAGAACGCGTGCCTCATTCGCATTTCGATCGCGTACGTCGAATCCTCGTTGCGCGAGAGGATCCACGAGAAACGGTCACTCTCGTCGTACTCGAGCAGGATGATCTGGTCGTTCATCGACGTGCTGAGGCTGCGCGAGAAGGTCAGGTAGACGCGGTCGGAGATGCGCTTGCCGATCGTCACGCGGGCCGAGGGGTTCAGACGGCCCGTGGACTGGCCGTAAGGATCGATAAGCGACGGCGTCACCTGGAATGTGTCGACGCCAAATGTCTGTTCGACGACCCGTCCGACCTCGGCGGAAACCGGGTTGGCCAGCAGCTGCGTGGCGCGCGTTGTCAGGATGTCGCGCTGGCTTTCGTTCGGGTACTGGAGGGCACGCAACTCGGCGTCACCAGGCCCCTGGGTATGCCTGACGTCGCTGAACAGCAGCGCGAGCACGTCGGCAGCCGGCAGCGGCGGGTCCGAGCTCAGTTCGGGCTGGAGCCGGTCCACCGTGCCGACGGCGCGCACGATCACTTGATAGGTCTGGCCCGGAACGCGCACCCGGGTCTGCGCCTCGACGTCGAAGAACGGCTCGATGCCTGTCGGGTTCGTGAAGTCGATGTTGCCGCGGGTCACGATGTAGCGCCGGCCCTCGAAGGTCACCTCTCCCCGGTCGACCTCCGCGCGCCCGAGGAGCACGGGCCGATCGTAGGTGCCGCGCAACTGGAGATCGGCGCTGGCAACCAGGCGGGCAAGGTTGTTCTCGACGCGCAAGGTCGACGGCACGATCAGTTCGAGATCGAACCGCACCGGAACGGCGCTCGCAACAGGAGTCGGCGCCACGTCGACTGCCGTTCGCCGGCCGCTTCCAAAATCGAGAATGCCGCCGTTCGGATCGAGGCGCCGTGTCCACGTTGCCTGTTTGACGCGGACGACGCCGCCTAGCGTGAGCGCCTGGACGTTGCCGCTGAGCGAGAGGTCCGCATCCACGGTCGACCGGATGCCTTCCGGATACCGCAGGTGCATGTCTTCGCCACGAACGGTGACGTTGAGGTCCCCTGGCAGATAGCCGTCGAGCGCCACGCGTCCGCCAAACTGCACGCGCCCGCCGCCCATGCTTGCTGTGATGTCATCCAGCCGGATGCCGCGCGAATCGAACCGGATGGCCCCGTTGATGCCCTCGAGGGAGTTCGGGAGCGAGAAATGACGCAGGCGGCCATCGGTGATCACGGCACTGCCGGTGAAGTTGGGCTCGTACATCGGGCCGTCGATCGCCGCCGTCAGCGTTGCCCGGCCGGCCCCGCGCACGTCGCGCATGAAGCCCTGCAGGATGCCGAGGTTCGCATCACCATTCGCGCGCAGAGCCACGCGCTCGGCTCCAAGCGACACGGTGCCGTTAATCGAGAGTTGCGTCTGATCGCCGACCAGTTGCAGGTCGTCCACGCGCACGACCTGCTTGTCCATCGTGAGGCGGATGGGCCGCGGGATGCTGATGCCGTAGTCGAACAGCGTCATCTCCAGACGATCGACAGTGGCCTCCACCTTCAGCTGATTCGGGTCTTCCAGCATGCCGCCGACGCGGATGGTGCCGCTGGCGACGGCGGTGGTGACCGGCGACAGTTTCGGCACGAACAGGCGCACGTAGGGATCGAGCGGACTGTCGTGGAAGCGGAATGTCAGGTCGGCGTCGTACCCCGGCTCGAGCGCGATGCGTCCCGTGCCTGTGAGCGCAAGCTTTTCCGAGTTTGCCTCGACCTCGCCGATCAGCTCGGTCCCGCGGTACCCCAGCGTGCCCGTGACCAGGCCAACCGGTTCCTGCGCAACCGACAGGCTGTTCATCCTGAAGCGCACGTCGTAGCGCGGATTGTCAAACGTGCTGCTTCCACCCGCCGTGAAGTCGATGAGCCCGGAAGGCTGCACCCTCGGATAGGCCAGGAGCGCGATACGCTCGGCTGGAATACGACGGCCGTCGACGTTGAACGAGTAGGTGCCGTCCCACCCGACGTATGCCGCACCGGTGACCGAGCCGGCCGCCTTCACGAGGTTGATGCCGTCGAGACGCACACCCTTGCCGTCGAAACGCAGCGAGGCGGTCGCCTTCTGGAACGGTTCCGTGTACGCCGTGGCATCATCGAGGGTCATGGCGCCAAACCCGACCGGCGTTTCGTAATTCCCGGTGAGGTGGAACTCACCACTCAGACGTCCGGAGACCGGCCAGTCGTCGAGTTCGAACGCATGGCGCAGGCTGTCGAGGTCGCGGCTGCTCACGCGAACGCGAGCGTTGATCTCTTCGCCGCCGTCCTTGCGCGGATAACCGAGCGAGTACAGACCCTCGGCGCGAATTTCGGAGTCGCCCTTGCGAATCAGCCCGTCGGTCACCGTGACGTAGCTGTTCTCAACCACGATCTTCGCGGAACCGTCGCCCCACAGGGTGTCCCATGCGCGCAGGTCTTCGCCGCTGAAGACCCCTTCAACCCGGGGACGGCGGAACGGGCCGGTCATGCCGCCGTCGAATTCGCCGCGTCCGCCAAACGCAACCACGCCGGTCCTGGCGCCGAAGTCGGTGAGCAGGCCGGCGAGGACCTGATCGCTCTCCTGCCAGTCGGCGCTCGTCACGTGAAAGTTGAAGGATGACTCGTCCCCCCAGGCTGTGCGGCCATCGAACGAGACGTGAGTCTTCCCGGACGCGAACTGGCCATCGCTGACCTCAACGAGATCCGGGCCGTACTTGTAGGTCACTGCGCCGGAAATCGGAATGTGCTCCGCCAGCGGCACGGGCAGGAATGGCCCCCACTCGTGCCGTGAATGGTTCGGGTCGGCCGCGCGCGCCGCCTCGAGTGATGGCCCCATCGTCGAGATGCCATTAGACTGAACGACGGAAACCTGTCCGCCGCCACGGTGCTCGCGGAATCGACCCATTGGCCACTCGAGCAGGTTGCGGCCGTTGGCGCGCCCGGAGAAGCGCACTCCGGCGAGGCGATAGAAGTCGGTCAACTGCGCCAGATCGACATTGGTGTACGAAGCGTCGAATCGGCCGGTCGGCTTCGTGGGCTCGCCGAGGGGAGCGATGCCGAACGTGAACTTCGCGTCGCCGCCCGAGAACTTCGAACCTGCGCTGGTGACCTCGAAGAGCTTGCGATTCCAAAGAATCGACCCGTAGAGCTCGGGGAAGCGGTAGTCGTACAAGCCGGCCAGTTCCGATCGGAAGTCGCCGGTCAGGTCGTGACCGCCCTTGAACAGGTGAAAGGTGCCCGCAAAGTCTCCGTCGCCGCTCACCTGCCAGTTTTCGTCCTTGAAGAACAACTCGCGCATGCGCTGGAACTGCAGCCGCGACTTCACCTGGTAGGTCATTTCCGGCCACTGATCGAAATTGAGATCGCCCTGGGCGGTGCTGACCGCGCCATCGGTATTCATCTCGACGCGATCGAGGTGCAGCTTTGGACCGTCGATGAAGAAGTGCGCCTTGAAATCAGCCCACATGGGCACGTAGTTCTGGATCGTGACGAGGCCTCCGTGAAAGGTGGCGTCGCCGTTGTACCCATGGCTGTTCGTGATGTTGATGTCGATGTTCGGCGCGAGCATGCTCCACGGCGTCTCGTGGTCCTCGTAGGCGAACTGGCCTCGGGACGCGCGCAGGTACTTCAGCGTGGTGACGAAGCGCGGCGGTCCAGGTGGCCGCCCGCTGCTCGCCCGGCGGAAGCGCACGAAGCTGTCGCCCTTCGCCCACTTCTCGACCAGCATCTGCCAGTCGGTCATCTCAACGGATGTGATGACGAACTCGGGTCGGCGTTGAAACGCCTTGCCCCAGTCGAGCGAAATCGAGAGCTTCTTCGCGGCGAAGAACGGGCGATCGCCTTCCTTGACCCCTTCGATCGAGAAATCGTCGACCTCGAATCGGCCTCTCGCGATCCGCACCGTAAGGCCCCCGATGTGGACCGGGCGCTTCAGCTGGTTGGTTGCCTGACGCTCGGCAAGCGCGCGGAGGGACGGTCCGAGATCGATGCGAAGAGAAACGAAGATTGCGATGGCGAGCATCGCGAGGACGCTGGCCAAACCGATCCCGACGTAACGGAGAAACTTGAGGCTGCGCCTGGAAAACAGTGCCACGTGCTTACGACGGCGTGATGACGGCGAGCAGCGTGCCGGCCTCGACCGATTGCCCTTCCTGGACGAGCACCTCGGCGACCGTACCGTCGCGCAGCGCCCGGAGTTCGTTCTCCATCTTCATCGCTTCGATCACCACGACGGGCTGGCGATGCACCACAGCGTCGCCCGACTTGCCGAGAACGCGCACCACTTTGCCCGGCATCGGCGCCACGATGCGCTGCGGCCCCGAATGGCCTTCGGCCGAGTCCCTGCCGCGGGCGAAGCGGCGCCGCGGATTGATGGCGACTGTCAGCGGCAGCGTCTGGATGCCGAACACGAACTGCCCGGTTGCCGGATCGCTGCCCACCGCAATCTCATGGCTGCGCGTCAGGCCTGAATTCAACGCTGCGCCTCCGGTTTGCGGCGCGACTGGCGAATCGGTGGCCGGTCCTGCGAGGTCATCAATCAGCAGCGACAGGACGCTCCCGACCTGGGCGGCATCGACAAGCCACTGGCGCTCTCCCACGACCACGATAAACCGCCCATCGCGGCGCGTAACACGAACCTGACGGAGCTTTCCGCTCACCTCGACTTCATACTGCACGGCTAGCGAAGCCCTTCGTTCCGGGCCCGCGTTTTCCAGCGTGTGCCTGTCGTGATGGTCGGGTCTGGCAACGAGGGCGCCTGGTGGGATCCGTTGACTGCGCGAGGAGCGAGTGCCGCCTGCACAGCGGCGGCTACGACGGCGAGTTCGTGGGTCGAGGCATCGGGCTCGGAGAAAGGTTGCCCGTTACGAGCCTGGAGAACGTCGTCGAGATAGGTCGTGTGGAACCGGCCTGCCTGGAACTCCGGCTGGTCGAACAGCCAGGTGAAAAAAGGCACGGTCGACTTGATGCCGAGCAGGATGTATTCGCGCAGCGCCCGCTGCATGCGGGCAACCGCGGAGGGGCGATCCTCCGCCCACGCGATGAGCTTGGAGACAATCGGATCGTAGAAAATCGGCACGTCGAGACCGACCGTCGCGCCGCTGTCGTCGCGGATGCCGGGGCCCGACGGGACGCGCAGGTGCTCTATCCGGCCTGGCGAGGGCAGGAAATTGTTGTCCGGGTCCTCGGCGTAGATGCGGCATTCGATCGCGTGTCCCTGGGGCGTCAGCAATCGTGCCGGATCGAGCGTCAGGTGTTCTCCGCGGGCGATGCGTATCTGCCAGCGCACGAGATCGACGCCGCTCACCATCTCTGTGATGGGATGCTCGACCTGCAGGCGGGTGTTCATCTCGAGGAAATAGAACTTCCCGTCCTCATCGAGGAGAAACTCGATCGTCCCGGCGTTCGTATAGCCTGCCGCCCTGGCGACGGCCGCCGCCGCCGAGGTGATGGCGGCCCGCTGCTCAGGCGTGACGGCGAGGGACGGCGTCTCCTCCACAACCTTCTGGTGCCGGCGCTGGATCGAACATTCGCGCTCGACGAATGGCAGCACGGTCCCATAGTGATCGGCCAGCAGCTGAACCTCGATGTGGCGCGGGCGCAGGATCTGCCGCTCGAGAAACACGGCCGGATCGCCGAACGCGGTGCCCGCTTCCGACCGCGCCGCTCGCACCGCGCTCGCAAGGTCGGCCGGGCTCGTCACGGTCCGCATCCCCTTACCGCCGCCGCCCGACACTGCCTTGACGAGCAGCGGGTATCCGATTCCAGCGGCGACCCGCGCCACCTCGTCGTCGGGCACATCGGAACCGAGTGGCTCGGCCGTCCCTGGCACCACTGGGACGCCCGCCTGCCGGGCGAGTTCGCGCGCGGCCGTCTTGCTGCCCATCAAGGCAACGGCTTCAGCTGTTGGGCCGATGAAGATCAGCCCGGCGTCGCGAACCGCGGCCGCGAAATCCTCGTTCTCTGCCAGGAATCCGTACCCAGGATGGACCGCTTCGGCGCCGCTGCGCTTCGCCGCGTCGAGAATCCGATCGATGCGCAGGTAGCTGTCGCGCGGAGCGCTCGGCCCGAGGAGGTAGGCTTCGTCAGCGTAGCGGACATGGAGCGCGCGCCGATCGCACTCCGAATACACCGCGACCGGCGAGATCTGCATCTCCCGACAGGCCCGGATGATCCGAACAGCGATCTCGCCGCGGTTGGCAATGAGGACTTTGCGCACGTGGACGGTGGTTGCGACAGCTAACTATTCTAGCACCGGGACTTAGGGTGGACTGAGAGACAGTCGAGGGCGGGTCTGAAGACCCGCCGCCACGTACGTCCTTAGAGCGGGATGTTGCCGTGCTTCTTCGGAGGGTTGCGATCGCGCTTGTTCTCCAGATTGCGAAGGGCCGCGATCAGCTTTCGACGGGTGTCGCGCGGCCGGATGACTTCATCGATGAACCCGCGAGACGCAGCGACATAAGGATTCGCAAACTTCTCACGGAATTCAGAGACTTTCTCGGCCCGCGCGGCAATCGCGTCAGCCGCCGCCTCGAGTTCGCGCTTGTAGAGGATGTTGACCGCGCCTTCAGGTCCCATCACGGCAAGTTCCGCCGTCGGCCACGCGTAGTTGAAGTCGGTGCGAATGTGCTTGCTCGCCATGACGCAATAAGCGCCGCCGTAGGCCTTGCGCGTGATCACGGTCACCTTCGGCACCGTCGCCTCGGCGAACGCATAGAGCAGCTTCGCGCCGTGACGGATGATCCCGCCGTACTCCTGGACGGTTCCAGGCAGAAAACCGGGAACGTCCTCGAAGGTGACGAGCGGAATGTTGAACGCGTCGCAAAACCGGACGAACCGCGCCCCCTTCACCGCCGCGTCGATGTCGAGTGTCCCCGCCAGCACGGCCGGCTGGTTGGCCACGATGCCGACCGGCCGCCCGTCGATGCGCGCGAAGCCGACGACGATGTTGCGGGCGTAGTGCTGGTGCACTTCGAGGAAGTAGCCCTCGTCGACGACGAGGTGAATCAGCTCGAGCATGTCGTAGGGCTGATTCGGCGACGGCGGCACGATCGAGTCGAGCTCCTCGATCTCGCGGTCGGGGTCGTCGGCCGGTGCGTGCCTGGGCGTGTCATCCACGTTGTTCGACGGGATGAACGAGAGCAGGTCGCGAATGAGCGCCAGGCACTCGCGATCGTCCTCGGCAGCAAAGTGCGCAACGCCGCTCGTTGCGTTGTGCGTCATGGCGCCCCCAAGCTGCTCCTTGGTGACGTCCTCGTGAGTGACGGTCCGGATCACGTCGGGACCCGTCACGAACATGTAGCTCGTGTCCTTCACCATGACGGTGAAGTCGGTGATCGCCGGCGAATACACGGCGCCCCCCGCGCACGGTCCCATGATGGCGGAGATCTGCGGCACGACGCCGGATGCGAGCGTGTTCCGCAGGAAGATGTCGGCATACCCCCCGAGCGACATCACGCCTTCCTGGATGCGCGCGCCGCCCGAGTCGTTCAGACCGACGACCGGCGAACCCAGCTTCATGGCCAGGTCCATGATCTTGACGATCTTGGCCGCGTTGGTTTCGGAGAGCGAGCCGCCGAAGACGGTGAAGTCCTGCGCGAACGCAAACACTTGCCGGCCATCGACGAGGCCATGCCCCGCTACGACACCGTCGCCCGGCACGAGCTGTTCGGCCATGCCGAAGTCGAGGCAACGGTGCGTGACCAGCTTGTCGACCTCCTCGAAGGTGCCGGGGTCGAACAGCAGGTCGATACGCTCGCGGGCCGTGAGCTTGCCCGCTTCGTGCTGCCGGCGCGTGCGTTCTTCACCGCCGCCGAGTTCGGCGCGGCGCTCGAGGTCGGCGAGGACGCGTTTCGGGTCCATCGTGCCTGCTGCTCGAATCGGAGCGTTGTCCCGGGTTCACTTGCCGGATGGGTACGCCTTCTCCCAATCCTTGAGGAACTTCTCGAGGCCGATCGTGGTGAGCGGATGGTTGAACAGCTGATCGATGACGGCGGCCGGGCACGTGCAGATGTCGGCGCCCATCTTCGCGGCCTCGATGACGTGAATCGGGTTGCGGCAGCTGGCGACCAGCACTTCGGTCGTGAAATTGTAGTTGTCGTAGATCTGCACGATCTCCCGAATCAGGTCCATGCCAGTCGTCCCCACGTCGTCGAGCCTGCCGACAAAGGGGCTGACGAAGGTGGCGCCGGCCTTCGCGGCGAGCAGTGCCTGCGCGGCGGAGAAGACGAGCGTGACGTTCACGCGGATGCCTTCAGTCGAGAGCGTCTTGCACGCCCGGATGCCGTTCCTGGTGAGCGGCACCTTGACGATCATGTGCTCGTCGAGCGCGGCGATGTCGTGACCTTCGCGCATCATCCCGTCGAACTCGGTCGACACGACTTCGCCGCTGACGGGCCCCTTCACGATGCCGCAGATCTTCTTGAGTTTGGCTTTGTAGTCGCCGGGCTCCTTCGCCAGCAGCGACGGATTGGTGGTGACGCCGTCGATGATGCCCAACTCGCAAAGCGTCTCGATCTCCTTGATGCTTCCGGTATCTATAAACAGCTTCATAGGTCCTACTCTCAATGCCGCATTGCAGAATTCAGGTTGCGGAGTTCAGTGCGATTCGTTCCTGACGGGGTTGCTGAGTTCGCCGACACCGTCGACGCGAACGCTCACAACATCGCCCGCAACGATTGGACCAACGCCGGACGGTGTGCCCGTCGAGATGATATCGCCGGGCTCCAGGGTCATCACGAACGTGATGTATTCGATCAGGAACTCGATGGGAAAGATCAGGTTGCTCGTACTCGAGTGCTGACGCCGTTCGCCGTTCACGAACCCTTCGACGGTGCGCGGACCGCGGGTCCCGCCGATCTCGATGCACGGGCCGAACGGTGAGAACGTGTCGAAGCCCTTCGCGCGCGTGTACTGCGTCTCCTTGTTCTGGATGTCACGCGCCGTCACGTCATTCAGGCACGTCACCCCCAGCACATAGTCCCATGCCTTCGCTGCGGCGACCCGATGCGCGCGCCGGCCGATCACGACCGCCAGTTCGGACTCGTAGTGGATGGTACCGACTCCGGGCGGAATGAGAATGGCGCCACCAGGGTCCAGCACTGAACTTGGCGGCTTTGTGAACAGCAGCGGCTCGGGCGGGATGACTTTCTTCATCTCGGCCGCGTGGTCCTTGTAGTTCAATCCCACGCAGACCAGCTTGGAGGGCACCACAGGTGCATGAATCGTCACCGTGCCGAGGCCGCCATCAACGGCCGGACCCGGGGTGTATCCCTCGAAGATCGTCGCCCCGTCCGGGATGGCGCGCCTCAGGACACCGTCCTGTTCGAGGGCGAAGAAGAGTTCGCCCCCGCGTGACACTCGATACAGTCGTTCCATTGGAAGTCCGCGAAATCTTACGTTACCTGGCCGTCTCGGCGATCTGATTCGACACGGTGCTTGTGTTGCCTGCCTTGTCCACCGCCTGGACCGCGTAGGTTACCCTCGCCCCTGTCGGGACGGCATCCCTGAAGTTGGTGTCCTGGATCGGGGCGGGCGTAACCCGCGTCAGTTCCGTGACCGGATCGATGGCCCGAAGCACGATGTATCCGGCGAGGTCGGGTTCGCTGTTCGCAGTCCAGATCAGGCTGATGGACCCCTCCGAGCCGACGCCGACCAGGCCCTGCGGTGCCGCCGGCGCAAACGTGTCGCGCGGCGTCACGCAGGCCGCCGGCGAGGAGGCACTTTCGATCCTCACGTTCTCGACCGTTGCCACGGCACGGACCTCGTAACACCGCTGCTTCTCCCATTCGATCGAAGGGTCGACGAACAGCGGATCGCGAACCGGCGCCGCTGTCAGGCTCGCAATCGAACCCGGCTGGTAAACGCTGTACGCGTAGCCGGTCTGCGCGTTCGACGCCTCGACTGCGGTCCACGTCACCGAAATCGCCTTCTCGTCGTAAGTGATCCGGGGCTCCGCCGGCGGCGGCGGAGGGTCGATCAGCGGGACGGCGATGCGCGGTGAAAGAGCTCCCCGGCGTCCGCGGGTGGTGATGCCGACCGCAACATACGCACGGTGGGACGAGGCGTCACTCCCAGGCGCCAACTCGTCGCTGACATTGGCAACCTCGTTCTGATCGAGGCCGGGTCCCTTCGGCGCCGGTGTTTCCGGTTCCGGTTCGTCGGGATCTTTGGGCTTGTTCACCGCAACCGTCGCGACACGCGTACCCCGGCGTACCACTTCGTCGGAGGTCACTGGTGTGGCACTCGAAAGTGCATACAGTTCCACGCGCATGAGATCGGCCGGCGTGCTGCGATCCGTGTTCGCACCGGGGATCTTGAAGGTGAGGTCGACCTTGGCGTCTCTCCTGACGGCCGAGAAGTCGGCCGGTGGCGTCGGCAGGAGGTTGAGCGGCGGCAGCGGTGGCCCCTTTTTGCCGCATGCAGTGCCCGCGAGTCCCGCCAGCACCAGGGCGAGCAGGCCCGCTCTCAAACGTCGGCGACGGCTCACAGAATGTACCGGGCCAGGTCTTCGTTCTTGACGATGTCCGCAAGCATCCGCGTCACGTAGGGCTCGTCAATGACCACGTTCTTGTCTTCGAGGTCCGGCCCCTCGAACGAAATCTCGTCGAGCAGTCTCTCCATGACCGTGTGCAGGCGCCGCGCCCCGATGTTCTCGGTGCGCTCGTTCACAATCGTGGCGAAGTCGGCGATCTTGCTGATCGCGTCGTCGGTGAACGACAGCGATATGCCTTCGGTGCCCATCAGGGCGGTGTATTGCTTGACGAGCGAGCTACGCGGCTCGACGAGAATGCGAACGAACTCGTCCTTCCCCAGCGCCTCGAGCTCGACACGGATCGGGAATCGGCCTTGAAGCTCGGGAATGAGGTCCGACGGCTTCGAGACATGGAACGCGCCTGCAGCGATGAACAGGATGTGGTCGGTCCGGACCATGCCGTGCTTGGTGTTCACCGTCGTGCCCTCGACGATCGGGAGGATGTCGCGCTGGACGCCCTCGCGGCTGACTTCGGGCCCGTGCGAGCCCTCCCGTCCGGCGATCTTGTCGATTTCGTCCACGAAGATGATGCCCGACTGCTCGACTCGCTCGACAGCCGCGCGCGCGACGCTGTCCATGTCGATCAGCTTCTGCTCTTCTTCCTGCATGAGGTACTCGAGCGCCTCGGGTACCTTCATCTTGCGTTTCTTCGACCGCCCGCCCTGGAAGAGACCCTGCATCGTGTCATTCAGGTTGATGCCGACCTCCTCGACCGATCCGCCAGTGATGATCTCGAGCGACGGAAATGCCTTCTCGCGCACGTCGACCTCGACGATCCGGCCGTCGAGTCGACCGTCGCGCAGCTGCTCGCGGAACCACTCGCGCGTGTTCGACTGCTGGTCGCGCGGCCCTGCGGCCTCCTCCCCGGGCGTAAGCGGTCGGCCCGGTGGCAGGAGCAGGTCGAGCAGCCGCTCCTCGGCGTTCTGCCGCGCCTTCACGCGCACTTCCTCGATGCGCTCGGCCCGAATCATTTCCACGCCGAGCTCGACCAGGTCGCGCACCATCGACTCGACGTCGCGGCCAACGTAGCCCACTTCGGTGAACTTCGACGCCTCGACCTTGATGAACGGGGATTGCGCGAGACGGGCGAGCCGGCGGGCGATTTCGGTCTTGCCCACGCCGGTCGGACCGATCATCAGGATGTTCTTGGGAGCCACTTCCTCGGCGAGATCCGGCGGCAGCTTCTGTCGCCGCATGCGGTTGCGCAGCGCGATGGCGACGGCCCGCTTGGCAGCCGCCTGGCCCACGACGTACTTGTCGAGTTCAGCCACGATCTGGCGTGGCGTGAGCGACTCGCTCGCGGTCTGCGAGCTTTCCGGCAGGAGGATCGGCACGTGCTACAGCTCTTCGATCAGGATGTTGGCGTTGGTGTAGATACAGATGTCGCTGGCGATCTGCATGGACTTCTCGGCGATGATCCGGGCGTCGAGTTCGGTATTCGCAGCCAGCGCCCGCGCGGCGGACAGCGCATACGGACCGCCCGATCCGATCGCCACGATGCCGTCGTCGGGCTCGATGAGGTCGCCCGTTCCTGACAGCAGAAAGGTCGCGTTCTTGTCGAGCACGATCAGCATCGCCTCGAGCCGCCGCAGGATGCGATCGCTACGCCAATCCTTCGCCAGTTCGACGACGGATCGTTCGAGGTTGCCGCGGTACTGCTCCAGCTTCGATTCGAAGCGGGCGAACAGCGCAAACGAGTCGGCCGCCGAACCGGCAAAGCCTGCCAGGATGCGGTCGTTATAGAGCCGCCGGATCTTCCGGGCGCTCTGCTTCATCACCGTCTGGCCAAAGGTCACCTGGCCATCGCCGGCGAGCACCGACTGCCCACGATGGCGCACGGCGAGGATGGT
>Ga0207701_10001238_pt1 | contig 26944 bp, 25 predicted proteins | sample KBSSwiSSwithPhiX_FD_184294 | JGI IMG/M metagenome (GOLD analysis project Ga0207701, IMG submission 184294) | Switchgrass rhizosphere bulk soil microbial communities from Kellogg Biological Station, Michigan, USA, with PhiX - S5 (SPAdes) (version 2) | ecosystem: Environmental > Terrestrial >... | reverse complement strand
TCGCCGATCGTGACACTCGAATCGCAAAAGTGAATCTTCCGGAAAATCGCCACGCGCGCCGCCGTGCCGGCAAAATTTTCATCGAATAAGGTGTAGGGGCGCTTGTGCCAAGCGCCCGGCGGCTGACACAGCCGCCGCTACAACATCTGCGAAAATGTGTAGGCACGCTCGTTATCCTGAGCGCAGCGAGAACCGCACATGTAATCGAGGATTTGCGAGATGCTTCGCTTTCGCTCAGGATGACAATTAATGTCTTCTGACGTCCGCGTTCGTTTCGCCCCCTCGCCTACCGGTTTTTTGCACATTGGGGGAGCGCGCACCGCGCTCTTCAACTGGCTGTTCGCGAGGCATCACGGCGGAAAATTCGTGCTACGCATCGAAGACACCGATTCAAAACGCAACACCGAGGAAGCGATGGCCGCCATTTATGAAGGACTCGAATGGCTGGGCCTGAATTGGGATGAAGGACCGCACGTCGGCGGCGAGTTCGGGCCGTATCTGCAAAGCGAAAGGACAGAGCTTTACGAGCGTTACTTAAAAAAACTTCAGGACGCCGGTCACATTTTCGAAGACCAGGACGCAATGCGATTTCGGTCCCCTCGCGAGCACGTCATTGTGGACGACATCGTGTGCGGCAGAATCGATTTCGATCTCAGCAATCCTGCCACGCATCCCGATATGACCATCCGGCGTCCCGATGGCTCATGGATTTTTCATTTCGTGAACGTCATCGACGACCTTGAGATGAAAATTTCACACGTGATCCGTGGTGAAGATCATCTCTCCAATACGCCAAAGCATATCGAGCTCATCCGCGCGCTAGGCGCAACACCGCCGCAGTACGCGCACATTCCGCTCATTCTCAACCGTGATGGGACAAAAATGAGCAAGCGCGACGCAGGTGCGCGCGTGGAGTATTACATCCGGCGCGGGTTTCTTCCCGAGGCGGTCCGCAACTATCTTTGCCTGCTAGGTTGGTCGCCGAAGGACAATCGAGAGAAACTGGACATTCAGGAGATCATCCGGATTTTCGATTTAAAGAATATCGGCCGCAGCTCGGCCACGTTTGATCCCGATAAACTGCATTGGTTAAACGGCGAATACGCGCGTGAGCTTAGCGACGACAAATTTTACGAACTAGCCGTCGCTACGCTGAAGTCGAGCGGCGTGAAGGTGGATGATTACCCGGAACAGTATGTCCGCGCGGCGCTGCAGACGTGCAAAGGAAAGATCAACACGTTCGACGAGTTGCCAGCTTATTGCGGGTTCTATTTCACAGATAGTTTTGATTACAATCCGCAAAGCACAGCCAAGCATTTCACTCCTGAAAACAAACCCCGTCTTGAGGCTGTTCGCGGTGGCTTGAGTTCGCTTGAAAAATTCGACGCGGCAGAAATCGAAGCTGCATTAAGAACTACGGCCGGCCAGCTCGGTTTAAAAGTTGGCGGTATCGTTCATCCCACGCGTCTTGCTGCAACTGGCAGTAACGTGGGACCGAGCCTGTACCACTTGCTGGAAGTTCTCGGGAAAGAAAGGGTTCTGGCGCGCATCGATCGCGCACTTTCCACGTTCTGACTCGGCTGCATCCCGAGCGAAGCGAGGGACCTCTCAAAAGCTTGCAAGATCACACAAGCCATACTCGATGACCCTCAGGCAGCGTCAGATCCTTGGTCGTCTGCGCGACTCAGGATGACAGAAGAATTACTTCTTCGTTTCCTTCGCCCAGGCATCTCTCAACGTTTCGGTGCGGTTCCAGATTTGTCTTTGAGACGTAGAATCAGGGTCGAGCGCGAAATAGCCGAGACGCTCAAATTGATAACGCTCTTCTGGATGAGCATTCGCAAGTGCGGGTTCGCCTTTTGCGCTCGCTACCGCTAGCGAATTCGAGTTGATGAACGATTTGAAATCCCCGCTGGAATCCGGCTCAGGAACAGCGAAAAGCCGATCATACAAGCGGACTTCCGCATCGATTGCGTCGGCCGCGCTCACCCAATGAATGGTCCCTTTGACTTTTCGGCCAGCCGTCGGCCCACCTGATTTGCTCTCCAGATCGACACTGCATCGTAGTTCGGTCACATTGCCGGCGTCATCTTTAAGCACTTCATCGCACTTGAGTATGTAAGCGTATTTCAGCCGCACTTCGCCACCGGGACGGAGTCGAAAATATTTCGGTGGTGGCGTTTCCATGAAATCGTCGCGCTCGATGTAAAGCTCGCGGCCGAATGGAATCTTGCGAGATCCGGCATTTGGATCCTCAGGATTATTGATCGCGTCGAGTTCTTCGGTTTTTCCTTCAGGATAATTTGTCAGCACAACTTTGATCGGGCGCAGCACGACGAGACGGCGCATTGCTGTGCGATTGAGTTCATCGCGCACCGTGTGATCTAGCAAAGCCATGTCCGTCATGCTCGGATACTTCGTGATGCCGACGTTGTAGGCCAGACTTCGTAACGCGGCCGGCGTCACCCCGCGTCGGCGCAAACCGGAAATGGTCAACATTCGTGGGTCGTCCCAACCGTTAACGAGCTTGTCATCGACGAGCTGGATCAATTTGCGCTTGCTCATCACGCTGTAGGTCAGATTGAACCTCGCGAATTCGTACTGATGGGGACGCGGCTCCGGAATTTCGAGCGAGTCGAGAATCCAGTCGTAAAGCGGCCGGTGCACTTCGAATTCGAGGGTGCAGATCGAGTGCGTGATGCCTTCGATGTAATCGCTGAGCGTATGCGCCCAGTCGTACATCGGGTAAATGCACCAATTGTCGCCGGTGCGATGGTGCGTCGCATGCCGAATTCTGTAGAGGACCGGGTCGCGCAGCCAGACGTTCGCCGCGTTGACGTCAATCTTTGCGCGCAACGAGCGCGCTCCATCCGGAAAGTCGCCCGCTTTCATTCGCGCAAACAGGTCGAGACTTTCATCCACCGAACGGTCGCGGAAACTACTGGCCTTGCCCAGACGACGATATTCGTCCGTTTCCTCGCGAGTCATGTCATCAACGTACGCTTTGCCTTTGCGGATGAGTTCCACTGCAAACTCGTAAAACCGATCGAAGTAATCCGACGCATAGAACGGCGCCCCGCCAAGTTGGTTGCCCGCCCAGCCGTCGATCAACCAATGTACGTCAGTCATGATTGACCTGACGTATTCGGTCTCTTCCTTCGTCGGATTAGTGTCGTCCATGCGGATGTTGCAGATGCCGCCGAACTCGCGAGCGATCCCAAAATTCAAACAGATCGATTTCGCATGCCCGATGTGCAGATAACCATTCGGCTCCGGCGGAAACCGCGTGACGATTTGTTTGTATTTCCCAGTGCGCAGATCCTCCGCGATGATGTCGCGAATAAAATCCGATGGTCTTTCCGTATCGGTCGTCATTGTAACGGCCGAAACCTATCGGAAAGGCCCAGATCGACAACTGCTGCGACATGGCACTACAATGTTTTCGCGTGTCATCCTGAGCGAAGCAAAGCGGAGTCGAAGGATCCCGCAGCCTGACGAAGAGTAATCCACCACGAACCAAACGGAATGAACGACATGCAGACCACGGAACGCTACACGCTCGCAGATTTGGAAAACTGGGCGGAAATCGCGCGCGACGTCAACCCGCCCATTCGTCTGGGTATTTTTGGCGATCCGGTGGCGCATTCGCTCTCACCGCAGATGCAAAACGCGGCGCTGCACGCGTGCGAAATCAACATTCAATACGCGCGGTTTCACATCCGGCCTAACGAATTGCGTTCAGCACTGCGTCTTATGCGTGACCTCGAGTTTGTCGGGATCAACCTCACCGTGCCGCACAAGATTGCGGGGCTGACCCAAATCGACTTGCCAGATGAATCGGCCAGGAATTGTGGCGCCGTAAATACGGTCCGGCTACATGACAAGAAATTACTTGGTTCAAATACCGACGCGGAAGGATTTTCACGCGCAGTTCGCAGTGAGTTCTCAATGGATTTGCGCGATCTGCGAGTGATGATCCTTGGTGCCGGCGGAGGAACAGGTCGTGCCATAGCCTGGCAATGCGCTTTGGAAAGTTGTGAGCGCCTTGTCCTGGTCAATCGCACTCTGCCGAAAACAAGCGCGACTGTGGAACGGTTACGGCATTTCTTCACCGAAGCCCGCGTATTGGGTCCTGTCGCGCGGATCGAAGCTGCGCCATGGGACGAGGCCGCGATTCGCGCGCAACTGGCAGACATCGATCTGATCGTAAACGCCACACCATTGGGAATGAATCCCAGCGATCCGGCGCCGATTCCGGCACGATTGCTCGCTCCGCACCACTTTGTATTCGAGTGCGTTTATGGAGCACCGAAAACTGCGTTGCTTCGTGCAGCAGAGGAGGCAGGCGCACGCGGCGCTAATGGTTTGTCAATGCTGCTGCACCAAGGCCGCCTCTCATTTTCGACATGGTTCAATCGCGAAGCACCGATGGAAGCGATGCGCTCAGCGATCGCGCTGTAATTCGGTTGCTGCTGGTTCATTTGCAATAAAGTCACCATTGCCTTCGTCCAGATAAATCGTCGAATCGACGCGCGAGACTCGAAGTGATTGTCGCCACGTTCCCGATCGGAAATGTTTTGTGGATTCAATCGTTTTGGTTTCGGGTTTTTGGGAAGGGATCGCAGCTGTCATGGTTTCGGACAAGATTCTGCCGTCCATCTTCTCTGGCGGCTTGATGCCGAGAATCTGTAGAATTGTTGGCGCGAGATCGACATTGCCACTCGGCAGATCGTCCGTTTCGGAGCGCCTGAAATCCGGACCGGCAGCGACCAACATATTATGCATATCGAAACGGCTGAGCGTGGCATGCGTCCCCTTTCCTGCCGCTCGTTGCCAATCGGCGTCAATCATCCCGGGAATGCCGAACTGATTTTTTGAAACTTCCCAGCGAAACGCCATCACCACGTCAGGCGCGCGATCGTTTTGGATCTTCGCTTGCTCAAATGCGAACGTCCCGTCCATAGGTTGCCTTGTAAAAATCACGCCGGCAAAATCCGACTGTTGCAAAAACTCGACCAATCGACGCGTCACCGTGGCGTCGTGTCCGATAACATAAAACAGAACGCTGCCGCCGTTGCCGGCCAGCATGATGTCTCCTTGTTTTGGTTCACCGTTGAATTCCGTCGTTGCGGTGAACCCCGCTCCGTTCAAAATCTTTTGCAGATCAATTGAGCGTCTGATCGTGGAAAAACCATGATCAGACACAACAAAGACATCTGTTGTTTCGCGCACTTTCCTTTCATCTAATGCGGAGAGAACAGCTGCGAGATTTCCGTCGGCAGACTTGATCGCAGCGAGCGCCGCGGGCGCTCCGGGCGCGGTTTCATGTTCCGTTAGGTCCGGTTCACCCAGCCACAAAATCGAAAGAGCCGGGAAACCATCTTTCCAAAGAACGTCTATCACTGCTTTGGTGGTCCAGGAGTCGTGTTGTAAACGAGCAGCTGGAAATGGGCCTAGCTTTTCGGTGATTAGAGCAAGCGCCGCTTTCGGTAACGCTTTACCTGCGAATAATGTCGCACTGTTGTTCGCGCCGGAGTCATTCGGATGCCGATCCAACAAAAGCCCGACGGTTTTCGCAGCCGCGATCACGCTGCGAGCACCCGCGCGCTGCAACAGTTCGGCGATTGTTGGAACTGCGATGTATTTTCCACCCGAGAGTTCATCGCCCTTCTCGACAACGGGTGCGAGTTCGACATCGACCGCGTGGTGAGGATCGATGTCGGGCCGATACACATGGTTCGCAATGATGCCGCTCTTGCCGGGATAAACACCGGTCACCATGGCTGTGCCGTTTACCATCGTCGCACTGGGGTACGCCGCATGATGGTTTCGAAAAGTCACGCCCTCACGCGCCAGCTTCCAAAGCGCGGGAGTATTCTGCTCGGTCACAAAATCCGGACGCATCCCGTCCCACACAACTAACACCACATGATGTTCGGGTTTCGCCGGTACGGCCGCCGCAGAAGATGCGCAGACGATGAAAAACAGCAGTAAAATAATTTGCCGCATGCGCGAATCATAGAACAAGGAAGGGCGGTCTCCAGTCCGCCGTGCCAATATTGTAGGGCATCTGCGCCAGACGCCGAATCTGGCAATCAGTTCGCGATCTGTAGCGGCTTCGCTGCCTGCCACGCCGTAGCTGAGCGAAGGCGGGTGCGAAGCGCCCGCGTTATCGCGCGAACACCACGTCGCTCACAGAGCGACGGCTACAGCTTCTTGGGCCGCAGCAAGGGAAACAGAATCACATCGCGGATGGATTCCGCTCCGGTAAGCAACATGGTCAGCCTGTCGATCCCGAGCCCGAAACCGCCAGCCGGCGGCATCCCGTGTTCAAGAGCGAGCAAAAATTCTTCATCGATGTTTTGCTTCTCTTCGCCAGCCTGTTCCACCAGACGCTGACGTTGCACAATCGGGTCATTGAGTTCGCTGTAACCTGGCGCGATTTCGGCGCCATTGATCACCAGTTCAAAAACATCGACGAGCGATCTGTCTTCCACGTTTTGCTTGGCCAGCGGTACTAGCTCTTTTGGACAATGGGTTACAAACAGTGGATCGATTGTTTTATCTTCGACCAGTTTCTCGAACACATGCTGCGTTACCTCGAAGTCGGCGAGCTGCGGTAGAATCTCAAGCTTGAACTCGTTCATAGCGCGTTCGCGTCGCTGCTCGGGCGACAGCTCAAACCAATCCTTGCCCGCAACTTCACGCATCAGATCGCGGTAGCGCACGCGACGCCACGGTCGTTTCAAATTGATTGTGCGAGTAACATTTCCGTCGGCATCCCGATGCTCGACGGTCAGCGAGCCGCAGATTTTTTCGGCGAGATAGCAAATGAGTTCTTCGACCAGATTCGCGATTTTCTCGAAATCGGCATAAGCCCAATAGGCCTCAAGCATCGTAAACTCGGGATTGTGCTTCCTGGAAATGCCTTCGTTACGAAAGTTCCGATTGATTTCGAACACCTTGTTGAATCCGGCCACAAGCAAACGTTTCAGATATAACTCCAGTGCAATGCGCAGATAGAGATCGATGCCGAGTGCGTTGTGCCGTGTTTTGAACGGTTCGGCCGCGGCACCTCCGGCTATCGTTTGTAAGATCGGCGTCTCGACTTCAACGAAACCGCGATCTTCGAAGAAACGGCGGGTTTCGCGAACAAGCGCGATCCGCTTTTCGAATATCTCGCGCGAATGTTCGTTGGTGAGGAGATCTAGATAACGTTGTCGATAACGTGCTTCGATGTCCTGTAGTCCATGCCATTTTTCAGGAAGCGGTCGCAACGCTTTCGCGAGCACTTGAAACGTCTGGCCTTTTAGCGTCGGTTCCCCGCTTTTAGTCAGAAAGCATGTTCCCTCGACCCCTATGAAATCGCCGATGTCCAGCAAACGAAAGAGCTCGATCAGTTCCGGGCCAACCTCTTTTGCATGGATGTAAATTTGTATGCGCCCGGTAATATCACGCAGATCGAGAAAATGACTTTTGCCCATATCACGATGCGCGGTGATACGGCCGGCGACACGGCGCGTTTCATCTTCCTTAAATTGCTCACGCACCTCTGCAATTGAGCCGCTAACATCAAAGCCGGTGCCGAATGGGTCGATGCCTTTCGCGCGCAGCGTTTCAAGTTTTTTTCGCCTGAGCGCAATCAGCTCGTTTTCATCTTCCATAATTCGGACAGCGAATGTAAGGCGCGAGCCGCGCTTCGCCACGTTAAATCGTGAAGCGGTTGCTTGTGGTGCTAGCTTCCATCTTCAGACCAAACATATTACGTTTGCCAACAAAACCCCTGCAATGAGATAGTTCGGCCTAGCGGCGCAGGCATGAGCTTTTGTCGCGCTGCCATCATTAAATGACTACTAGTTTGCCGCAAACGAGTTCCAAGCTGGAAGGTCCGCTGGTGAAGCAGTTCTCGGTTTTTCTGCCGAACAAGGTGGGGGCAATGCTCGACATCGTGAAGCTGCTCAGTACACATCACACGCACGTCGTCGCCCTCAGCGTCTCGGAATCCACCGACTCAGCTATTGCGCGGATCATCGCGAGCGACCCGCAGGGCGTGGAAAAATTATTTAGGGAAAACAATGTTGGTTTCGGCGTCAGCCAGGTGGTGGTTGTTGAGATGAAAGAAGTGGCAACGCAACTGGTAAAACTGCTCGCAGCATTGGTAATGGCAGAGGTTAATGTCCATTTCGCCTATCCATTGCTGATTCGTCCACGCGGTTTTTCTGCGATCGCCCTGCACGTCGATGACACAGATTGCGCGTCCTCTGTGCTCAGGGGCGAAGGATTTAAACTACTTAGCCAGGATGATATCTCGCGGTAGGTAAGGACTGGTGTTCTAACTTTTTGATCTGTCAGCGGTCAAATACCCGGCAGATTGTTGACAGGCTGCCAACAGCACGCGTACAAAACTGACCCTATTGCTCTATGCGGACCCTTCTCTCACGGGCTATCCAAATCGATCCAAGCTTCCACGTTGCCCTGGCTGTGCTTGTAACCGTGGCAATAGCCGAGGTTTTCTTTGCAGCATCATATTACGTCGGGCGGGCGCGAGCGAACCACATCTCGGTGCCGGCAATTGCTCCGACGGTTGCTCGTGCACCAGCAGCTACATCACCGACGGCGCCGGCGGCGGCACAGCCAAGCGTCGCGCCGCCTGCAACAGTGACTTCCCCCGCTCCATCGATGGTTGATCAGTTGCTGCGAGAAGGCAAAGAATTCCGGGACCGGGGCGACACGACCAACGCGCTCGCACGTTTTCAGGAAGCGCTGGACAGCGAACCGGACAACACCGGCGTGCTGCAAGAGGTGGCGCAGACTTACGAGTCGATGCAGTTGTTCGATCGTTCCAACGACGTTTGGCGCAGAATCAAGCAAATCAGCCCATCCGATAGCGCGACATATGCTTTAGCGGACCGTCGGTTAAAGGTCGGAGTTCCCGCGCCGCCAACGGCCGACCAAGGTGGTGGCCCTGCAGAAGCCGAAGTCCCCTCGCGCAAAGATGTCGGCGGCAATACGGACGGTCCAATCATGGGAATTTCCGACGTGAAAACCAAGGAAACGTCCGATCCGGAAGCCGAAACTAATCTGGCGCTTGAGATTGGGATCAAAAAAGAACCCGGGGCCGTCGTCGACCATAACAAAGTAAAAATCCTGGTGTTCCTTTATGACATTGTGAACGACAAGGACATCAAGCTGACTGATGCCGACGTAAGCAACGAGTGGCTCACGTCAAAACACGATTGGTCGGACCCCAATCCGGAAGTTCTCCTGGTGCGCTACATGCGCGCGAAAACCGGCGGCGCGTTATCCGAATCGTCGCTCTCGGAGGCGGCAGCAAAAGTTAAACCCGGCCAAAAGGGCCGCGGTTCAAAAGGTTCCGTCGATGTCGGACAACGAAAATATCTCGGGTACATCGTTCGCGTTTATTACGGTGACGATCTGCAGGCTGTTCAAGCGGAACCGGCGCGACTGTTGCAGCAATTCCCTCCGTCGAAAAGCCCCTCGGCACGATGATGCGATTGCTTCGAGACCGGGCCACTTCCGTGAGAACCAGACGGAGTCACACAGACCAGCTTCGCCGGCTTCTTCCGTTATTGTTGGTATTTGTTTTTGCCGCCACAACAGAAGCGCAGATCCAGGTGGACCTGAAGTTCAAACGACTGCAATACATCGCTCACGAATCGGTGGTGGCGACCGTTGCCATCACGAATCTGGCCGGACGCGACATTGAACTTCACGACGCGGAGGGACAATCCTGGTTGGGCTTCGAGATCACCGGCAGCGACGAACAGCCGATTGCGCCGCTCAACGGTGCAAATCGCGAGCCGCCTTTGAGAATCCCAGCCGGCCAGAGAGTCACCCGTCAAATCGATCTCACACCGCTGTATCCTGTTTACGAATACGGTGGTTATCATGTGCGCACGAACGTTTACTTCGCTGATCTGGGAAAATTCTTCTATTCCGGAACCCGAGTCTTCGAAGTTACAGACGCGCGGCCGATCTGGCAGCAAACCGTTGGAGTTCCAAATGGCGCATCCGGCGACGTGCGCACCTATTCGTTGATGACGAATCGTTTTCCAGACCACACTTCTTTGTACGTACGGGTGCAAGACAAAGACACAGGTGTCGTTTATGCCACCTACTCGTTAGGCCGGACCATCTCTTTGGAGCAGCCGCAAGCGGAGATCGATCGCGCTAATCAATTGCATGTTTTGCATTGCGCGGCTCCGCGTGCCTGGTCATACGCTCGGGTTGGATTGGACGGCAAACTGTTGGAGCACTCGTCGTTCATGGAAACCAAAACCAGGCCGCGGCTTGTTCATTCAGGTGGTGGCGAGGTAGCAGTACGTGGGGGCATGCTCGACACGACTCCGCAGAACTCGGGTAACAAAGCACCAAAACTTTCCGGTCGCCCGGCGGGGCCGCCCACGGACGATCGATGATGCGCAGGAATTTTTTCCGAATTGGTCTATCGATCACGGGGGTGCTGATGACATTTCTGGTAACCAGTGCGTACGCGGCGAAGAGCAGCGGCATTTCCGGCAGCGACGCCATAACCGTAGTAATCGACGCAGGACACGGCGGCCATGATCGCGGAGGGATTCCTGGCCAAAGAATCGCCGAGAAAGATATGACGCTCGATGTGGCACTGCGTCTCAGGAACATCCTCTCCGCCGCTGGCTATCGCGTGGTGATGACCCGGAACACCGACGTATTTATTCCCTTGGGAGGACGAGTCGCGATCGCGAATTCGTATAGAAACGCCATCTTCGTCTGTATTCATTTTAACGCCACAGGACGAAGCGGTGCGAGCGGCATCGAAACATACTTTTATAGTCGCGAAAGCCTGCCTCTTGCTTCCGCCATTCATCATTATGTGGTCGGCGGGGCGCCCTCAGAGAATCGTGGTGTGCGCCGCCGCGGTTATTACGTTTTGCGAAAAACTAGCATTCCCGCGGTGCTGGTGGAGTGCGGTTTCCTGACTAACCCCACTGAAGCCGCGTACGCGCAAAGTGCCTCTTACCGCCAAAAACTTGCGGAAGAAATTGCGGCGGGAATCCGGGGCCGCAATTCGGTTGGCAGCGGTTTCGGCAGCACGCGAGTCGCGACAGCTGAAACCATCCCGTTGCAACCGTACATGGATCAAACGAAGGTCACCTCGTCCAAAAAGAGCCGCTCGAAGCGTTCACACAAGAAAAGCGCTCGGAAAAAGAAAAGTTCCTCGAAAAAGTCAGGATCAAAAGCACGCGCGGCGTCATCAGACCGGGAGGGTTAATTGGATCTGCCAATTTTGACTTCGGCGGAGATGCGAGCGGCGGAAGAGGCAGCATTTGCCAGCGGCGTGCAAGTTGAAGCCCTAATGAATAAGGCTGGGGCTGGCGTAGCTGAGGCAGTCACTGAATTTTTTCAGAAACCCGGTCGATGCATTGTATTCGCCGGGAAAGGACACAATGCAGGAGACGCCTTGTTCGCTGCGCAGTGTTTAGAGCAGCGCGGATGGAAAATCGAAGTGCGTCTCTCTTTCAAAGAAGCTGATTGCAGTGAACTGATGCGCAAAAAACTGGCAGACCTATGCCGAAGACCGCCTGAGATTCTGGGCGGATTGCGATCGGTGAATGCCGATCTGGTCACCCCCCTTGTTGAACTCTTACCTGGTGCCACAGACCAGACGGCCAACACGGAAAATACGATCGCCACCGAGCCGTGCTCGAGCATCGCTGCTCCGCTCATTGTTCTGGATGGTTTGCTTGGCGTTGGTGCGAGACCACCCCTCCGCGAGCCGATCCGCGCCGCGTGTCGCGCCATTAATCAATTGCGAACAACAAACGGTGCCTACGTCTTTGCGGTCGATCTTCCAACTGGTCTCGATGGTGATTCCGGCAAGGCAGATCGCGACTGCGTTATCGCCGATTTTACCGTTACGATTGGTTACCCGAAGCTAGGTCTGGTCGCTGATGGCGCGGTGAATCATGTGGGCCGAATCGTGGTTGTGTCGCTCGACGAATTGCGGCCACCGAAGACAAAACCAAAGGAAATTATCGCCTCTGCTCCAGCTTTTTGCGGCTTGCTTTCGAGACGCAAGTTTAACTCGTACAAAAATCAATTTGGCCGCATTTGCATTGTAGCTGGCTCGAAGGGATTGCTCGGTGCAGCGCTCATGGCATCGCAAGGCGCGCTCAGGGCAGGCGCCGGGCTGGTAGAAGTATTTGTTCCCGAAGAAATCTACGACATCGTCGCCGGCGCCGCGTCCATGGAAGCGATGGTGAAACCGGTAGCGTCGTACCGTCACTTGCTAAAGGAGAAAGCGGACGTCTGGGCGGTGGGCCCCGGTCTTGGTAAATCGCACGCAGCCGAGATCATTGACCTAGTTGAAAAAGTAAAGCAACCAATGGTGCTCGACGCGGATGGACTGAACATCGTGTCGGAAAAGACTTCGGTGCTCAGGCGTTGCAAAGGCAAACGGCTGCTGACGCCGCATCCCGGCGAGATGAAACGGCTTTTTCCCGAACAAGAGTCGCGCGCCAAAACAGCCGCTAAATTCTGTGATCGTTTTCCGGTCACACTTCTGCTCAAAGGCAGTCGTACTATCGTCGCTGAACGCGGTCGCCCTTTGAGTTACAACACGACGGGCAATCCCGGGATGGCAACAGGTGGAATGGGTGACGTTCTCACCGGCGTTTGCGCCGGTTTGTTGGGACAAGGCCTCTCGACTTACGATGCCGCACGCGTCGGTGCGTGGCTATGCGGCCGCGCAGCAGAGATCGCAATCTTTAACGGCAACCAAAGCGAGCAATCACTGTTGCCGCACGACGTTCTCGATCATCTTGGCGACGCATTCAAGGAACTCTAACGTCTGCGAATAGACGGCCATATCCTTCGCAATCTTTTCCTGCTTTCCTGCATTCCTGATTCGTAGATTCTTGGGAAGTGGCAAAATTTGTTCTGATTGGCAGCGGATTGGCGGGAGGTTTGCTCGCAGCGTTTCTCGGGCGGCGCGGATATGAAGTCGATCTTTACGAGCGGCGCGCAGACCCGCGTGAAGGGAACATCGTTGGCGGGCGCTCGATCAACCTCGCGATTTCGACACGCGGGATTCACGCGCTACAACAACTCGGAATCGCTGATAAAGCGTTGCGAAACGCGATTCCAATGCGAGGCCGGATGATTCATGACAAATCGGGGGCGCTGCATTTCGCGCCGTATGACGTTGATCCAAAAAATTGTATCAATTCGATCGGACGCGCTGCACTTAACACCACCGTGATCGAAGCAGCACAGTGCTATTCCAACGTTCGCGTGCATTTCAATCACAAGTGCACCCGTGTAGATATCGATTCCGCGGTTGCCCATTTGGAAACTGCAACCAACGGCGTTACCGCACAGGGCGACGCAGTGATTGGCGTCGATGGAGCGTTTTCCGAAGTACGCAAATCGATGCAGAACGAAATCGCTAACTTTCAATACGACGAAAGTTATCTCGCCCACGGCTACAAGGAATTGACCATTCCGCCCGGACCGGATGGTTTATGGCGAATGGAAAAGAACGCCCTTCATATCTGGCCGCGGAAAAGCTTCATGATGATTGCACTGCCTAATCCCGACGGATCATTCACCTGCACGCTCTTTTGGGAATTCGAAGGACGCCGCAGTTTCACCACGACGAAGAGCGATGACGATGTGCGGCGATTTTTTCACGAAGAGTTCTCGGATGCCGTGCCGCTCATGCCAACGTTGCTCGACGATTTCCGGAATAATCCAACAGGGTCACTCGTGACCATTCGCTGCGCGCCGTGGTTTTACCGGGACAAGGTTTGCCTCGTCGGCGATGCCGCACACGCAGTGGTCCCCTTCTACGGCCAGGGGATGAATGCTGCTTTCGAAGATTGCGTCGTCCTGGACGAGTGCCTCGAACAATTTCCCGAGAACCGCGAAGGCGCATTCGCTGAATACTTTGGTCGTCGAAAAGAGAACGCCGATGCGCTTGCAGACCTTGCGATCGGGAATTTCATCGAGATGCGGGACAAGACCGCATCGAAGACATTTCGAGCGAAAAAGAAACTGGATCACGCGCTGGAAGCTGCGCTGCCCGGAACATATCTGCCGCTGTACACAATGGTCACCTTCACAAGAATGCCCTACGCAAAAGCGGCGAAGCGCGCGCGGATCCAGGACTCATTCGTGTATGCGAGCCTGTTTCTTATCGCGACCATTTTGATCGCATCGACGCTTTGGCTACTCGGACACTGAAACAAGCTCTGAGCTTCTCGATTTCCTTTGCAGCAAATCAGCAGCACTGATTAACCTCGCCGCATGTATTCTAAATACTCGCCAATCTTTGTCCTTGTCGTTGGACTCTTGTTCGTCACGACTGTGCGAGCGCAGGACAATCCGATGGATGATCCCGACCTTCAACAGTTGCTGAAACAGGCGCAGGAAATGCAAAAGAATGCGCGCGACCTTCAAAAGAATTCCGGGTCGTTGGGGACTCGGAAAAAACTTTCCGATTTGGAAGCAATGGCAAAAGAGCAAGCGGCGCAACAGGAGCAGGAGGAAAAAAGTGAAAAAGAACAACTGCAGGCAGCGCTAAAACAACAGCTCGAAGCGCCGGGTCCTGTTGCCTTTCCTGATTGGACGCCGGTCACACCGGACTTCAAACCCGCAGGGAACCCGGCGAAAAAGCTGGTCGACCAGCAGGTGAAAATCGTTCAAACCGGCACCTCGCCGGCTACTCCGGAGAAAATAGCGGAAAGCTGGCAGGCGGCTGCAGCCGCGGCGAGTAATCTGAATCAGAGCCTCAACAAGCTCAATGTTAACGGCAAGATTACGCGAATCCTTTTTCTCAGCACGCGCACCGATCCCCGACAGGAAGTAGAACTTGAGGCCAGCCGCGAGCCGGACAGCAAAATCACTAAGATCGAAATTTCCTCTCCCCTGGCCAAGCCAGAAATCGAAAGCGAATAGACCATTTCTGCGACGCCTAACAAATGGCTGTCATGTTGAGCAGCGCTGCAACGCAATGCGAAGCATGAGGCCGGGCTTTCAAACATCTCAGGTCCAATTCTGGTCGTACAGGATCTAACCGGAATTCGAGATTGAAGGCCTGGCCTCGCGGACTTCGTCCGCTGCGTTGCAGCTTCGCTTCGCTCAGAATGACATTATCGCAATGCTTGTAGCGGAGCAGACGTTTGTCTTAGTGGAAACTTGCAATTGCTTGGTGGCGGCCTTACGAAATCGGTACTATGGCTGAAACATATGTTCCATTGATTAGTTCCGGCGCTGCCGGTCCACTGGGTGTTCTTCATCTCCCGCGTCTTTGGCTGAAGGTCTCGTTGGAGGAAGCAGGCAAACTTGCTTCAGGTTATCCGGGCGTCGGGAAGGGTTTCGACGCGATGACGCTGGCCGCGCTAGGACTCGAAGAGCAGGCAGTCCGAGATTACATCAGGCAAAGCAAGCCGACGTATCCGCAGTTCGAGGCGTGGGTAAAGAAAAACGCCAAGTCATTAAATCGTGACGCCATCGAGAAGCATAACGCGGCAGTGCGCGGCTACGATCATGACGACGAAACTCGCAAGGGGGTTTTGGGCGCCTGCGGCATCGCGGACGATGCTTCTGCATTTAAAGACGCGGTGAACCTGAACAATCTTGACGATTGGTACGAGTTTCACCAGGCGGTGTTGGCGTAATTTCGTTGTCCTTCTCTATGGAATGAGGCGGTCGCGGCGGCGGCCGGCGCTACAACTGCGTTGACGCAAACATATGGCGCATACAGTTTGCGGTATGGCTGTGACGCAAAAAGACGGATCGATGTTTCGCAAAACGGCTGCGACTCTTCAGTTCGGAGCCGAAACGCTGCCGCAGCGTTATTTTGTATCTCAGGAAATTTTTTCTAAAGAGCTGCAGAAAATATTCGCGGCTAATTGGGTGTTAGTCGGCCACCAAAGCCAGCTGGCCCAACCCGGCGATTATTTCTTAGCGGAAGTTGCCGGCGAAAGTTTGATCGTGACGAAAGATCAACGATCGACTATCCGCGCTTTTTACAATGTTTGCCGTCACCGCGGTGCGCGACTTTGCGAAGAGCAAATTGGACACGGGGCAGCGATTCAGTGCCCGTACCACGCGTGGACGTACGCTCTGGATGGACGGCTGCTTGGCGCGCCGCACATGGATGAAACGCCCGGTTTCAACAAAACTGAATACCCATTGAAGCCGGCACAGCTGGATCTTTGGGAAGGTTTCATTTTCCTGAATCTCGCTGACGTTTCCGCTTCACTGGAAAAATGGTTTCAGCCGATCGGCGAAAAGTTTTCCCCGTGGAACGTGGCGACGCTGCGCTCGGCAAAACGGGTGGAGTACGAAGTCCGAGCCAACTGGAAGTTAATGTTTCAAAATTATTCCGAGTGTTATCACTGTTTGGGAGTGCATCCGGAGTTGTCGAAAATTTCGCCGGCCGATTCTGCGGAGAATGATCTGACTGAGGGACCGTTTTTGGGTGGATTCATGCGGATCGCGAGCGAGAAAAGCCTAACGATGAGCGGCAACGCATGCGCGTTGCCCGTCGGCAATTTCGGCAACGAAGATTTCCGTTTCGTTTTCTATTACTCCATTTTTCCGAACATGCTGCTGAGCCTGCATCCAGATTACGTCATGGTGCATCAACTTCAGCCGCAATCGACGGAGCGAACACTGATCTTCTGCGATTGGTATTTTAATCCAGAAGCATTCAAACGAAGCGATTTTGATCCGGAAGATGCAGTGACGTTCTGGGACATGGTTAACAAACAAGACTGGCACGTTTGCGAGCTAAGCCAGCAAGGCATTTCCTCGCGTGCGTACGAACCAGGTCCGTACTCAGCGCGCGAGAGTATCCCGGCAGCGTGGGACGAATATTATCTGCAACAGATGGCGTTGAGAGCCAGGGCCGGCTAGAGGTGCGCCAGAATTTTTGCTGCCACAACTTTCTCTTGTTCGTGAGCCGCGTCCGCGGGAAGACCGTGAATTCCAATCGTGATCAGGATATCGCCCTTGAGAACATGCAACATGGCCATGCCGGTCTCGTTAGGACAGAAGATCGCTTTATCGCCCAGGCCGTCGATCGGAGTCGATTTGGAATTATCGGCGGGCAGCACGGAAAACATTGTTTGAGTAAGATGCGGCGGAGCTTCTCTCCCCGCATAGAGAACGTCGAAATAGAGCCACTTATCGCCGTTGATCGCATGATAACTCCACTCCGAATCGTAGTAGCCACCCTTACCGTTCTGGTTGCGGCCTTTGGCGTCTTTGACCGGCGCGCTCAGAATTTTCTCGGCATCGGATTTGGTAATGACTTTTGGGACGTCGATTTTGTCGCCCGCCATGGCGGAGCGAACCCCGGCGCAAATGAGGATCAAAATAGCGAAGCGAACGATTGTTCTTCTCATAAAATCCTGAACTTCAAGGCGAAGCATGACGGGATAGAAGCATCCCATCAATCTTCAATTATGCGCAGACGAAGAATCGCGCTTTGTGCACAGGAATCTAACATCTAGTATCCAGGATCAGGAGCCATGCCGCCGCCGCTGACGTACGCCAGTTATTTAGACCTCGAAACGCTTCTCTCGCTTCAGAAGCCGCGCTCCAGCCCGCCGGAACACGATGAGACGCTGTTCATCATTATCCATCAAACCTACGAGCTTTGGTTTAAGCAGTTGCTGCATGAGTTTGACAAAATAAAGAGAAATTTCTCCGCGGGCGATCTCTTTGGGGCGATTCACACGTTCAAGCGTGTGCGCACCATCATGAAAGTGCTTGTGGCGCAGGTGGACATTCTTGAAACGATGACGCCTTCGTCGTTTTCAAGTTTTCGCGACCGGCTCGAGACTGCATCAGGATTTCAATCCGTGCAGTTTCGGGAGGTTGAGTTCGCACTCGGATACAAGCGCGCATCAACGGTCAAGTATCTGAAGCCGGATTATCCGGGATACGATCACCTCAATCGGCTCCTGAATGAACGCACAGTGGTGGATCATTTCTATGATTTTCTTGAGACACGGGGTGCACAGATCCCGCCTGAGTTGAAGAATCGCGACTTGACGCAGCCGAACGGACCCGACGAACGGGTGCAACAAGAGATTCTGCGCCTGTACAAAAATTCACCCGAATGCTCGATCCTTTTCGAACTGATGACCGATTTCGACGAAGGCCTGCAGGAGTGGCGTTACCGACACGTGAAACTGGTGGAGCGCACCATCGGCGCGAAGAAAGGCACGGGCGGGTCGCCCGGCGTCCCGTTTTTAAAGGAGTCGTTGTTTAGACCGATCTTTCACGATCTCTGGGCAATTCGGCACGCACTGTAGCCGCAGCAGAACTGGCTTAGGAAATCAGGAACGCAGAAAGAATTTCAATTCTCTAATTTCCTGCTTTCCTAGGATATCTCAGTCCAGACGGAGAAATTCCCGCACCGTTCCGGACAACAGCTGTGCTTTCTCTTTTTCCGGAAGCTTCATGGAGTCGATTAATCGGCCCGGGTGCGTTTCGCCTAACGAAAAGGGATAATCCGAACCAAATGCGATCCGTTCTGCGCCGAACAATTTGAAAAGCAACTTCAGCGCGTCGGCGTCATGAACAAGTGAATCGACGTAAAACCGCGCTGGCATTCCGTCGTGAGCGAGATAGCGACGGGGACTGGTGGTGTTTTCCGCCGCCACCACGTCAGGTCGCACGCGAAATGCATGATCAACGCGACCAATGGTAAATGGAAACGCGCCGCCGCCGTGCGCAAACGCGACGCGCAGTCTCGGAAATCGCTCGAACACCCCTCCAAAAATCATGGAACAGATCGCCAGCGAGGTTTCTGCCGGCATGGCCACCAACCACGGGAGCCAGTATTTCGGCATGCGCTCGCTACCCAGCATGTCCCACGGATGAACAAAAATCGCGGCAGCGAGTTCTTCAGCAGCGCTCCAGACCGGCTGAAGTGCTGCGTTATCCAGATTCAGAGTGTCTACCCTTCCGAAATTTGGGTTCGCATCAACGTGCGTTCCGATCTCTGCGCCGCGAAGGCCGAGTTCCCGGACGCAGCGTTCGAGTTCGCCTGCGGCCAGATCCGCATCCTGCATTGGAATCGTGCCGAGACCCGTGAAACGTGTCGGATGCTCGCGGACCACTTCGGCGATGTGGTCGTTTAATCGCCGTGAGAGATCGAGCGCATCACGCGGTTTTGCCCAATAGCTGAACATCACAGGAACTGTGGAAAGGACTTGCATCGAAACACCTGCCTCGTCCATCTCTTCGATCCGGCGCGCTGGCTCCCACACGTTATCGGTGATTTCGCGAAACAGCTGGTCGCCGACGATCATGCGCGCGCAGCAGGGCTTGTAATGATCCAGCCGCACAAAACCGTCGTAGCCGTATTTCGCGTCCAGGTCGGGCCAGTCGCGTGGCAAAATGTGGGTGTGCAGGTCGATTTTCACCGGCTGGAATTGTAGGGCGTTTCTGCGAAACGCCAATGCCCAAAGGCGTCTGACACAGACGCCCTGCAGTTATTTTCCTAAAGCGCTTTTACCGGCTGCGCTTTTTCCACTTTCTTACCGCACTTTTTGCAAGTCCGGCGCGTATCGTCGCTCCAGAATTCGAGCATTGCCTTGCTAAAATGGTCGACGATGTCTGCACAGTCGAAGTGGATATCTTCCACCCGTGCTCCACAATTTTCGCAATAGAAAATGACATGCTCCTTTTCACCCGGCGGACGGCGTCGCTCCACAACTAAGCCAATAGTGTTTGGGGGCCGTTGGGGCGAGTGCGGCACGTTCGGCGGAATGAAAAACGTTTCACCCTCGTGAACGATGTGATCAACGATGCGATCGCCTTCGCGGATCCGCACCTTAATGTCGCCTTTGAGCTGATAGAAATACTCTTCCGAATTCACCAGATGAAAATCGTTCCGGGCGTTAGGCCCTTTGATGACCATCACAAAAAAATCCCGGCCGTCATAAAGATACCGGTTGCTTACTGGCGGCTTAAATTTTTCCGCGTTTTCTTCGATCCACTTCTCTACGTTAATCGGCGATTGCACTCTGGTCATAGCCATGAGCGTATTTCCGCGTGAGTAAAGCGTCAAACTCGGTGTGTGCAGCCAGGCCTAACGGCTCTATCTCGGCGGCTAGAACTTGGGCGCTTTTTAGAGGCGGCCAGCGAGCCGATCAAAAGCGACTTTAGAGTTGAATGAGCAACCTCCCATTGAATAGTATCCGCCGCTTTGTGAATAATCGCCGAGTACTGAGAATTGCAGGCATCCTGCTCGCGACCCTGATTATTTGCAGTTGCGAAGAGTACCCAACTCCGTATCAGCCGGGCCTCTATCCGCGGGCGGAGCCCGCAGGCTTTTGGGACGACGAGGGCGCTTCCGGAAAACCGCGGATCGTGGTGCACATCGGCGAGCAAAAGGCTTACTTTTACAAAGGCAAAACTTTAGTCGGCGAAACAACTGTCTCCACCGGTAAGCCCGGCTTTTCCACTCCGCCTGGACATTACACTGTGGTTTCTAAAGATGCGGAGCACGTTTCCACCGCTTTCGGCGATTATGTGGATGAATACGGCAATGTCGTTAGGTCGAACATCGACTCACGAAAGGATGCTCGTCCGAAAGGGTCGCATTTCGATGGGGCGCGAATGCCGTACGCCATGTTTTTCAGAGGCGGTTACGCGATGCATCAGGGCTACGTTCCGCCGTTCGCTGCTTCCCACGGCTGCATCCGTTTGCCGGGACAGATGGCCGTTAGATTTTTTGAGAATGCTCCTGTCGGAACTGCGGTGACGGTAACTGAGTGAGCTGATGCCTGATCCGAGTCGCATCGCTCAGCCGCTGCGGACGCAATCAGTCCGGCTGCGATACAAAATCGTCGCTTATGTCGTGGCGTGGTTGGCGGCGTTTTTCGCCACGAATCCCAACGGCAAATATTGGCCGTTGGTTTACATGTTTCCGCTCGGTCTTGCGTCGTTCTTCAACCGGTACTGGGCCAACACTGCCGGCTGGGGAGTTTCGATAGGTTGCATCGCCGCTTATCTCGTTCACGCCTGGTTCTATTTCCGCTCGCGAAAGTTGTGGTCGACACTGCTTCTATTCGGAATTCTTACGATTCTGCTGACCTGCAATGTGTCGGGCTGCCGTGCCATGCTGAATACTCATTAACGAGCGACCCTTTATATAGCGGAATGCCTGGGGTTGAGAGTCGTGCTAGCGTACTAAGACTCATGCATAAAAGTGTCGTCGCTGCAGAAAGAATTTCTGCTATCGGCCTAACCAATCAGGAACTGCAACGCTACTCGCGGCATCTCATCATGCCGGAAGTGACCGCCGAGGGCCAGAAACGACTCAAGGCAGCGCGTGTTTTGTGCATTGGCGCCGGAGGTTTGGGCTCCCCGGCCGCACTGTATCTGGCAGCAGCAGGCGTGGGAAAACTTGGACTCGTCGATTTTGACCGTGTCGATCTCACCAATCTACAACGACAAATTCTTCACGGGACAAAAGACATCGGTCGCAGCAAACTCGAATCCGCGCGCGACCGGCTGCGCGACGTCAACCCGGAGATCGAAGTTCAATTGCATGAGTGTCGATTTTCCAGCGAAAATGCCCCGCAAATTGTTGCCGACTACGATGTTATTGTGGACGGCTCGGACAATTTCGCCACGCGCTATTTGTCGAATGACGTCTGCGTTTTTGCGGGGAAGCCAAATGTCTACGGCTCTGTGTTTCGCTTCGAGGGTCAGACCACTGTGTTCGCGCCGCAGTTGGGCGGGCCATGTTATCGCTGTCTATTTCCAGAGCCACCTCCACCGGAGTCGGTCCCGAACTGCGCGCAAGCGGGCGTGCTTGGCGTTTTGCCCGGCATCATCGGAATGCTTCAGTCGATCGAAGCAATCAAGCTGATCGTCGGCATCGGTGAACCATTGATTGGGCGCCTGCTATACTTCGACGCTCTCAAAGTCACATTTCGCGAGCTAAAACTGCGGCGAGATCCGCAGTGTCCCGTCTGCGGCGAAAACCCGACAATCTTTGCGCCAATTGATTACGACCAGTTTTGCGGAGCGCGAGATGACGCTGGCGTTCCTGGAATGTCAGTACGAGAATTGAAAGGGAAAATGGACGCACGCGAAGCGTTCGAGTTGATCGATGTTCGCGAGCCGTTTGAATTCGAGATCGCAAGAATCGATGGCGCGAAATTGATCCCGCTCGGCGAAATTGCGGAGCGCGCGGACGAACTCCAGCGCGACCAAACAACGATTGTCCATTGTCACAGCGGTCGCCGTAGCGCACAAGCCGTGCGACTACTGAAGCAACGCGGCTTTACGAACGTGTACAACCTCGATGGCGGAATCGACGCCTGGTCGGACTTCATCGATCCTACGGTGCCGAAATACTAAACTCTCATTAACACCGCGGCTTCAGCCCGGTGCTTGCGCCGAATGTTAAACACTGAAGCCGTTTCAACGGCTTACAAGCGATAGCAAACCGTTGAAACGGTTGGATCGAGTCTCGAATCTGATGCACCGCGCTAAAGCGCGGTGTTAATCGGATTTTTTCAGAGCTGCAGCGAGTTCGTCCGTGCTGGGGACGCTATGCCATTGCGCTAGCAATTCTCCCGTTTTCCCAAATACCAACACATTGAAGTCTGTTGCTCCCGCTGCCTGACCAAACTGCGAAGCGATCCTCCCATCAAAATCGGTAACCACAAATATGTCATCTTTGGCATCACGCAAGATTTTCTGCGAGGCATATCGCGCCTGAAGCCGTTTTGCCGCTTCGTGCATCCGGTGCCGAATGAATGCAATCGCGACCCGGCGCCCGATTGCAGTGTGTCTCCCTGTGAAATTAACGATTGTGATCATCCTGTACGCCGGATTACCGAGACAAAAATCCGGAACATGGTCACCCACAGTTCGCGCCTGTTCGCGATCAGCAGGTGTCGTCAACACCACGATGGTTTTGTGTCCATCAGCTGTCGAGAGTTTGTTCCCGTCAAGATCGATAAAGCTGACTGAATAAGTGTTGCCGGTCGAAAGCGCGCCACGGGCAGACACGGCGAACAAGAGGAGCGCTGCCGAAAGCAATAGAAAAATTTGAAGTGCACGCACACTCACAAGTAAGCAAATTGCCGGGAATGCGTTGCACTGACAACTCCCAGCCTCACCGCTCTCGTTCTTTTTCGACGCGGTCGGCAATCGTGAATCTGAGTTCGCTTTGTCTTTCGCTGCTGCTCGTTTGCGGGTTGGCTGGGTGCGATCGGGTGGGCAATTCTCGTTACGCGCAGTTGATGCAGGATGCCGACAATAAATCAGCCCAGGGCGACTTCGAGCGGGCGGTGAACCTCTATGAAGCCGCACTCGATGACAGTCCACGCGGTGCGGAGGTGCACTACAAACTGGCGCTGCTTTACGATGACAAGCTTAACGATCCTGTAAGCGCGCTGCACCATTTCAAGCGCTATCTGGCGCTAAGCCCAAACGGCGCGCACGCAAAAGACGTTAAGGAGTCGATGAAGCGCGACGAGATCGCTGCGCTCACGTCGTTATCCGGCGATTCAGTTATTACCCGTGCGGAAGCGGCGCGATTGCGCAATGAAAACTTAACGCTGCACAAACAACTCGAAGAACGCGCAGTAGCGCGGACAGGTTTCGATAAATCGCAAGGGAACGACGCAAAGAAGCCGGGATCGAAGAAATCAGGTCAAACCTATGTGGTCCAATCCGGCGACACGCTCGCTTCCATTTCGCGGAAGTTCTATAAGTCGCCGAAACGTTGGAAAGCGATCCTCGACGCGAACAAAAAGGATATTCACGACCCAAAAGACCTTACGATAGGGCAGACGCTGATAATTCCGTAACAGATATTGCTACGCAGCCTTCTAAAAACCCACGGGGTTGTTAGACCTGGTTTGGTCAAAGCGATGCGCGGACGCATCGCACTCCAAAGCACTTCGTGCGAAATGACAAGGCGGCGCTGTCTCGCGACAGCTTTGGGAGTGCGCGCGCGTCCTCGCGCCGCTTTTTCGTTTCACTGCGTCTTCACGAATCGATTCCGATCAACTCGCGTTGCCAGGGAACGAGTAAGGATGTCGCCCCCGCAGGATCAGCTGCGATCGCCTCAAGCGCGCCGCGCGACGCAACAAAAGATCGCTCCAAGCCCAAATGCTCAGCAGCCTTATCGCGCCGTTCCCGCAACTGATCAGCGCGCTGACGCATTTCTGCAGTAGGCCGGGAACCGGAGCGGCGGCGCATAACCGGCCACTCTGATTGCGGCGACTGCAACGCAATTTGTGCTGCTTCGCGGAACGTCTGCCGCCGGCGAGCGGAAAAGTGTTTGTAATCGGGTATGTGGCCCGAAGTGAAACTTTCCGCCGCGCTCAACAGCTCGCGGTTCTGTAAAATGTGAAATGGCGGTCGATCTGCCATTTCGGCTTCCGTCTCTCGCCATTGCCACAGCGCCCGAAGAACTGCTCCGGTATGCGGATCGAGCGCGCCTGCTCCTCCGATGCGCCAAAGTTCATCCAGGATGCGTTCGCGTTCGGCAGCGGCCAACTCAATTGCACGCTGACAGGATTGCCGAAACCAATCGTGCCGGTGAACGCGCTGCAACTCTTCCTCCAATCTTACGGCAAGCGGCAACAGATAATGCACGTCATCCACCGCGTATTTCAGCATCCGCGACGGCAGCGGTCGCAGCGCCCAATTTGCCTTCTGCGAATGTTTGTGAAGCTCGACGCCGAAGAAGCGCTTCACCAGCGCACCCAGACTGAATTCGCGCATGCCAAGCAACCGCGCTGCAATGACTGTGTCGAAGATTCGGCTTGCTTTGAAATTCAAACCACGCCGGAGCATACGTAAATCATAATCGGCGGCGTGCAGAACGATCTCTCTCGGTTCCAATGCGCAGCGTAGCGGCTCCAAATCCAGATCGCTCAACGGATCAACAATGAAATCATCCTCACGGGACGCAGCGACCGTGGATGGCGCGCTGATCTGGACCAAACAAAGTTTTTCCCGGTAAGAATGCAGACTGTCTGCCTCCGTATCGAGCGCGACGCGATCGGCTGCCTGGATTTGCCGAATCAAACCGGCTAATTGCTGCTCCGACGCGATCACATCGTGTGAAGCGAATTTTTCGAGTGCCATCTCACTCACCGCAATCCGCTCAAGAGCAATTCGGCGTTCGTTTTCGTCGCGTGCAGGTTGTCGATCAGTTTTTCCATCGATTCAAGCGGGGGTAGCGCGCCCATTGTTTTGCGTAGCATCAGCACGCGCTCCCATTCCTCGGGATGGTAAAGCAGTTCCTCGCGTCTTGTAGCTGAGAGCATCGGGTGGATCGCAGGATAAATTCTCTTCTCCTGCAGCCCCCGGTCGAGATGCAATTCCATGTTCCCCGTGCCCTTGAACTCTTCGAAGATCAATTCGTCCATCCGGCTGCCGGTTTCAGTTAATGCCGTAGCCAGCACCGTGAGGCTGCCTCCCTCCTCCGCGTTCCGCGCCGATCCGAAAAATTTCTTAGGTTTGATGAGCGCTTTCGCTTCGACGCCCCCGGACATGATGCGGCCTTTGCCCGGCTCCAGATTATTGTAGCCGCGTGACAATCGCGTGAGGCTGTCCAGCAACAGCACCACGTCATGTTTCATCTCGACAAGGCGTTTGCTACGCTCAAGCACCATCTCTGCCACTTGCACGTGACGCTGAACGTTTTCGTCAAAATTCGAATGATAAATGTCGCAGTCGATCTCCCGCTGCAAATCTGTCACTTCTTCAGGCCGCTCGTCGACCAGCAGCAGGATAAGAACGATCTCGGGATAATTTGCCCGAATCGCTTTCGCAATTTCTTTCAGCAAAATGGTCTTGCCCACCCGCGGCGGTGCAACGATGAGGCCACGTTGGCCGCGACCGAGCGGCGTGAGCAAATCAACCGCTCGCGCGCAGACGGAGTTCGTATTTGGGTTCTCCAGAATAATTCTGCCCTGCGGAAACTGCGGTGTGAGTTTGTCGAACGCGGTGGGTTGTTTCCATTGTTCGACCGGTTGATCCTCGACCTTTATAACGTTGTCGAGCGACAGGAACTTCTCGCGTTGCGCAGGTAATCGCACCGTGCCGGCAACTCTCTGCCCGGGCCGCAGATCATACTGTTCGATCAATGTGCGCGGAACGGCGACATCCTCGGGAACAGGGAGAAAATTCAGCTTCGGCCAGCGCAACATCGCGAACGAATCGCTCACTTGATCGACAAATCCTTCCGCCGAAACCGTTGCACCGCTCGAGATTGCTGCGCGCACGACATCGAGAATGTGCTGGTGCCGTGAACGTGCGGGATGCAAATGCAAATCGAGATCGCGTGCCAGCGCTTTGAGTTTCTTTTCCGAAAACTCCTGTAACTCGTTTACATCAAGCCCGCGCAGCGCTGTAGCCCTGGGCGTTGCATCCGGTATTTCCCCTTTAGGTGCAGCGGAGGCCGTATCTTGATCCTGCGCAGGCACCCCTGGTTCCAATGTTTCCGCCTCTGATCTCACTGTCTCTACGTTTTTGTCCATGTTTGCCCCTGCCATGATGCGACCAAAAATCGGGCCTGCTCCATAAGGGAGATTCGATTCCCGTTGTTCCAAACGACCTGATCCGCGCGTCTGACTTTTTCCTCGAGCGGCATTTGCGAGTTAATCATTTGTTTAGCCTCAGCATTGCTGATCGACATTCGTTTTCGTAACCTTCCCAACTGCACGTTCTGCGAACAGGCCACCACAACCACTCGATCGCACAAGCTTTCACCGCCGGTCTCATAAAGAAGTGGAATGTCAGCAAAGAAAAACCTGGGAGAATTGCGATGCTTTTTCGCCTCTGTCCTCCATTGGCGTCGAATCCGCGGATGAAGGATCCGCTCAAGCGCGCGTTTTTTGGTCGCGTCAGCGAACACTATGGCTCGAAGCTCGGCCCGATTCAA
>Ga0207701_10001236_pt1 | contig 26991 bp, 21 predicted proteins | sample KBSSwiSSwithPhiX_FD_184294 | JGI IMG/M metagenome (GOLD analysis project Ga0207701, IMG submission 184294) | Switchgrass rhizosphere bulk soil microbial communities from Kellogg Biological Station, Michigan, USA, with PhiX - S5 (SPAdes) (version 2) | ecosystem: Environmental > Terrestrial >... | reverse complement strand
GTCGCACCGTCCAGGCGCGCTGGGGTTGTTGACTACAGCTGTCGTCAGTGCTAGCCTGACGACAGCTGTAGTCACCAGATGGCCGAGACATCGATAGGCGAACAGGAACTCGCCCTCCTCCGTCACATCGCCGACCGCGGCAGCGCCTCGGTCGCAGAAGCGGTCGAGCAGTTCGGGGCACCGCGGGGCCTCGCGCGGTCGACGGTACTCACGATGATGGAGCGGCTGAGAGGGAAAGGACATCTCGCTCGCCGACTCGCCGACGGCGTCTATCGATACCGCACGCGTGCATCTTCGGCCGAGTTGCTCAAGAACGCCGTCGAGCGATTCATCGAGCGCAATCTGGACGGGTCGGTCACTCCCTTTCTCGCCTACCTCGCCGAAGGGCATCGGCTCTCCAGCGCCGAGATCAAAGAGCTGGAAGAACTGGTCGCCCGGCTGAGTGCCGATCGCAGGAAGGATCGGTGACCGGATGATCGCGACGCTCGCGCGGGCATCGGTCGAGGGCGCATTACTCGTCGTCGTGGTCTGGTTGCTCGCCAGGGTGCTTCGTGTGTCGCCGGCCACCCGCACTGTGCTCTGGTGGTGCGCCGCGGCGAAATTCCTCATCGCATTCATGTGGACGGCACCGATTGAAATCCCCGTCCTGCCAGTCCAGTCGCCTGTCACTGTCGCGGCCGTTCCTCATGTGCCCGCTCGCGCAATCTTCGACGCGAACGCACCGGCCGAGGTGTCACGACGCGATCCACCTGGCGCTTCGGGTCTGCATTCGGCGACGGGGATTGCGGACCGACGACGCGAGTGGTCGTTTTTTGCAGCTACCTGCTGGGTACTCGGGCTCACCGCGGCCGCCCTCGCAGGCCTGCGTCGTTGGCGGGTAACGGTGAGGATGCTGCGCGAATCCACGCCGGCACCACGAGTGGTTGTCGCAGACGCTACCGAACTTGCCACGCGTGTGGGATTGCGGCGGCCGCCCGATGTTCGGCTCTCCGCCTCGGTCGAGACCCCGCTGGTGATGGGGCTTCTGCGGCCGGTGGTGCTGCTGCCAGCGAATCGACTCGATGCGCTCAGCGACGCGCAGCGGCGGATGGTCATCTGCCACGAGCTCGCGCATCTCAAGCGCGCGGACTTGTGGCTCGGTTGTATTCCGGCGCTTGCCGAGCGCATGTTCTTCTTCCACCCACTCGCGCACCTGGCCTCGCGTGAATACGCGCTGGCGCGTGAGGCGGCGTGCGACGCGTCAGTCATGCGGACGCTCGACGCAGCGCCCCGGGACTACGGGAGACTGCTCCTGGCGCTTGGCGTCTCAGCATCTCGACGCGGCCTGACCGTCGCCGGTGCCGCATGGTCGTTTCAGAATCTCAAGCGGAGAATCTCCATGCTCCAAGACATCACGATCCGATCCCGGCGCTCGCGCGTGCCGACGGCGGCTGTTGTCGGGCTTGCCGTCGCCGCGCTCCTTCCGTTGCGATTGGTTGCCCGTTCATCTCCGGCGCAGCGCACGCCGGCAAGTGTTCCGTCGGTTGTTGTCGACACACCTCGGGAACCAGCCCGCGAGCGGCCACAGAACGATCAATCGAAGGTGAAGTCCGAACGCCTTCGCGACGACACCCGTGGCGTGCGCTTCGTGCTGCTGTCGGAGGACGGATCGCGAACGACGAACAATGAGCAACGTGGCGATGTCGAACGGGCGGAGCGGCTACGCCGACATGGCGAAGCCCTCCTGTGGTTCCGCATCGACGACAAGGAGTACGTGATTCGTGATCCCGAGGTGCTGCGTCAGGCGCGTGCACTCTGGACCAATGTGTACCACCACCCGCTTTTCGATGCTGATGCGCTTCGTGAGTTGACGCAGTCGCTGGATTCACTGAGAGTCGACGACCTGGCGGAGCACGGCGCGCTCCTGGCGCAGAGCGTGGACAGTGCGATACCCCAGCTCATAGTCGACCACAGTCTCGACGCCGCCGAGATAGGCCTGAGGGCGGCGGAGCAGGCGCTTCGCGGGTTGAGCGAGGGCGGGTTGGCGATCGACGAGGCCAAGCTCGATCAACAGCTGCACTCGATCGACATGTCCGGTCTCGAGCAACACATGCGCACATTGGAGAAGTCCACGGAGCATCTCGGCCAGCAGATTGAGCGCAGCATGCGCGAGTTCGAGCACCACGTCGAAGGTGGCCTCGAAGAACAGCTGAAAGAACTCGACCGCCATGTCCATGACTTCGACGTCCAAGCGTTCGCGCACCTCGGCGGCCTCGGGCGATCGGCGGGCGACACGGCGAGCCAGGCGGCTGAAAAGATGCGCGCACTCATCCAACGCGCAATCAAAAACGGTCAGGCGAGTCCGGTGCGCTAGAAAAGCGCGCGCTGGATACTTCGTCGTCTCGCGCCACGCGCGCGCTCCGGCAGCCGCTGCGGTGCGAGTAAAATTCTTCACCTACCGAATCCGAGCACGATAGGATCCGCCACATGCTCGGTCCCGCCATTCGCTTGCGTGCGCTGATCGATCGCCCTGGCATTCTGCTGATGCCCGGCTGTCACGATGCCATTTCGGCGCGACTCATCGAGGAAGCCGGATTCGAGATTGGCTTCATGAGCGGGTTTGCCGTCTCCGCCGACAGACTCGGGATGCCGGATACGGGGCTCATTTCGTACGCGGAACTCGTCGACCAGGGACAAAACATCTGTCGTGCCGTATCCATTCCGATGATCGGCGACGGCGACACCGGCTTCGGTAGCGCGCAGAACATCAAGCGGACGGTACACGGGTATCGCGCGGCCGGGTTTGCCTCGATCATGCTCGAGGATCAGGTCGCACCGAAGCGATGCGGCCACACTGAAGGCAAGGCGGTTGTCGGTCGAGACGAAGCACTGATGCGCGTGCGCGCCGCAGTGGACGCGCGCGATGAAGCGGGCGGCGACATCCTGATCATGGCGCGCACCGACGCGCGCGCCTGCATCTCGCTGGAGGAAGCGATCCTTCGCTGCCGCCTGTTCCGCGAGATTGGCGCCGACATCACGTTCCTCGAGGCGCCACTGAACGAGGACGAGATGCGCCAGTACTGCAGCCAGGTTGATGGCCCGAAGATGGCCAACCTGATTGAAGGGGGCAAGACGCCGATCCTCGGGCTGTCGCAACTGGAAGCCATCGGCTACAAGATTGCCGTGTTTCCACTGACGCTCTTGAACGTCTCGATCCTCGCGATGCGTGAGGCGCTGCGCCGCCTGAAGGCGGGTGAACGGCCGTCACCCGTCATGGACTTCGAGCGATTGAAGCAGGCGGTCGGGTTCCCGGCGTACTACGCCGAAGAGTCGCGCTACAAGGTGTGATCGCGCCGGGTTGACTCCTCCCACAGGAATGTTTAGTCTAGGCATAGACTAAACAGGTATCATGAAAAAAGGCACACGCAAGGATCTGTTCCCCGGCGCGCTCGAGCTGATGATCCTGCGGATCCTGAGGCGCGAGCCGCTCCACGGCTATGCACTGGTTCAACGCATCCGTCAGGCGTCCGACGACCTGCTGCAGGTCGAAGAGGGCTCCTTGTATCCGGCGCTGCAGCGGATGTTGAAGGAGAGCTGGGTCACCGCCAGCTGGCGCGAATCCGCGAGCGGCCGGCGCATTCGCGTCTATCGGGTGACCGCGAAGGGAGTCCGGCATCTCGACGATCACGTCTCGCACTTCGAGCAGATGCTCGAGGGAGTTCGGCGAGTGCTCTCGCTGGTGCCGCGATGAGCTGGTTGCGGCGATTTCCGACGCGGCGTGGCGCCGATCGCGATCTCGCCGAGGAGATGCAGCAGCATCTCGATGAAAAGACCGAGGAGCTGGTCGGGCGCGGCATCGCTCCGGACGAGGCGCCGTCGCTGGCGCGGCGCGAGTTTGGCAACGTCACCGTGCTGACCGAACGCAGCCGGGACATCTGGCGTTCGCCGCTTGACGATATCGTCTCGGACCTACGATACGCCTTTCGATTTCTCCGCCGTTCGAAGGCGTTCGCCGCCGCATCGATCCTGATGCTGGCGATAGGCATCGGCGGCAATGCCGTCGTGTTCAGCGTGGTGAACGCCATCCTCTTTCGTCCGCTGCCATTTCCGGAGAGCGATCGCCTCGTATCCGTCCAGTCACGTGACACGCGCGGCACACCGCATCCCACCTCGTTGTCGTACCCGACGTTCTTCGATTTCCGGGCGGGAAACCAGGTGTTCGAACACCTCGTGTGTTATCGCGACCGCGCGTTCACGGTGACCGATCGCGGTCCGGCCATCCAGGTGTCCGCCGAAATCGTCTCCTGGAATCTGTTTGCACTTCTTCGCGTGACGCCCATCTTTGGTCGCGGCTTCGTCGCAGAAGACGAGCAACCCCAGGCGCGCGTCGCCGTGCTGAGCCACGACTTCTGGTTGGCGTTGTTCGGCGGCGATGAAGCGATCGTCGGCAAGACCATCGTCCTCGATCGTGTGCCGTTCACGATTGTCGGCATCGCGCCGCGTGGCTTTACGTTCCCAATCGGAAGGAAGGTGCAGATCTGGACCACACTCGCCGTGGACACATCGGCGGCGAAGGGACAGCCCGTCACCGAGCAACGGGGCGCACGGATGCTCGACGCGACGGCCCGGCTGAAACCCGGCGTATCAATCGCGACCGCGCAGGCGGAAATGGACCTACTGGCTGGCGCGATCGCGGCGGAACATTCCGATCAGAATCGAAACATCTCGACCACCTACATCCGGCCGGAGTTGGAACGTCTGACGGGATTCACACGCGCTCCGCTGATGATCCTCATCGGCGCGGTTGCGCTCGTCCTGCTGATCGCCTGCGCGAACATCGCCAATCTCCTGCTCGCGCGGGTGATGGATCGTGCACGGGAGCTTGCCATGCGCATGGCGATCGGCGCGAGCCGGAGTCGCCTGATCCGGCAGGTCCTGACCGAGAATCTCGTGATCGCCCTCACCGGGAGCGGCGTCGGCGCGGCGTTCGCCGCCTTCGCTGTGCGCGCGGCCGCGCCGATCTGGTCGGACGGCCTGCCACGCGGTGAAGGAATCGCAGTCGATTGGCGGGTCCTCGTGTTCTGCGCCTGCCTCGCAGTGCTCACCGCCGTGGTGGTTGCACTGCCGACCGTGCTGCGGCTGGCCCATGCCGACGTCAGCCAGTCGTTGCGAACCGGAAGCTGGGGAAACACGCGCGGCCACGACAACATGCGCGGCGGCCTGGTGATCGCCCAGGTCGCGCTCGGGCTCACGCTCCTGAGCGGCGCAACGCTCCTGTTCGAAGGTTTTGTGCACCTCGTGCGCCGGGATCTCGGGTTTCGACCGGATCAGCTCGTCACGTTCAGCGTCAGCCTCCCTGATGGGATGTCTGGCGACGGCCGTCAGGAACTGTTCGTCGCCGCCCTGCTCCAGCGTCTCCGCAATTCGCCCGGAGTGATGACCGCCGCGGCAGGTTCGCCCCTGCCGCTGACGGGACACGAGATGACGATGTCGTTCGATATCCAGGAACGCCCCGCGGCACCGTCGGATCGACCGTTCGCGGATATGGCGATCGTCACGCCGGGATACTTTCGAACGATCGGCGTCGCCTTGGAAAAAGGACGCGACTTCACCGACCGTGACGACGGATCATCGCTGCCCGTCCTCATCGTCAACCGCGCCTTTGCCGATCGTTTCTTCCAGGGGGAAGACGCGATTGGCAAACGCATCAAGCCCGGGGCGACCACGAAGAATCAGCCGCCCATGATGCGGGAGATCGTCGGCATCGTCGGCGACGCCAGACAGTCGCCGATCGGCTTCGATCGGGAGCCGATTTACTATTTCCCGTATCGGCAGCTGCCGTGGTTTCCTCCTTCGATAGTGGTCCGGACCGCCGTCGCTACATCAACGCTCGAGCCGGAAATCCGCGCGGTGGTCGCCGACCTCGATCGCCAGGTGCCCGTCAACGAGATGCGCAGCCTGCGCGAATTCTGGTCGTCGCGCTTGGCGATCCCCCGATTCCTGACGCTCATGCTGATGACGTTCGCGGCCGTTGCGGTGATTCTGATGGCGGTCGGGCTCTACGGTGTGACGGCGTACAGCGTCTCGAAACAGACGCGCGAGATCGGCGTTCGCATTGCGCTTGGTGCGTCCCGCCAATCGATTACGCGCGATGTCATGGGCCGGGCCGCCGTGCTTGTCGGTGTCGGCATGCTCGCCGGCGTCACCGGCGCGCTCGGTGCTGGCCGCGTCATCGGCAGCCTCCTCCAGGGTTTCCCTGTGCACAGCCTTCCCGTCGTTGCCGCTGCGTGCACGATCCTGGCGCTGAGCGCGGCAGTGGCGGCGTTCCTCCCGGCGCGGCGGGCCGCCTCGATTGATCCGCTGCAGGCCTTGCGAGCGGAGTGAGGGGCCCTTTGCATTCTCGTTCAGCGTCGAGAGGGCGCCGCCGCAGTGGCTGTTGAATCTGGAACGAGCGTTCGAATCACGCCATCCTGCCTCGAGGTGAGCAGCAGCTCGCCGTCGCGAGTTCGGCTGATATGCAGATCGACACGAGGCAGGCTCGTGCCCATGGTGCGTTCAACGAGTTCCCGCATCGATACGCCAATGCGGTTGCCATTTGCGTCGCGCATGTAGAGTTGGATTTCTTCGATGCGCGCTAGAGTCTGAGGAATGCCATCGTCTGCCTTCTTCAACTCCGCGAGATCCGCCGCGAAGACACGTCCGTTCTGGATGTCGCCGAACACGAACTTTCCCCGTAGTGCAGCGATCCGGCCGTGGTAAGCGAACCCGTCGGTGATGGCCCGTCCTTCGTCGTGGTCGTACATCGCAACTGGATACATGAGGCCGTCCTTCTCACGGCCGTCCAGGACTTCCGGGGGAAGAGCAAACAGTTCGTTGAGCTGTCCGCCGCGCCAGCGGCCGTTCTCCCAGTAACCCTCTCGTTTCATCCAGCCGTAGTTCTCGCCGTTGCGAACGATATTGATTTCCTCGATGTTGTTCATGCCGATGTCCGAGGCGAACATCGTTCCATCGGTGTCCCATGAGATGCGGTGGGCGTTCCGGAACCCATACGCGTAGATTTCGCCGAGCGTGTTCGGGTCGCGATCCGCGGCGAACTTGTTAGCCATCGGAATCGTGTAATCGCCGAGCCCTTTCGTTCCGCCCGTCACCTTCGGACTGCGCGGATCGAACCGCAGGATGGCGGTCATGATGGAATCGAGGCGTTGTGTCTGGCTGGCGGTGTTCGAGTTTGGTCCTCCGCCATTACTGAATCCGTGATCGCTGCCGCTGGTGTACAGCAGTCCGTAATCAGGATCGCCGGGTTTCGCCACGGGATTGAATTCAGCGGTGCCCATAGGGTGCCCAAGGTTTGTGACGACGTGCGCTTCGCGAAGGAGCTCCCGTCGCGTTCCCGCGAATCTGCTGGCTGCAGGGTCGGTCGCATGCCATTCCGTGATGATGTTGTGGTAGGTCACATCCTTGGCCGCGAATCCCGGCGGAATGAAATCGGGCGTCTTTGGATTGCCCGGACCACGCTCAGCGTGAACCGTGTAGAACAGCCCGTTCTTCGCGAACTCCGGGTGAAACGCGAACCCGATGAATCCACTCTCCAGTCGGCCATAGACGGTGAGCGGAAACAGTTCGCCAAGGTTGACATACACCTGCGGCTGGTTGTTCGCATCGATCAGATAGAGCAAGCCGCGCTCGTCGTTGACGAACCGGCGGCGGTCGGGTAGATCGCGCACGAACTGAATGCGCGCCCATCCCGCCGGTGTCACATCCTGATCGGCGGGACGCATCCCTCGCGTGTCCGGCAGGCGCACGACATCTTTGATCTCGACTTCCAATCCGCGTTTCGTAATGGGAGCAGAGATTGGATTGGTGGTGATTTGCGCCGCGATCGTGGTTAGAGCACTGATCGCCAGCACGACAGCGATGACGAGCCGAATCGCGTTGCGCATCGGACCTCCGCGAGTATCACGAGAAGTGTGCCCACCCGGGCGGGCACACAGTCCTGATGGCCAGCATGTTACACCGCTGGCATTCGGACGCGCACGCTGACCTTGGTCGACGGCGGGACTATCTGGATGCTGAAAAACGTCGACCGGTAGCGGCGTTCCGAGCGATTCCAATTCATATGAATATCCGATGGCAGTCGACGCGAGCTTCAACAAATATCAGCAGTCTCGTGTGAGCTCCATTAAAAGCGGACGGAGAAACCGCCGATGCTATCGCAGATCATCAGACGTTCCTGCTCCCGCTTCGTATTGGTTGCGATTGGTTCCGTACTCATTGCGGCATTCGCGGCCGGCAGCCTCCGCAGGCCGATCAAGGCGGCGCCGGTCGACCCACCTCCTCTGACCATCGCCGCAACTTTCGTTGATATCACCCCGGACAACCTTGGACCCTACGACGGACAAACGGCCGCGAACATACCGGACTGCCCGGCGCCGTGTCTGAGCGGTCTGAACGGAGGGCGCGTACACAATCTCGCGCCTGTTCCCGGTGATGCCACAACATATTTCGCCGCAAGCGAAGTCGGCGGCCTCTTCAAATCCATCAATGGGGGAGTGTCGTGGTCGCACCTGGACGGGTACCTCCCCTGGACCGCGTGGGATGTCGCCGCGGCATCCGGCGGTCAGCGCGTCTACGCGACATCGTTCAACGAAGGCCGACGCGATCTGACCACCGTGCTTCAGGTATCAACTGACGGCGGAACGACGTGGACCGGCCGTTTACCGGCAGCGCCTTCGACCTGTTCGCCTGAACGGACGGGCCAGCCATCAGGTTTCGGCATCGCCATCAGACCCGGTACCGCCGAAGTGCTCGTGGGCACGAACTGCGGCCTGGCGCGAAGCACTGACGGCGGTGACACGTGGACACGTTTCGATCCCACGCCGTTGGATCCACCGCTCAGCGTGTGGGATGCCGTTGCGCTCACAGGCGGACCGACGTACGCGTGTGGCGACGACGGATTGCTCGTGTCGCCGAACGGTCAGGCAGCCACCTGGACACAGCTGGCGAGGCCGGCCGGAACCGGCGGCTTCTGCTCGCTGGCCGTTTCTCCCGAGGAGACGAACGTCGTGTTTGCCATGTTCGCGAACCCGCAGTCTTACGGTGAGTTGTTTGGTGCGTCCGGCGGTGCGCTCTATCAAGGCGTTGTTTCATTAGACGGTGCCGGAAATGCTACCGGTGTCACGTGGACGCAGCTGGCGAATCCGGATGCGTCGATTGGAACGAAGACGCGTCTCCCCTTCGTCGTGGCGAACGATCGGTCGGTCGGTTACGACCTCTGGGCCGGTATCGGCAACGTCGTCCGGGGAACGTGCACGACTCCCGCGATTCAGCCTGCGGCGAATACGCCGCGTTGCACCGTATGGACAACTACGTACACGGACGCGAATGGCACGCTGCTGCAGAATGCGCACGGCGATTCGGGAGACCTGGCGTTCAATTCCACGGTGGCGATTGATGCGTGTCCGACACTGTATTCGTCGGACGGTGGCATCTACAGAAATGCGCGCACCACAAGCCCCACGTGCCACGATCCGCAGTTCGTGGGATCGAACAGCGGCCTGCACGCCTTCACGGTGTGGGACATGGAGGGAGTGAACACTGCCGGCGAGGATACCGAGGATCTCTACTTCGGTACGCAAGACGACGGCCTCTACTACACCGATGACGCTGGCAGAACGGCCGCCCAGCCGGTCTGGCAGCACCGCATCGGCGGTGACCTGTACGACTTCGCCGCCGACGCGAACACCGTCGCGGCGTCGACCAATGGCGCCGAAATTCTTGCCGGCAATCGTGGATTTCTGAACATGGTGACGGCAGCGCCAGCAGCGACGATTACCGCCAACCCACCGCTCGATATCCCGGAATTCATCGTCCGCGCAGGAGCAGGCCAGTTCCTGATCGCGATCACAAGCCCGACATCGTCGTCGGGTACTCCGATCCCGATCGGCGTCCGAAAGACGACCGACATCATCAACGATCCGTTGGGCTCGGCTCTCGGCACGTGGCCGGCTGAAGCCGCGCCACCATGCCACATCGCCGTCGGAAGCGGGCCGGGAGGCGCGCAGCCTTACGTGCTCGCCGGCCGATGCTTCTGGCCAGACAGTGGATCGCGCCGCCCGTTTGCGGGCGACCAGCTGTGGACATACCGGGAAGTCTCGCCGGGCGTTTCGGACTGGAAACAGATCGCCGTTCCTCCGAAGACTTCCGGAGGAACGGCCGCCGCGGCAGCAGGTTTCGGTCTCATTGCCGTGGCGCCCAGTAATGCCAACCTGCTCTACGCGTCCGTTGTACTTGACGGCGATCCACGCATGATGCGGTCGACCGATGGCGGCGGGACGTGGACCTTCGATCAACGTCTCACGGAGTTGATGAGCGGCGGCGGTCGATTCTTGCCGTATCCAGTGAAAACCGAGGACGGGATTTTTCCCTACCTCCAGCCGCTCATGGTGGCGTTCGATCCACTGAACCCGAGCATCCTCGTCGCGGGAGGCACCGCGTCAGGCGTGTTCCTCTCCTGGAGCGGCGGCGCCGAGTGGGCGCTGCTGACTGATCCCACGACGCCCGGCACGTCAGGGGTACCGCATCTGCCGCGGCCGACGGCAGCGCACTTCGATCACGACAAGCCTGGCGTGGTTCGCATCTATCTTGGAACCGGCCGAGGCATATGGCGCGTGGAGGTCCCGATTGCCGATCTGAAGATCACGAAATCCGACTCGCCCGATCCAGCATTCGCAGGAGAGACGATCACTTACACCGTCGGCGTCGAAAATCTCGGTCCGTCCACTGTTGCGGCGGTCACGGTCCGTGATTCGCTGCCTCCGGACGTCGCGTTCAACCACGACACAGACTCCTGCAGCGAATCGCCTACAGGTACGCTGACGTGTGCAGGTGGTACTGTCGCACCGAACTCGCAGACTACGTTCTCGATCATCGTCGATGTTCCCGCGGACCTCGTCTATCAGAACGGCGGACCCAAGACGATAACGAACGGTGTCGCCGTGTCGGGTGCGATCGATCTGAACACAGCGAACGACACGGCAACAACGAGCACGCTGGTCAAGGCCAAAGCCGATGCAGCGATCGTGAGCTTCGCCGCTGTGAACGCGCCGAAAGAAGTAATTGTCGGTCAGCCTCTTCAGCTCACGCTGCGCAAGGCCATCACGCAGCACGGACCATCGTCACCGGTTGACATCTCCTTGTTGCGAACGGCCACTGCGCCGGCTGGTTCGAGCGTCACACCCACATCGTCGTCGGCGGCGGCAATCGCTGTGCTGAAGGAAGAGATCCGTACGCTTGACGAAGTATTTACGATCACGTGCGGCGCACCTGGCGCTCAGACGTTCTCCTTCTCGAACACGCTGAAGCTGGCTCAGTCGGCAGACGTCGATCCCAACTTGTCCAATAACGTCGCGTCTGCGGCGGTAACAATCGAGTGCATCGTGCCGGTTGCAGTCAACATCAAGCCGCACAGTTTCCCGAATGCGATGAATCTTAATGGTGCCGTTCCCGTCGGGGTGCTCACAACGAAAGCGGGCGAATACGGTCTGCCCCTGTCATTCGATGCAACGCGAATCGTGTCCGCGACGGTCCGATTCGGGCCGGCCTCGCTGGTGCTCCCGGAAACGGGCGGGGTAGCGCCGACCGGCGCGCACGTGGAAGATACCTACGAGCTCAACGATCAGAGCCGAGATGGGGATCTCGACATGGTCCTGCAATTTCGCGTCGCGCCCAGCGGACTGACGCCGGCGTCGACACAGGCGTGTGTGAAAGGCACGTTTGTCGGAGCAGGCAATCAAGCGTTCAAATTCTTCGGGTGCGACTCCATCAAAATCTCACAGTGACCGCATGATGGGCAAGAATCGCCTATCATCCGCCTGTGCGGCGAAGTTACTCGGTACTCACTGCCGCGGCCATTCTTCTGGCTCCCTGCCCTGCGCGTGCAGAGCGTCTGCCGCTCGCGCACTACACGACGGCCCATGGTTTGCCCTCGAACGACCTCAGTGTCGTCGTCGAGGATGCGCGTGGATTTCTCTGGATTGGAAGTTACAGAGGACTCTCGCGCTTCGACGGGCGAGGATTCAGGAACTTCGGAAGGGACCACGGGCTCGACAAGAGCACGAACGTCACCAGTCTGGCAGCCGCGCCGGATGATTCAATCTGGGTCGGCGTCTGGGGAGGCCTTTATCGATTTGATTTAGTGACCGGGACCTTCACCGAAGTGATGGTGGAAGGGCGACAGAAAACATGGGAGCGCGTGCAGGTCAAAGTTGATCGTGATGGGATCGTGTGGTGCGGTGCTGCCGATGGTTTGTATCGCACGGACACCACAGCACGCGGCCGGATGATAGTCCGGCGAGTTCCGCTGCCGCCGCACGTCGAGCTGCCGGCAGTATCCGCATTGCTGATCGATCGAGCGGGCAATTTGTGGGTTGCGTCGACGGATCTCTACCGCCGCGGTCCCGATGGCCGATGGACTCGCGTCGAGGCGCCGCCCTCTGCCAGACCAGATCTCGAGACCATTTCCCTGGTTGAGGATCACAACGGGCGGATCTTGCTTACGACAGTGCGCGGGGTCTGGCGGATCGATCCGACGCCTGGTGACGCCTGCCATGAATCGTGCACGATTCGAGCGGCGACGGCGTTCGACCTTCAACCCGGAAAAGCGGTGGCAAACGAGTCCGGCGGACTCTGGGTTGCGAGCACGACAGGTCTGGTTGAGCTCGATTCATCCGGTCGAATGGTACGACGTCTCACACGTGACGACGGTCTCGCCGCATCGACCATCTCGCCTGCGCTTCTTGACCGTGGCGGCAATCTCTGGCTTGTCGCCGATGGCAACGGGCTGCAGCGCCTGGCATCCGAGGGGTTCACATCCTACGGCGCATCAGAGGGACTGATTGCGTCGAATGTCGCGTCGATCATGAAAACCCGGGCCGGCGAGCTGGTTGTTGCCGGATCGCAACACGTTCTGCAACGGTTCCAGAATGGGAGGTTCATCGCTGCTCGCCCCAAGCTTCCGCCAGGCGTTCGGCGTCCCGGTTGGGGTTGGTATCAGTTCGATATGCAGGACCGCCGCGGCCAGTGGTGGATTCCGACAGACGACGGGCTTGTTCATTTCTCGCGTCCTGATCGGGTCGAAGATCTGCCACGTGGATCCGCGACCGTGCTCCGCGGAGGCTGCTTCAGCGGCACCAACGTGTTCCGCGTCTATGAAGACTCGAGCGAGAACATGTGGATCGGCACCACCGAGCGGTCGGGATCTACTTTGTATCGCTGGGACCGATCGTCCGGACGCTTCGACTGCTACAGCTCGGAGGAGATTGTTGGCAGTCACGTCGCCCCCACGGCCTTTCTGGACGTCGGACACGGGACGATGTGGATCGGGTTTGGTGACGGCCAAATCGCGCGCTACCGCGAGAGTCGATTTGAATGTGTCTTCAACTGCGGCGACGCGCACGAAGGCGTCGTCAATGCGCTCGTGCTGGATAGCCGGGGGCGCCTCTGGATCCCGACGCATCGCAGTGGGCTGATGCGCGTGGACAATCCGGCAGCCCGCCGACCGGAAGCGGTGCGCTTGACGATGACCGATGGTCTGTCTTCCGAACAGACCTATGCAGTTGTCGAAGATCGATTCGGCCGGCTTTTTGTCGGCACCGAACGCGGTGTCGACGTGCTTGACGGAGGCGGCCGCGTCATGCTGCATTTCGGAACCGAGGACGGCCTTCCGAGCCCGGTAGTTTCGGTGGCATATGCCGATTCGAATGGTGATCTCTGGTTCGGGACGACGAATGGCGTGGCGAGATTCAAACCGCACGATCTCGTCGCCGCGGAATCCGGGCGCGTGCTCGTCGATGCCATTCGTGTGTCGGGTGTGACCGCACCCGTTTCGGCCGTAGGAGAGGAACGGCGGAGTGGCCTGGTCCTGCAGCCCGATCAACGTAACATCGAAATCGAATTCATCGGTCTTCCGCGTCGGGCGGCCGCCAGCCTCAGGTTCCAGTACCGCCTGTCACAGCTCGAACCGTGGTCACCGCCGTCCCCGACCCGATCGCTCGTGCTCGCGGGCCTTTCGAGCGGTCTTCATCGGCTGGAAATCCGAGCGGTCGATGTCAGCGGTCGCGCGTCGCCACATACCGCCATCGTCGACATCGACGTGCGTCCGCCGTTCTACTGGCGTCCCTGGTTTTTGCTGGTCGCGGGTCTCTCAGTGTTGCTGATCGCGATTCTCGCGTATCAGGCGCGCGTCGCTCATGTGACCGCCCTCGAACGGCAGCGCACCGAGATTGCCATGGATCTCCACGACCAAATGGGGTCGCAGCTCGCGAGCATCGGGTTGCTCGCCGATCTCGGAACCGATGATTCCATCGCGCCGCCGAAACGCAGAGAGCTGTTCGATCAGATTGCGCAGACAGCGACACAAATGGGTTCCGCCTTGTCAGACATCGTCTGGTCGATGCGGCATCGCAACATGACGATCGAAGACCTCGGCGTCCATCTCCGGGAACACGCTCGTCGCCTTTTTCCCTCACGGCCGCCGCAACTCGACATCTCATATCCTCCCGACTGGCCCCGCATTGTCTTGACGCCGGCAGCAGGTCGGGGCGTTCTTCTCATTGCCCTCGAAGCGTTGCACAACGTGGCGCGGCATGCCGCCGCCGAGCACGTTCGGTTAGAGTTGCAATCGCGAGGCCGGCGTTGGCAGCTGCTTGTCGCTGATGATGGCCGAGGACTTCCACCGACACATCCTGGGCATCACGGCTTTGGTCTCGAAACCATGCAACACCGCGCCCTCGATCTCGGGGCGACGCTGGATATTGTTTCGACTCCTGATCAGGGAACAACCGTCACTCTGACGTTCGATCCGCGGGCTGACTCCCGCAGGTGGCGGAATCGAACAAGTATCCGATTGCCCCGGTCAGGCGCCTGGGGGTAGGTCTTGACGTCAGCCATGCCGGGTCCGCTTCGTATTGCGATTGTTGAAGACGACAACAGATATCGAACCAGCCTCGAGCAGCTGTTTTCGTACTCTGTCGCTTTTCGACTCGTCGCCAGTTACCCTTCACCTCCGGCAGCGCTCGCGCGAGTGGAGCAATCGCTGCATGACCTTGGTGAATTGCCGTGGGATGTCGTGGTCATGGATCTCGAGATGCCGACGATGACTGGAATTGAGGCGACACGTCGACTCAAAGCACTCGCACCAGGGTTGAAAGTGGTGGTGTTGACCGTTTTCGAGGAACCTGCGGCGATCCTCGAAGCGGTGTGCGCGGGCGCCGACGGCTACCTGGTGAAGAAGGCGCGCGCGCGCGAGCTGCTCGATGGGATTCAGGCGGTCGCTGACGGGGGATCTCCGCTCACCTCAAACGTCGCGCGCAAGGTGCTCGAGTTGCTACGTGCGTTGGGTCCGCCGATCGCCGGCGGACAGGCCGTGGGGAGACTCGATCTCACGACCCGCGAGCAGGACGTGCTTCGCGAACTCGTCAACGGGCTCTCATACAAGCAGGTCGCCGATCAACTCGGAATCAGTCTCGGCACCGTTCGCAGCCATATTACGGCGATCTATCGAAAGCTACAGGTGCACAACGTTGCCGAGGCCGTCAGCCGCGCTCTGCGACAACGGCTCGTGTAACCTGCCGACCTCCTGCATCAGCTTCGAGCGATGTCATTTATTCGTCGATGCCGTGTTCCGTTTCGGTCGAGCCTCGACTGCGCACCGCGCTGAAGGTGAGCTGGACCGAGCCGACGCAACGCCTGTTCGATCACGAGACCTTTGGCGGCAATGGCCGCACGTGCCGCACCTGTCATTCAAGTGATAACGGCACGATTAACCCTGAAGAAGTCGCGAAGCGTCTGGCAGCGGATCCCTCAGATCCGTTGTTTCTTCACGACGGCCTCGACAATTTTGTCAGCGGCACGACCAGGATTTCCGAGCACGCCACGATCTTGATCGAACGCCCGCTGCCGCAGGGCGTGATCCTTCTTGATGATCCATCCGCGACTTCAGTGGTTCTCGCCCGCGGCGTGCCGAGTACGGTGAACACGCCAGCGCTCGATCCGGCGCTGATGTACGACATGAGAAACCCTGACCTGCAGGATCAAGCGTCCGGGGCGATCGAGCGACACGCGCTGGCGACCATTCCGCCGACGGCAGCACAACTCGACGCGATTGCCGAATTTCAGCAGACGAATAACCGATTCTTCTCGAGCAAGGCGATGCGGTTGTTCGCTCGAGGGGGGCCGCCGCCGGGCCTGCCGGAAGGACGCACGCCGTCAGAGAAGCGCGGTCGAGAGTTCTTCGTCGATGCACCGTGGAACCCGCCGAGCAAAAAGGGGGTCTGTGCGCTCTGTCACGGCGGGCCGATGCTGAACACGGCCAACGAGTTCACAACCGACGCAACCGGCGCGCCGCCGGGATGGCGAGCGTTCGACATCCTGGTGAGTTCGCGAAATGTTTTGAACAATCCGGTTCACACCTTCGCGGTCACCGATCGGTGCAACGCCACACTTACCGTCACCTCGCCGGATCCGGGAATCATGATCACGGGCGTGTACAACATCCCGATGCTGGCGCAGTTTCTTCCTCCCGAAGAGACGTGCATTCTGCATCCCGCATTCTTCGCCAACATGTTCAAGACGCCACAGCTCTTCGGCATCAGGCAGACGGCGCCATACTTTCATGACAACTCAGCGAAGACTCTCGAGGATGTGCTGCAGCAGTACGCATTCTTCTTCACATCGAATCTCGGTTTCCCGATCACAGACTCGAACATCATCCTGACGCCGCAAGACATCGAGGACATCATTGCGTTCCTGAAACTTCTTTGACGGCGGGCACAAACGAGTCGCTAGGACAGGATCCACAACCACGCGGAACCGAGCGCGAGTGTCGCAACGGTGACCGGCAGCCCGATTCGGAAGTAGTCGCGAAAGCCGATGTCGACCCCTTCGGCCGCAGCGCGTTCGACGACGATGATGTTGGCGACCGACCCGGTGATCGTCAGATTGCCGGCGAGGGTCGACGCCATCGCGAGCGCCAGCCATCCTGCGTGAGGATCGGGAAAGCTTCCGACGACAGTGCGAAGCAGCATGACCGCCGGAACATTGCTCACGATGTTGGAGAGAATGGCGGTGACAGGCACGAATACGCGGAATCGATGAAGGTCCCAGTGGTTGACCGGTTCGAGCAGCCGTGCCGTCAACCCGGCGCGATCAGCACCCGCGACGATCACGAATAGTCCTACGAAGAAGACCAGCAGTCCCCAGTCGATTTCCGCGTAGACGCGTTTCGGGTCGACGGTACGCGTGATCAACAGCAGCGCGGCGCCGATGGCAGCAGTCATCGCCGGCGGAACTCCGCATACGAGATGCCCGACAGCGACCCAATCAGCATGTTCTGCGGGTTGCCGGTGATCGTCGCGACACTTCCGATGTTCGATGCGGTGGCGACGGCGATCAGATACGGGACCGGTGGCAGTTGGAGAAGCCGCGCCATGTGCAGGACGAATGGCGTCATCGTCAGGCACACGATGTCGTTGACAAGAAACGCCGACAGCAGTCCGCTGGTGAAGATGACCGTCGGTAGCAGGTGATGTGGATGCACGTGCTCGACGATCCATTCCGCTGAAGATCGCGTAGGCGGCGAGCGTCCGCGCATCTGAGAGCAACGCAGGATCGATTGTGTGTGCTCCTCTTCGCTCGATTATTTCGCGGCTTTCGACTTGCTGGACGTGTTGAGCGCCGCCGCTTGACGGACGAGCGCCTTGAACGCCGACTCGTCAACTTCTTCTCCTTCGTGAATGTCGATGGCGCGGCGTACGTTGCCGTCGAGACTCGAGTTGAAGAGACGCGCCGGATCCTTCAGCGAAGCCCCCTTGGCAAACGTCAGCTTCACGACGCTCTTGTAGGATTCGCCGGTGCAGATGATGCCGTCGTGCGACCAGACCGGCGTGCCCGGCTTGGTCGGCTTGACCCACTTCCACTCCTCGACGACGTCCGGGTCAGCAGCCTTGATCAGGCGGCGCATTCTGCTGAGGGTCTTCCCTCGCCAATCCCCGAGTTCGGCGATCCGGTTCGAAATCAATTCCGATGCTGACTGGTCTTTCATCGTCCCATCCTCGAAGTTTCAGGCATGCGTCGTCTGCTGCGCCATCGCGCGACATACGGCAGTACGAACAAGTACAGACCGGTGAAGAGAAGCAGGGCGAGCGGGAGTAGCGGCGAGTAGGTGATCCAGGCCGGAGGCGTCCCATTTCCCCGCGCCAGCGCGACGAAGTTGGCAATGACGGTAATGGTGAAGGCGATGGATACCCAGCGGTGAATCTGCCGGACCGAGCTGCTCAAGTTCAAAGGGAGTCTCCTTGTAAGATTCAGGACTCTTGATTCGGTTTCGACGACCAGTCGGGCGTGTCAACCGCGAACTGCCTGGCGTACTCCGCGTTCAATCGTTGCCAGCCGCCGAACTTGATCGCCTCTGGACCCACAATACGACCGATCGGCGTGCCACCCAGCAGGTGATCCAGCACGTCGAGGCACACATGCCAGCCGGCGGCGCCCATCGAGATATAACGGCGATCGATGTTGGTCCAGAGCGTCAAGCGCGTACCAGTGCCATGCGCTTCGAGCTGCCATCGCATATCGAAGCCGCCCCAGTTGTACTCGAGCAGATGGGGGGCGTCGGCCCGCGTGACTTTGCTTTCCGTGACGTGTGGTGTCGGCGCTCCCACCGTGGTCAGTTTCACCGTGCTTCCACTCGCAGCCAGGTTGCCGTCCGCATCGAAGGGCGCCCACTCCCGCAGCTGCGCTGGGTCGGTGAGCGCCTGCCAGACTTTCTGCGGCGAGTGGCGCATCTCCCGCACGAGGATGAGCGTCCATTTGTCTCCGTCCTTCCGTACCTCCGCCCCGGTGGCGGGGCCCGGTGCGTACTGCTCGCGAGTGGTCACCGTCTCCTCCTTGTTTTGCGTTTCTTGCGCGGCGATTGATCGATGCGATCGAGGTGGCGTTCGAGCGCATCGAGGTGGACAGACCAGAAGCGGCGGAACGGAGCCAACCAGGCCTCGAGCTCTTCAAACCGCTCCGGCTTCAGGCGATAGAGACGACGCTGTGCATCCACGGTGGACTCCACGAAACCAGCCTCGCGCAGCACTCGCAGGTGCTTCGACACCGTCGGTTGTGGCATCCCGAGCTGACGCTCGATCTCTCCCACCGATTGTTCCGACGCGACCAGGAGGCCCAGGATCGCGCGGCGGTTCGGTTCCGCGATGATTTCGAAGACAGACTCCACGCTGTAGATATACTCTGCAGCGTATATGCTTGTCAAGGCATATACTCGTTATGTATCGACGCGGGACTTTCGGCAGAAACCTTCGTATCTACTGACCCCGGCGGGAACTCTTAAAGCGACCAGTCGTCTTGTACTGACGGGAGCGACCTTGCTGGATGGAGGGGGAATCGAGCGGAGGGTCCCATGAGCAAGCTATACATCTACGACAAGACCAGTTCCATTGACGTGAAGCAGGCGAACGGTCGCTTCTCTGGCGGGAGCGGCATCCACACGATCGCCGCGTCGAGCGTGGCCGATCTGCAAAGCAAGATGGACGCACTGCTGGCGATGGGGCAGACGTTTGAGCGAGTGCTGTTCCAGACCCACGGCAATTCCGGATCGATTTTCTTCAATCATGAGGCGATCGATTCGGTCAAGATCAGCAACTTCGTCAAGTACTGTCTCCTCTTTCCGAACCGCACGAAGGTGTATTTCGACGGCTGCAACGTTGGTGAAGGGAAGCAGGGATGGGCGTTCCTCGCGGCGGCAGGGCAGGCGCTCTTGCCTCTTGGCGGCGGAGTCACCATGGCATACACCTCGTTGGGCCTCGGGTTGCCCGGGTGGGTCCCATTCATTGGAGGTCACACCGAGCATCTCACGGGCGACTTGAGACTGATCGATTTCAAGCCCGGCGGCATCGAGTCGGAACGGCTCGACAGTGACGACGGCATGAATGAAATGATGCGGATAGTGGCCATCACGAAGCAGTTCTAATGCCTGTTGCTGCGTACGGGACTTGGTTGATGTTGGACAGGTTTGGACCAGAGGTCGGATCCCGACTATCGTCGGTCGTCGCTCTGTGTGAGCTGGTGTATCCGCTGATGCGATAGTCCCAGCAGGCGTGCAGCATCGCGAGCGCTCATCTTCAGTCGCCCGGCTCGCAGCACTCGAACGGCCCGTCTGGCTGCAAGGGCTGCACGTCGATCTTCCTCTTCGGCCTTCTTGCGGAGTGTGGCGTAGGCGCGCACCGCCCTGGCCGCGCTCTTCGGCAGTTTCACATCGTCGACGATAGTGGCGTTGTGTGCGTTGCCGACGAACAGGCCCAGCGCTTCGACGATGCGGCGGCGGGCTTCGTCAACGGTGCGACCCTGCGTGTGGCATCCGCGCACACCACGAACCGAGGCTACCCAAAAACCGGATTCGTCTCGCTCGTAAGCGACGCGATAGGTTTTCATGGCTTCTTCAACCATCCCTTTCCGAGGCACGGCTCCAGGTCGCGCTCGATCTGGCGCAATAGACCGGGTCCGATGTCTTCGCCGGCGTGGACCGGCACGGTCGTCACGCAGCGACCGCAGTCGACGCGCAGATGAGAGCCGCGTTGTCGCGTCTCGACGCAACCGAAGGACCTCAGTATCCGTCGAAGGTCCTTCGCCGTCATGAGGATCAGAATAGCCGATGGCCGGTTATGTGTCTAGTATGCTAGACAGATTCGAACACGGAAATCCCCGCAGGCGATGCGCCGCCGTTCCACCCGCCGAGGCTGCCGGAGTGGCCAGGTCAGGGAGGTTCTCCCGCCGCTCGAGGCTATCAAGAGGACTTGTTCGAAGCCTTGAGCTCGCGAAGAAGCCATGCCTTCGCAAGCTTCCAGTCGCGCGTCACCGTGTCGGTCGAGACCCGTAGGACTTTCGCCGTCTCCTCGACGGTCAGCCCTCCAAAGAACCGCAGCTCGATGATCTGACCCTTCCGCGAATCCTTCTCGCTCAACGCCCGCATGGCATCGTCCAGTGCCACGATGTCGGTGCCTTTGTCGGCTGCCGGAAGCAACGCGCCGTCGAATGACACCCTCCGGACACCGCCGCCTCGCTTCTGGTAGTGCCGGGCGCGCGCGAAATCCACGAGGATGCGACGCATCAACCTGGCGGCAATGGCAAAGAACTGGGCGCGGTTCTGCCAGTGCATGCGTCGAAGGTCAACGAGCCGTAGATAGACCTCGTTGACGAGCGCAGTCGGCTGAAGGGTGTGTCCGGGGTTCTCGCGGGCCATGTGCCGACGCGCCAGACGTCGCAGCTCCGCGTGCACGATCGGAAGCAACTGCTCGAGCGCTGCCTCATCCCCGTGACGCCAGGCCACGAGCAAATCGCTCACCGGAGTGTGCGATCCGGGTGCGGGGGGCTTGAGCGGCATCGCCCTGCCGGCGTTTCTATCCTCCGTCGTCATGACCCGCAACGCTTTCGAACGAACTCCCGCGTCTTGTCCTGACGTGCGGCTTTTTTCGGTTTGATCCCGCTTCTTCCACCGTCGACTGAGCCGCCCTTCGTCGACGGGAGGAAGCGACGTGACCGACACACTCCGCCATACGGTCGCAGGAATAGTGGTTCTGGGTGTCTGGGGATGGCTGCCGAACCAGGCCTTCGCGCAGACCACACCCGTCCGCATGATGCGGGTGCTGGTCCTGAACACGGCCGGTGCGCCGGTCGCAGTCCTCTCGGAAGCGGAGAAGGCCGCCGCCCGCGTGTTCCAGGCCGCCGGGATCGAGACGACCTGGCGCCAAGCTGGCACGGGCACAGTTGATGACGACTTGACGTCGATGATCATCATCAACCTGATGTCCGCGTCGATGGAGGCCCGCATGAAGGCGCCAGCCACGGTCATGGGATTTGCGGTCTCCGGAGCGCGTTTGGCCAGCATCATGTACGGCCGCGTCGAACGTCTGGCCCAAGCCAACGCAACCGATCTGGCGACGGTGCTCGGTCATGTGATCGCCCACGAAATCGGCCATCTCCTGCTGCCGCCCGGCGGGCATTCGGCTGGCGGCATCATGAACGCCATGCTCGATCTGCATCTCGCTGTCCGAGGCGTCTTGCAGTTCAGCTCGACGGAGGTAACCGCGATGCGCGCGAGAATCGCGGCGCTTGCGCGTTCGCGCGACGGGGAGGCCAGCAACCAGATCCGCGATCAACTGGAGTGACTCTCGAAGCGCAAACGGAGCGAGTAGTGTGAACAGCCCAGACGCGCGAAAGATAGAGCCAGCTCGACGCGCCTCAGCGCCCTAGGCGGAGCCTCACGCTGACCATCGCGCGCCTCGGGTCGACGAAGACCGTCCCCACGCCGAAGTTGGTCGCGAAGAGGTTGTCCGAGGCGATGGATTCCTCTGCCGTCTCGTTCAGGAGGTTGAGCACGTCGAGCATCAAATCGACCGTCCCGACGCTGCCGACCTGAAACGGACGCGACACGCGCAGATCGACGAGCGACTGTGACGGCAACCGGCGCGAGCCGCGCGGCTCGAGCAGAATGCGCTGGTCGCCCTGCCGCAGCGACACCTGGGTCGTCGCTGCCCACGGCTTGCCGCTGAAGTGTTGCAGGTTCGCGGCCAGCATGATTCTCGTCCGCGGCACTGTCACCGAGCCCATCAGACGGAATGCGTGCGGCCGGTCGTTCGGCAGCCGCCCGGTCGCGTTGGTGAGGTTGTTCGGATCGCGGCCGAACGTGTTGGACGGCGCGACCGTGTTGAGCTGTGCGGCATCAGCCGGGCCGCCGCTCGAGGCCTGCAGCCCGCGCGTCCGCGAGAACGTGTACGACCCCGTGGCCTGCCACCCGTTCGCCATCCGCTTGTCGGCGGCGAGCACGAGGCCGTGGTAGTTCATGAAATAGCCGTCAGGGTTGGTCAGCAGGAACCGCCTCTCACCCGGTAGATTCGTGAGCACGTAGATAGGCAGCACCTGACCGTTAGCCAACGTAGTGGTGTCCTGCCGGTATTGGCCCGCCGTGTCGATCCACGCAATCGAGTCCGTGCCGCGCTTATGGATGTACGCGGCCGCGACCACGAGTCTCGATCGGATCTGGCGATCGAGGCCGATGGAATACTCGTCGGTCATCGGCGTGCGCGTCTCACCGTCGATGGCCAGATTGATGTGCGGAACGACCACGGACACAGGTGTGGTGTAGTCGTCCGTCGCCGCGTCGTATGCCATCGTGATCGTCGGCGTCACGCCGGGGTGAATCGAGCTGAGCTCGCCGGTGAGGACACCCTGGTGGAACCGGCCGTAGCTCGCCCGCAGAATAGTCCGACCGTCGTCGCTCAGCTTCGTCGTGACGCCGAGTCTGGGCGAGAGGACATTTTCAGTGTAGAGCGTGCCCCATCCGTCGATGACGGCGTCGGTTTCCTGGCCGTTCGCATCGATTGCGTGGATGTCCTGGCTCACCGCCCGGTTGTGATCGAAGCGGAGGCCCGCGCTCACCGTGAAGCGATCCCCGATCGTGAACGTATCGCTCGCGAAGAGCGCCGCGGTGTCGAACCGGCCGCCTTCCGTGGAGGGCTGCCGATACACGGCCTGGAATAGCTGGGCGTTGTTGTCCACGTATCGAACGCCACCGGGGATCACGGCGGGCCCGCGATGATCGCCTTGCTCGAACGATGTGCCCGCTCGCATCTGGTGATCGCCGCCGAGCCAGGCCGCGCGATAGTGGTTCAGTACGGCCTTTGCCGTCACGCGATTGAGCAGCAGCTGGCCGAACTGGTTCACGTTGCCGCTCGAGACATTGGTAGCGCGATCGATCCGGTTCGGCGTCGTTCGATCGCCCTTACTGGGATCCATGTTCCAGTCCAGCACGTATCGACCAACCCGCGCCTCCCACACTGTCGACGGTGACAGCGTGTGCGTGAAGTGGCCGAATGTTGAGCTCGGCACCGATGCGTTGTGACGGAAGGTCGCCTCGAAGGGCGTCACGGTAGTGGCCTGCGTCGGGTTCACCCAGAACTCCTGGTGGTAGCTGTTCATGAGCTGCATCGCCGGCGTGATCCGCCACGTCACCTTGCCCGACACCTTGTTCTGCTCGTACGTCCGGGGGGACGCCGGATCGGCGCCAGGCTGGCTGTCGTAATCGCGCAAGTACTGGTACGCGGCGAAGAACCAGACCCGATCGCGCACGATGGGCCCGCCGAGGCTAGTCGTGAAATCGCGATACCGCTCGCGCTCGTACCCGCTCGTTCGGCCGCCGGTGTTGGGGATGGTCCGAACGATCGGCTGACTGGTCCACGCGGACGGCTGCCCGTAGTACGCCGCGTCGAGCTGGAAAAAATCGCCGCCCTGTTTGGTGACGACGTTGAAGACGGCGCCCTGCATGTTGCCGTACTCGACCGACGTGCCCGTCGACTGAATCTGGATCTCCTGAATTGCATCGACGCTCGGCTCGGCGCGCGACACGCCTTGGCACGGACACGTGAAGTTCGTGCCGTCGATGAGGAACTGGTTCTCGTTCACCCCGGACCCGAACGACGACACGGTATTGATGGTGCCGCTCGACGGCGACGTCGCCGACACGCCGGGTGCCGCACGGATCATGTCGAACATGCTGTAGCGTCGTGTCGGAATGTTGCGCAGGTACTCCTGGCCGAAGCGTGTTTCGAACCCGCTGTCGCCCGCTTCGAGCAGCGACCCGCCCTCGACGACCAGCGACTCGGCGACGTCGGCCACCCGGAGCACTGGCGTCCAGTCGAGGGTCATCCCGGCGCCAATCGTGATGTTGGCCACGCGGTATGGCTTGAACCGCGGCGACAGTTCGACGACGAGCGTGTACGTTCCGGGCGCGAGGACAGGAAATCGCACGTGGCCCCGGTCGTTCGTCGTACCCCTCAGCGGCCCGCCGATGAGCGCCGGCGACGAGAGGGTGACGCGCGCGCCGGGAAGCACGCCGCCCTGTTCGTCCTTGACCGTGGCACCCAGAGCGCCGGTCAGCCCTTGTGCGGCGGCCGCGACGGGGACCATCAGGGTGGCGCCGACGAGAATCAGCCCGGGGACGAGCTGCAGACCCGCTGAGACTATCCGCAAGAAGCCACGCATAAACGGATTCCTTTCGGGCCGGAGGGCCGGCCTCACCCTAAGAAGCGGGAACCGCCTGCCGAAACTGTCAGTCACCCTATCGACGCTGCGGAAGATCGATCAGTATGATGTCCGAGTTGTCGATCGACCGATCGAAGACGATGTGCTTGCCGTCGGGAGTGATGTCGAAGGTTCGAATCTCGCCCTGACCCGTGGTCCAGGTCAGCTCCGCCAGTTGACGTGTCTTCCTGGCAGCCAGATCCAGCAGCCAGAACTCCCTAACGGCGACCCCCCCCGCCTTCGCCTTCACGAACACGACGCCACTGCCATCCGGCAGAAATCGATGCCTTCCAGCGATGTTGGTGGCGACCGTTTGCACTGGCGGCAGTTCCACAGGCTTTCCATCAGGTCCCACCGCCAGCAGCGGGGCTTGACCGCCGACGTTCGCGCCGGCGTAGACGATGAGGTCTCCGGCCGGGGACCACACCGGGTCGTATGCCGCCCCGGTCGTCACTGGGACCGGTTCGCCGCCGTCCACGGGAATCTTGAACAGGCCCTTGCCCTCGGCCTCGCCGACGACCACCCACTGACCATCCGGTGACCAGTCGGAGGTGCCGGCGACATCGATGGACTCGCCAATCGCCCGCGGCTGTTCCCCGTCGACTCGCTCGAGTGTCAGAGTCTGTTTCCTCCCCTGTCGCCGCACGACGGCGACTCGAAGCCCGTCGGGAGAGATCGACGCCGGTTCGAGGAGGGCGCCGCGCGACTCGCGCCAGATCTCTGTCGCCTGATTGTCCTGTAGCCGCCACAGGCCGTCCCCCATCCCCTGGCCCGACAGGTAGAACAGGGCCTGGCCCTTGAGGCGCGGGGCGAGCGCGCGAACACCTGGCGCGCCGTACGGCCGCACGTCGTCAACGGTGGCGACCCTCGCCGTGATCGGGATGGTCAAGAGCTCGGCGCGCGGTCTGGCGACGGACGCGACAAGCCGTCGCCCATCGGTGGACGCCGCGATCGAGGTGTACTGCTCGAGGCCCTGGATCACCCGGCGTGATGTTCGCGTTTCCGGGTCGAGCGCCCACAGCCACGGGCCGGCGCCCTCTTGATCGCGCGCCGTGTACAACACCGTCCGCGAGTCGAGCGGCGCGAGCGACGTGACGATCTCGCGGTCGGTCAACGCTTCGGGCGCCTCCCGCCCCGTCGGCCGTACTCGCCAGATGCTCATGCGGTTGGCGTTCGGGATGCCGTGGATGAAGTAGATCCACTGGCCATCGGTGGACCAGACTGGCGCATGATTGTGCTTCCCAGGTTCGCTTTGGTAGATCCGAGTCGGATTCGCACCATGGCGGTCCGCGACCGTGATTGGATCGCCGTCGGCTGAATTCATGTAGACCATGCGGCTGCCATCGCGAGACCACGACACCATGTTGTCCTTCTCGCCAAGAATCCGCCGCGGCGCGCCGCCGATCAGCGGCACCAGCCGGGTGCCCATCGCCAGCTCGGCGGAATCCGCGGTAAAGGCGAGGCTGCGCCCCCCCCACCTCCACGACGGGCTGTAGCTGCTCCCCTTCGTGAGCGGGGTACGCGTGCCGGTCTCGATTTGAGTGAGAAACACTTCGAATTCCCCATCCCGATCCGCGAGGAACGCCACGAATCGTCCATCGGGCGAGATGGCGGCATCCGACTCGGTGCCGGGAAAACTCGTCACGGTCTTGTACGTCGCACCGGCGAGCGGATCCTGCCAGGCCGTTCTCGGCCACCAGGCCACCGCTGCCGCAATCAATCCTGCCGCGGCGACGAGCCAGGGAATTACGGAATGACGCCGCACGACCGCCGCGCCCGCGTTCGACGCGCCGCCGGCCGCTCCGTCGGCCGCCGGCCGGGCGAGCGCGTCGTCGATCTCCGCGCGCGCGTCGCCGATGTCGCGCTTGCGTTTCTTCGCGT
>Ga0207701_10001235_pt1 | contig 27008 bp, 20 predicted proteins | sample KBSSwiSSwithPhiX_FD_184294 | JGI IMG/M metagenome (GOLD analysis project Ga0207701, IMG submission 184294) | Switchgrass rhizosphere bulk soil microbial communities from Kellogg Biological Station, Michigan, USA, with PhiX - S5 (SPAdes) (version 2) | ecosystem: Environmental > Terrestrial >... | reverse complement strand
GATATTAATGGACCTGACGGAAAAGGACCTGACGGTCGCATCACAACGGATGACAGGACCTTTATTGGTAACCCGACCCCGGACTTTATGTATGGTGTATCAGTTAACCTGAGTTATAAAGGACTCAACCTTTCAATTGATGGCAATGGGGTGTATGGAAACGAAGTTTTCAGAACCTGGGGATCGCTTGAGTCTCCGTTTCAGAGAGTTAACTATTCCGGTGACAAGATCAACAGGTGGCATGGACCTGGGACTTCCAACTGGGTGCCTATTGTGAGCCAGGAGCACCGGTTTAACTATAATGGGTCGACTTACAATATTGAGGATGGAAGTTATTTTAGGATTAGAAACATCCAATTGGGCTACAATTTCGATAAGAACCTGGTGTCGAGGTGGAAGATCCGGGATTTGCGTGTATTTGTCAATGTCCAGAATGCCCAGACATGGAAAAACAACTACGGCTATACGGCAGAATTCGGCGGCGATGCCACTGCATTTGGATACGATAACGCCGGGGGCGCTATTCCGATGACAACTACTTTTGGGTTAAACGTAACTTTTTAGGTTGCTAAACTTTATTAATATGAAACTGAATCAAAGAATATTTTGGAGTTTGATCCTCGCGATTCCATTGCTTTTCTCCGGATTAGGATGTAAGAAATTCCTGGATCGTAAGCCACTAACTGCAACGCTCGATGATTTGAACCAGGGAGCGCTTGAAGGACAGGTTTTGAATCTCTATACGACCCTGAGAACCTATGCCGGCTTTTCTACATTACCGTGGATTGACTTTCACAGTATTCGTGACGACGATGCGCAAAAAGGCAGTGACGCAAGTGATGGAAGAGAAATAAACACTGAGTTTGAGACATTCCAGTATACGAAGGATGACTGGGCTCCGAATAGCTACTGGGGAGATCATTTTTTTATGATCAATACGGCCAATAATGCGATTTATACGGCACAGACTTCAAATCTGACTGACGAAGCCTCGTTGCGCAATGTCGGTGAGGCCTGTTTCTTTTTGGCCTACGCCTATTTTGAATTAGTAAAGACATATGGGGAGGTCCCCCTGATTAATTTTCCAATACTTAAACCCACCGATGCTATTCAACCCAAGGCTACAGTACCCAGGCTTTATGAATTCATTGATTCTAATCTGCAGGTAGCTGCGCAATATCTGCCGTTAACTACTGATGCTTACGGCAGTGCTTACAAGGGCAGGTTAACTAAAGGCGCTGCCAATACACTGTGGGCTCAAACTTATTTGTTCCGCAGTGATTGGGCCAAGGTAATCGCGCTTTGTACCGAGGTAATTAATTCGGGTCAGTATAGTTTGCTACCTGAATTTTCTGATCTCTGGCGCGAAGGTTTACAGGGGGCCGGTAAAAACAGTGCGGAGTCTATATTTGAAATGAATGCAAACGTTGGACAAAATGCGGTGAGCAATAGTGCCGTTTATAATGGCACCGCCTGGGGCACATCACAGCAGGTAAGGCAGAACGGAGCTCCGATCGAATGGAATTTAGGTTGGGGCTGGAATACTCCTACAGATAAGCTGGTAAATGCATGGCCCAATGATGATCCAAGAAAGAAAAAAACCATTTTGTATTCCGGTGAGTTTGACGGTGGTCCGGCGCTTGGAGGACATGGTGCAACAGTTCCGGCCTATACGAATCCTGATGGCACGGGAGGACTTGCTCAAAAATACTGGAATAAAAAGTTGTACACGGGTAATGACCCGGCCATGCGTAACTATACTGGCTATGTAAATAATAATGGTGATGCCGGCTGGATCAACCACAGGATTCTCCGTTATGCTGACGTAATTTTAATGTTGGCCGAAGCGGCGAATGAATCGGGTGACGGCGCCACAGCTGCTGCCAACCTGGAACTAATTAGAAACAGGGCGAGTGGAAATCTCGGAGCTGGTCGAACTATTGTACCGGTTATTCCGTTCACGGACCAGGCGCAAATGCGAGCGGCAATAAAAAATGAACGAAGATGGGAGTTTGCAATGGAGGGATACCGTTTTTACGACCTTGTGCGTTGGGGTGATGCGATCACCGAGCTTTCAAGCTTAGGCTATACCAACAGGTGCCGGTACTATCCCATACCACAAGGACCAATCACATTATCTGGTGGCGTGCTTGAACAAAACCCTGAATGGCAATAGTGCCTGAATTCTAAAAAAAAAAGAGAGTTATGAAAAATATATTCGTGCAGTCCGCGACAGTAGTGCTGGTGTTGCTCGTCGCCAGTTGCCAGAAAATGGATAGACCCCCCCTTGGCGACTACCCGCAAGATTCTAATCCGCCCGGTGGGCCACTAAAGTTTTATGCAGCATTTGACGGTACCACGTCAAATCCCCAGTTCAATGCGGTAGATAGTATACGGGCAAACTTTCCAGCCGACAATCCATTATCATCAGTTGACGGGGCAAGCGGGAAGGCCGTTCAGGGAACCACCGATAAAGCAATAAACTATCCCGGGGCTAATGATTTTAAGAACTCAACCAGTATTACAATAGCCTTCTGGGTAAACAACGCTGTAAACCCAAGAACAGAACTTTACTTTTCTTTAGTGGACAAGGACTATTGGCATGCCAGTTCTGCTTTTATGCTGGTAGAGCACGGAGCCCCGGATAAAGTCCAGCTTAAGTTTGCAATAATGGATCATTGGGTGGAATATATCGACAATTTTAATGAGCCCTTGTTAGATGGCCAGTGGCATCATATCGCAATTACCTACGATGAAACCACTTCCAAGCCGGGAATTTATTTTGATGGTGTGGAAGTTCCGTTACCGCCGGGTGCAATATCAAACTTTGCGGGTCTTGGACCGCTTAACTTAAAAAACGCATCTAATTTAGTTGTGGCCGGCTGGAATAAGCATGCCGGGCTTACCGGTCCCACCGATTCATGGATTAGTTCATTCTCCGGTAAGATGGATCAGTTCCGCTTATATAACAAAGTACTTACGCCTGGCGAAATACAGGCATTATACAACAGCAAACTGTAATCGCCTTTTGGAAAAGGGCTTTATAGAATGGGCTGAAACCGTGTCAGCCCATTCATTTTTATTATAGGGACAGATTAAATTTTTCCGGGCTTATACCAAGGAGCAAAAAAATGCATATCTGCGGAAACAGGGGTTTGTTGATTGTAATCTTTTCAGTGTTTGCCGGCTGTTTTTTTTTAACAAGATGTAATACGTCAGAAAAAAAAGAAAGTGGTGGCCCGCTGCAGTATGCCGAATTTGCCGGGTCTGCTGCATGTGCGAAATGTCACCAGGATATATTTGAAAAAAATTCGCAAACTGGTCATTTTCTAACCTCAGCCATTGCATCACAGGACCTCATTAAGGGGAGCTTCGAAGCCGGTAAAAATGAATATCATTTCACACCCCTGTCGAGTGTAAAAATGGAAAAGAGAAATGACAGTTTGTTACAGGTCGAATACATAATGGGAAAACAAAAAGACGATGGCAAGATTGACATCGTAGTTGGCTCAGGAAAAAAGGGGCAGAGCTATTTATCGTGGAAGCACAATAGCCTGGTACAATTGCCGGTTACTTATTTTACACCTGAAAGTACATGGACAAGCAGTCCCGGGTTTCAAGCCCGCAAAATCGCATTTAACAGGGTGGTTACCTCGCGCTGCCTCGAGTGTCACGGAACTTATTTTGAAATCACTTCACCTAAAGGCCAGCATCCTGAAACGTTTGACAGGAAGAATATTGTTTATGGGGTCGACTGCGAAAGATGTCACGGCCCCGGAAAGGAACATGTAAATTTTCACCTTAATAATCCGGAAGTAAAAGAGGCAAAGTATATCGTAAACACGGGGAGCATGTCCAGGCAAATAAACCTTGACTTATGTGGCTTATGTCACCAGGGAGGGATCAATAAAACTCAACCTTCTTTTTCTTTTAAGGCTGGCGATAACCTCCTAGATTATTTTGTGCACTCAAATATTCCGCTTCAGACAGGGGGCATAGATGTTCACGGCAACCAGCTTGGATTGCTTTCGCAAAGCAAATGTTATACTTCTTCTGATATGACCTGTCAAAGCTGTCATAGTGTTCATGAAAAAGAACAGGGCAAAACCCTGCTGTTTTCCCAACGATGCATGACATGTCATACGGAAGGCAAAAGCAAGCTGTGCGGGCTTACAAAAACAATGGGTAGCATTATTAATAATAATTGTATCGATTGCCACATGCCACGGCAGCAATCGCATAGCATAGCTGTTTACACGGAAGGCGCTGACGTGCCAACTCCTGTAAAAATGAGAACTCACTATGTGGCAATTTATAAAGACGAATCAAATAAAATGCGTGAGTTTTTGAAATCGGGCCATGCAAAATAATGTGATTTTAAACCAGGGAAAGTCGGGTATGAACGAATGTTTTAAAAGAATACATATTTATTTAATTACGGTTATTGTGATTGTGGTGGCGTGTTTATCATGCAGGGAAGACGAAAGAGAGCAAGTTTTCAAACAAATGCCTGCTTCGCAAACGGGTATTGCCTTCAGCAATCAACTCGAAGAAAAGCCATTGTTCAGCATATTGTATTACCTGTATTATTACAATGGCGGTGGCGTGGCTACCGGCGATATTAATAATGATGGCCTGACGGATATCTTTTTCACCGCGAATAGTAAAGGCAACAATAAACTCTATTTAAATAAAGGCGGTTTTAAGTTTGAAGATATAACGGTGAAGGCAGGCATAGCAGGTTTGTCTGACTGGTGTACCGGTGTCACTATGGCTGATGTAAATGCCGACGGTTATCTTGACATCTATGTGTCCACCGTCAGCCAGAAGTACAATTTAAAAGGTCATAATGAATTGTATATAAATAATGGTAACCTGACGTTTCATGAAAGCGCTGCTCAATACGGATTAAATACTTCTTGCCTCACCACGCAGTCTGCTTTTTTCGATTATGACAAAGACGGGGACCTGGATTGCTATATTCTCAACCAATCGCACCATCCCCACGACAATATTGTGGATACGAGTCATAGAAGGCAGTACGACTCACTTTCAGGTGACCGCCTTTACCGGAATGATGTAAGTACCACCGGCAGGTTTACGGATGTATCAAAAGATGCGGGAATTTCCCAGAGTGACCTTGGATATGGACTGGGACTCGCTGTTGCCGATATTAATAACGACGGTTGGGAAGACATTTACGTTGGAAATGATTTTCATGAGAATGATTACTATTATGTCAATAACAAGAATGGGACGTTTTCAGAGGAGGGTGCAAAGCATTTTCGACATTACAGTCGCTTCAGCATGGGCAACGACGTGGGTGATTACAATAATGACGGGCAGCCGGACATCGTAACTGTTGACATGCTGCCTGACAAAGAGAACATTTTGAAAACGTATGGCAGCGATGAAAACCCCGACGTCTATAAAGTAAAGCTGGAAATACGGGGTTATCAAAAGCAGTATTCCAAAAATTGTCTGCAAAGAAATAATGGAAATGGCATAAGCTTCAGCGAGACATCTCTTATGAGTGGAGTATCTGCCACTGATTGGAGCTGGGCTCCCCTGTTTGCTGACTTCGATAACGATGGAAATAAGGATTTATTTATAAGCAGTGGTATCGTAAAACGACCTGTTGATCTTGACTATATCAAGTTTGTTTCTGACATGAAGATCAAGAAAGGTCTTAATCAAACTGATAAATATGATCGCGAAGTGATCGATGCGATGCCAGATGGAAGTTCGCATCCTTATTTTTTCAGGGGAGATGGTAAATTAAAGTTTGCTGATGTGAGTAAGCAATGGGGAACAGGGAAGATGAAAGGGTACTATTGCGGCGCGGCATATGCCGATTTGGATAACGATGGGGATCTGGATGTTGTCATGAATGTCCTGAACGGACAGGCAGTGGTCTTGCAGAATAATGCCCCGAAAAAAAATTATTTATCTATATCGTTTAAAGGTGACAGCTCGAATAGCTTTGGGATTGGAAGCAAGGCTTATGTGTTTTCGGATGGTAAGATGCAATACCAGCAGTTAATGCTAACCCGTGGTTTTGAATCGTCGTGCGATACGCGATTGCATTTTGGAATGGACTCGGCAAATGTTGCTGATAGCATTTTAATTGCCTGGCCGGATCAGCGATACCAGGTATTAAAAAATATAAAAGTCAATAGTTCGGTGACTGTACATCAAAAAGAAGCCGTGGGTAAATTTGACCAGGCTGAATATTTTAAAGCTCCCGAATTATTGTTCGCTGACATTACCAATGAAGTAAACAGCAACTGGCGACACCAGGAGAATGAATTCTTTGATTATAATGTGCAATACCTGATACCTCATTCTGAATCGTCACGGGGACCAAAAATAGCAGTAGCTGACGTTAATAACGATGGGCTGGATGATTTTTATGTTTGTGGAGGAAGCGGGCAGCCTGGTGCGCTGATGATACAATCCGGCACCGGCAACTTTAAACGATCAGAATTGAAGTTCCGGGACAGGATTATTTTTACCGAAGAAGTAGATGCTGTTTTTTTTGATGCTAACAATGACAGCTTTCCTGATCTCTATGTTGTGAGCGGTGGCAATATATTTGAAAACGGCAACCCTGGCTTGCGGGATAACTTGTACATGAATGATGGAAAAGGGAATTTCTCACAGGTGTTAAACGCAATTCCAGTGATCGCAAGAAATAAATCATGTGTTAGTGCAGCAGATGTTGACAAGGACGGCGATGTTGATCTTTTTGTCGGTGGTCTTGCAAACTCAAAAGCTTACGGAATACCTGAGTCTTCCTACTTATTATTAAACAATGGAAGCGGGATGTTTACCCAGGCCGCACAACCGGTAATAAAATTGGATAGTCTCGGAATTGTGACAAGCTCGTCTTTTGCCGATATTAATAACGACGGCTGGGATGACCTGGTAGTAACGGGTGAATGGATGGCGGTGAAAATTTTTTTAAATAACAAAGGAACATTCTCAGAAGCAGATATACCGTTATCAACGGGTTTATGGCAAACCGTACGCGTAACAGATGTTAATGGAGACGGGTTTGCAGATATTCTTGCCGGTAATTGGGGACACAACACAAAATTGTACGCCGGTAAAAACGGTCCGTGTAAATTATATGTCAGGGATTTTGATAAAAATGGACAGGTTGAACAGATATTGTGTTATACGATTGACGGAAAGGAATATACTTTTCTTGCAAAGGATGAATTAGAAAGAGCAATACCTGTTTTGAAGAAGGCCTATCTCACCTACAAGGAAGTCGCAGGTCAAACTGTAGACTATATGTTTTATGACTTGTTTAAAGATTATATAGAGCTAAAGGCGGAAGAATTGGGCTCCTGTTGCTTTATCAATGATGGCAAAGGCAATTTCAAAAAAATGGAACTGCCCGATGAGTTACAGATGGCGCCGGTTTTTGCGTTTGCTCCCCCGCTTACCGGAGGTGGGGGCAGCATTATCGCCGGGGGAAATTTTTACAATGTAATTCCGTATGAAGGAAGATACGACGCTCTCTTGCCAACCGCGTTTACTTACAGCAAACAAGAAAGTGGTTTCCGGCTACAAGGAAATCTTCCTTCAATAGAAGGAGAAGTAAGAGATATAAAATGGGTCGGTACCGGCAGTGGTCAGAAAATATTAGTTATTGCGCGGAATAACAGGGAACTGCTGTTTTTTAAAAGCAACAGATAATTTTTAGCCTTTGCACGGCTGTTAAAAATAATGTTATGAATCCAAAGAAAATTCTATTGACGTTCTGCACACTCGGAGTGATGGTGAGTGTTGGAAATTGTCAAAAGAAGAAAAATGTTGAGAATACCCCGCAAACCCCACAGGCGCCCGCTGCAAATGACGTTGATTTTTGGCTCACGAAAGCAGATCAAACTGCGTTGTTGAAAAAGCAATCTACTGTTATCGCATTCAAAGCTGCCACTAATTCATTTGCGAGTATTGAAGTCGATAGTACTGTCACCTACCAGGCTGTGGATGGATTCGGCTATACTTTGACCGGCGGTAGTGCGACGCTGATTAATAAGCTGCCTTCAGCCCAAAAACAGAGTTTGCTCCAGGAGTTGTTTGGGAAAAATGAAAATTCGGTTGGTATCAGTTACCTGCGCATTAGTATTGCCGCTTCCGATTTGAGTGCTGAAGTCTTTAGCTATGATGATATGCCTGCCGGTCAAACTGATGTTGCTCTTTCAAATTTCAATTTGTCAAAGGATACTGTGGATTTGATTCCATTGTTAAAAGAAATTCTTGCAATTAGTCCCGGTATAAAAATTTTGGGGTCACCATGGAGTCCTCCCGTATGGATGAAGGATAATGGCAGTTCTATTGGAGGAAGCCTGCAACCTCAATATTATGGCGTTTATGCGCAGTATTTTATAAAATACATTGAGGCAATGAAGACCCATGGAATTACAATTGACGCTATCACTCCACAAAATGAACCTCAGCACGGGGGTAATAATCCCAGCATGGTTATGTCTGCGGAACAGCAGGCTGCATTTATTAAGGGTCATCTCGGGCCGGCATTTGCTTCGGCAGGTCTTACTACTAAAATAATAGTGTGGGATCATAATTGTGACAATCCCCAGTATCCAATTACTATTTTAAATGATGCTGACGCAAAAAAGTATGTCGACGGTTCCGCCTTTCATTTATACGCCGGAAGCATCGAAGCATTGTCGACCGTACACGCAAGTCACCCTGACAAGAACGTTTACTTTACTGAACAGTGGACGGGATCTAACGAATCTTTCGAGGGAAATTTTAAATGGCATATACGAAATGTAATGATCGGGTCCATGCGTAACTGGAGCAGGATTGCCCTTGAATGGAACCTGGCCAATGACGGCAATTTCAACCCGCATACTCCGGGAGGATGTACTCAATGTAAAGGAGCTTTAACCATTGATGGCGCCGTCAACAGAAACGTGTCTTATTATATCGTTGCCCAGGTTTCAAAATTTGTTCCCCCGGGTTCTGTCAGGATCAAAAGCACAGTGATCAGTGAATTGCAATCAGTAGCGTTTGAAACCCCAGCCGGCAAAAAAGTATTGGTGGCATTGAATGACGGCGCCGGGGACATTACATTCAATATTAAATACAAAGGAAAGTGGGCAGCCACCACGCTGCCGGCGAATTCGGCGGGGACTTATATATGGTAGTAAAGTTGAGCAAGAAAATACATAAAAGAGAATCCGAAAGCTTCAACCTCCGGGCTATCGGGATTGTAACAATTCTGCTTGTTACCTTATATAGTTGCAAAAAGAACGAAGACGATCCTTCTCCAACTGCCGTCAATTTTAATCTAAAGACCTGGTCAGTAAACAGCATACAAGGCCAATCAACCAATTACGACGTCTCGCCAAATCCATCAATACGATTACGGTTTGGCGCCGCCATAGATAAGAATACGGTCTCTTCCAACGTAACCATTAAAGATAAGAGCGGTTCAACAGTTAATTCCAATATTAGTTACGCTGATGCAGACAGTACATTGGTAGTGCAACCCGCGTCCCTGCTTAATTATCTTTCAAAATATAAGGTATCAGTTGGTAACCAGCTAAAATCTACAAATGGTGGTAACATTACTAATCCCACAGAGATATTCTTAACTACCAGTATCGACTCTTCCAGGAAATTTCCGCTTATATCTGAAGATGCATTGCTGGATACGGTTCAAAGACGAACGTTTAAATATTTCTGGGACCTCGCTCATCCTACCAGCGGATTGGCAAGAGAAAGAAATGCGGATGCGAATACGTTTACTTTGGGTGGAACGGGCTTTGGCATCATGGCTATAGTTGTTGCGGTGAATCGTAACTTTATCAGCCGTGCCGAAGGACTAACAAGGTTGCAGGCAATGGTTTCTTTTTTAATAAATACCGCCGAAACTTTTCATGGCGCTTTTCCCCATTGGATCAATGGAACAACTGGGAAAACAATTCCATTTAGTCCGAATGACGACGGTGCGGACCTGGTGGAAACGTCCTACTTAGTGCAGGGACTGCTGACCGCAAGGCAATTCTTTAATGGCGTTGGCGCGCCTGAAACGGATCTTCGTAATGACATTAACACTGTTATTGACCGTGTCGAATGGGATTGGTTCAGGAAGAATAACGAAAACGTATTGTATTGGCACTGGAGTAGCAGCAATGCAAATGGCTGGATCATGAATATGCAAATCAAGGGATGGAATGAGGCCTTGATTACATATGTATTGGCGGCATCTTCGTCAACCCATTCTGTTCCAAAGATTGTTTATGATAACGGCTGGGCATCCAGCGGAGCCATGACTAATGGAAATGTTTATTATGGGTATCAATTGCCGTTGGGACCGGAATTAGGAGGTCCATTATTCTTTTCGCATTATTCTTTTCTTGGCATAAATCCAAATGGTTTGTCGGACACTTATGCCAGCTATGAAACCCAAACAAAAAATCATACCCTTATCAACTACGAGTATTGCAGGCAGAATCCCGGAAAGTATTTTGGATACAGCGATTCTACCTGGGGACTTACCGCCAGCGACGTGCCAAATGGATATAATGCCAACTCACCCACGAATGACATTGGCGTTATCACGCCCACAGCAGCAATTTCTTCCTTACCTTATACTCCCGTCGAATCAATGAAGGCCTTAAAGTTCTTTTATTATGTATTAGGCGATAAGGTCTGGAAAGAATATGGTTTTGCTGATGCATTTTCACTGAAGGATATTTGGTTCGCGGATTCATTTTTGGCGATTGACCAGGGACCCATCATTGTGATGATAGAAAATTACCGGAGTGGTTTATTATGGAATCTGTTTACGAGTTGCCCCGAAGTGAAATTGGGCATGCGGGCTTTGGGGTTTTCTGCACCGTATCTATAAAACTGTGAGTTTATCTTGCGTATTCCCGGATTGCGAACAATTTTGATTTACCAAGGAATTACAATGAGCTTGTCATCGATGAAACGTTTTGCGCTGGTTTTTTTTGTTGCTATCACCCTTGTCCCTTCCTTTTCGATTGCGCAGGTTACGACCAAAAAGGCAGTCGCGTTTGATGCTGCCAGCAGGCCAAAAAATCTTTCTGATTCGGCGTTACTGGATTTGGTTCAGAAACAAACGTTCCGGTATTTCTGGGACTTTGCTCATCCGGTAAGCGGAATGGCAAGAGAACGGAGCAACGTGACTGATAATTATGGAAGCGAGGTTGTCACTACCGGCGGAACGGGTTTTGGCGTTATGGCTGTTATTGTTGCTGCAGAAAGGAAATGGATCACACGGGATACTGCTGCCCGGTTTCTTCTGAAGATGGTTAATTTTTTATTGAAGGCAAATTCTTATCATGGCGTATTTCCGCACTGGCTTGACGGTGAAACAGGGAAAACGATCCCATTTAGCAGAAAAGATGATGGCGCCGACCTGGTTGAAACATCTTACTTATTCCAGGGACTGCTGTGTGCCCGGCAATATTTCAACGGCGATGACCGTGTTGAACGAGAGTTACGAAACAGGATCGGTTGGATGTGGAATGACATTGAGTGGAATTGGTTTACCCGGGGAGGACAGGAAGTGCTATACTGGCATTGGAGCCCCAACAATGGATGGGCAATGAATTATCCCGTGCGCGGATTTAATGAATGCCTGATCATGTATGTATTGGCCGCTTCGGGAGAACATTATCCCGTTGACGCTGCGGTGTATCATCGCGGGTGGGCAGAAAGTAAATTTTTTAAGAACGGGAAAGAATTTTATAAGATCCAACTTCCATTGGGATTTGACTATGGAGGCCCGCTCTTCTTTTCACAGTATTCGTTTCTTGGGCTTGATCCAAGGGGATTGAAGGACCGCTATGCTGATTATTGGGAGCAAAACAAAAACCATACGTTGATCAACCGGGCCTATTGCGTCGATAATCCTAAAGATTTTAAAGGTTATGGTCCCGATGCCTGGGGATTGACTGCCAGTGATACGTACAACGGCTATGCTGCGCATTCACCGACGGAAGACAATGGTACTATTACACCGTCTGCGGCATTGTCTGCATTTCCGTATACACCGCAGTATTCGATGCAGGCATTAAAACACTTTTACGATAAGATAGGCGACAGGATATGGAGCGAATATGGATTTACTGACGCTTACAATGAAACCAGGAACTGGTATGCCACCAGTCATCTTGCAATAGACGAGGGGCCGATCATTGTGATGATCGAGAATTACCGCAGCGGCCTGCTTTGGAAATTGTTCATGAGTTGTCCTGAAGTAAAAATGGGTTTGAAAAAACTGGGATTTGAAAGTCCCTGGTTAAAGTAAAATATCGCTTTTGCACATGGATTGATTTTTTTTAGTTGAAAAATCGCTGTTATGAATAAGAAAACAATAGTTGTCTCGGTTCTTTTCTTTGTCGCAATAAGTGCAGCCCCGCAGGCAAAAAAGCCGCAGCTCAAGGGCTATCCCAATTCGGTTGAACCCGTTGGCATAATTAAAGGCCTGTCGGACTCGGCATTATTGGAGACAGTACAGCGTCAGACATTTAGATTTTTCTGGCATGGAGCACATCCGGTGAGTGGTTTAGCACTGGAAAGAAGCAACACGGTACTTGCGGAACATTATTGGGATTATATTAATGAAGCATGGGGTGAACCTAATTTCAGCAAGACAAAATTCGGACCCGATGCAGGAGCTATTGGGGGCACAGGGTTTGGGATCATGAGCATTATAGTTGCTGTGGAGCGCGGATGGATTGGCAGAGATACGGCGGTTAAAAGACTTATTAAGATTGCAGATTTCCTGATCAATGCGGATTGTTATCATGGCATCTATCCGCATTTTATGAATGGCCGAACCGGCAAAACCATCAAGTTTGACCGGCTTGATGATGCTGCCGACATCGTTGAAACTTCTTATTTGCTGATGGGATTTTTGTGCGCCCGTGAATATTTTTCCAAAGAAACCCCGCAAGAAGTGTACTTGCGCAAAAGAATTAACCAGATGTGGGGTGCTGCCAATTGGAACTGGCACACTAACGGTCAAGACAAATTATTCTGGCACTGGAGTCCCAACAATGACTTCGACATGAACTTTCCGGTGTGGGGATGGAACGAATGCCTGATCACTTATATCATGGCAGCTTCGTCGCCCAACAAAGGAATATCAAAAGCAGTGTATAATGGCAGTTGGGTGGGCAGCCCCGGGTTTAAAAACGGAAGGGAATATTACGGTTATGTGTTGCCTCTCGGCAATTATGATGAAGATAAAGGGGGACCACTGTTTTTTGAGCAGTACACATTCCAGGGTATTGATCCCAACGGTTTGAAAGATTCATTGGGGAATGATTATTTTTTGCAGGGTAAGAACCATACTTTGATTAACCGGGCTTACTGTATCGAGAATCCCAAACAATTTAGAGGTTATAGTTCGATTTGCTGGGGATTGACAGCCGGTGATAGTTATAAAGGCTACGTCGCCCATAGCCCCCAAAACGATTTTGGCGTCATTCAACCAACCGCCGCCATTTCATCTATGCCATATACACCGAGAGAGAGCATGGAGGCACTGCGCTATTTTTATTATGATTTGGGTGATAAAATATGGAGCAACTACGGTTTCGTGGATGGGTTCAGCATTCATCACAACTGGTATGCTAAAAGTCACCTGGCTATCGACCAGGGCCCAATCATTGTAATGATTGAAAACTACAGGACCGGCTTGTTATGGAAACTATTCATGAATATTCCTGAGATAAAAAATGGATTGAAAAAATTGGGATTTAAAAGCCCTTACATTAAATGACCGAAAGTAAGAATATGTGATTATTCATTGGGACACCAAAAGATTTGACCGCCTTTGGTCTACATATCTTTGTTGAGCGGTGCGGAATACCTGGTAAATAATTTGTGAACACTAAAAACTTATCATTATGGACACTATATCAAGACAAAAATTTCTGCAGCACACAGCAATGGCGGGTGCGGCAGTCCTATTATCTTCTTTGGAGGGTTTTGCTATGACAAGACCTGATAAGAAAACAAGAGTAGCTATAATAGGTTGTGGCAGCGTTTCGGGAGTGTATCTTCCTCATTTGTCAAAATCGCCTTACGTTGAGCTGGTAAGTGCTTGTGACATCATACCGGAAAGGGCTGAAAAACGGGCTAAGGAATTCAACATCCCCAATTACTATCCGCATATTGACAAACAACTGGCGGGACCTGCATTTGATTTGTTGGTAGTCACGACTGATATGCAGGAACACGGTCGGCTGAACAAGATTGCGTTAAATGCAGGCAGAAACGTGTGGAGTGAAAAGCCATTGGCAAACACGTACAAAGAAGGTAAGGCATTACTGGATCTTGCCCGAAGTAAAAAACTGAGAATATGGGGAGCGCCGGCCGTTGTCAACAGCCCGCAGTTCGCATTTATGTCAAAACAAATACAGGAAGGAAAACTTGGTAGGCTAGCCTGTGCCCATGCGCATTACGGGCATACCGGTCCCACATGGTCAGCTTTCTTTTATGAAAAAGGCGGAGGCAGCCTGCCTGACCTGGGAGTTTACAATATTGCCACGCTCACTGGATTGTTGGGTCCTGCAAAAAGCGTGGTTGCAATGACGAGTATAGTCACACCGGAAAGAACTGTGGATAACAAAGGAAAAATAAAAGTGGAGGCTGAGGATAATGCGATGTTGTTAATGGATCATGGAAATGGGGTGATCTCCCACGTACAATCCGGCTTCAACTATTTTGATCCATATGGCCACCAGGGAACGGGCCAGGAAAAAGCCACAATCCAGGTTTGGGGCAACGAGGGCAATATGGCAATGGCCGGATACGACTGGGCTCCGCATGGCGTAGATATGGCCACCAAGGACAACGAACAAACACAGCGATTTGTTCCTGACCCCGGCACCTATGTTTGGCAGCAGGGAGCATCCGTGATTTCCGAAGCACTCGTTACAGGAGTAGAACCATTAATTAATGTCGAGCACGCGTTGCACGTGCTGGAAGTGATTGAAGCAACAAGGGAATCAGGAATGACAGGCAAAAAAGTAATGTTGCAATCAAAATTCAAATGGCCAATTGTGTAAGGCGCACAAGCAATGAGTCTGTTAAGAAATAAAAATATTGTCATCATCGGGGGCACTACGGGCATTGGCTTGTCCGCTGCCAAAGCATTTGTGGAAAATGGCGCTAATGTTATTGTTGTTGGCAGGAATGCGGAAAGTGCCGATGCAGCAAAAAAGGAATTAGGCGACAAATCGGAAGCGATTATCGCGGATGCGGTCCATCCTGATACAGCAGTAAATGCGATTGACACATGTATCAGTAGGTACGGAAGCTTTGATGGTTTGTATCACGTGGCGGGTGGCAGCGGTAGAAAAATGGGAGATGGCCCTCTTGATTTGTTGACGTTGGAAGGGTGGAATAAGACCCTGGAGCTCAATCTTACTTCGCTCATGCTTTCTAACCAGGCCGCCGTTAAAAAATTTCTTGAATTGCGAACAGGTGGATCTATTTTAAATATGGGCTCAGTCCTTGGCTATTCGCCGTCGCCGAATTATTTCTCTACCCATGCTTATGCGGCGGCGAAATCCGCGGTAATTGGCTTTACTAAATCAGTTGCTGCTTACTATGCAAAGGATAATATCCGGGTGAACATAATCGCACCGGCATTGGTAGAAACACCAATGGCACAACGGGCGTCAAAGGATGAACAAATATTAGTATTCATCAAATCAAAACAACCCCTCGATGGAGGACGCGTGGGACAACCGGATGACCTGGATGGGCTATCGGTGTATTTCATGAGTGACCAGTCAAAGTTTACGACGGGCCAGGTTGTTTCGGTAGACGGCGGCTGGAGCATCAGTGAAGGACAATACTAAATAATTCGAATGTCGTTAGCTATCGGGATAGATTTAGGTGGAACAAGAATAAAAGCAGTGGCAATAGATGCTGCAGGTAATGTGTTGCACGAAAACTACCAGGCTACAAATGATGGCGAAGAGCAGCCATGGAAGAATGCAGTGGCAGCAGCAGTTAAAGAATTACAAAGCATCCTGAATACTGGTGACATAAAAGTGGGCTTGTCAGCGCCAGGCCTGCCGGATGAAAAGAATACAGCCATTGCTTTTATGCCGGGACGAATGCAGGGATTGGAGAACTTTAATTGGTCTGAATTTTTGAATTACCCAACGTATGTAGTGAATGACGCTGTGGCAGCACTATTGGGAGAAGCAAAATATGGGGCTGCAAAAAATAAAAATAATGTGGTGATGCTGACCTTAGGCACTGGCGTTGGTGGCGCCATACTGATTGACGGTAAACCATACCAGGGTGCTTTTAACAAAGCCGGGCATATTGGTCATATGGTGATAGATGACGAAGGCGATTGTGGTGTTACTGGAATGCCGGGCAGCCTGGAAGAATGTATCGGAAACTATACTATTGGAAAACGAAGCAAAGGAAAATTTACATCGACGCAGCAATTGATTGAGGCGTATAAAAGAGGTGATGCTGATGCGAAGGAAATTTGGCTCAAGTCCGTACGGCATCTCGCTTTGGGGCTTTGTTCCATAGCTAATATCCTTTCTCCAGAAGTAATTGTGCTGGGCGGTGGAATTTCGCAGGCAGACGAGGAATTGTTTGAACCTTTAGAACGTTTCATGAATGAATATGAGTGGCGGCCGGGTGGCCATAAAACAAAGATTTTAAAGGCAACCTGCGGTGATATGGCAGGTGCAATCGGTGCTGCAAGTTTTGCGTTGAGCTTTTCAAAATTCAGTGATGTCTCAGTTTGAAATTGAAACCCATAGTGACATAGAAACATAGATGATCAAATAGAACCTATGTGTTCTGCTATTGTGTACAGGTAGGCAGGTGTGGTTCAAAAAAGTGAAAACAAGTTTCAAATTGTGACAATAATTCCGCGAGGAATAAAATAATCTATATGAGCGTTACCGAATCTTATTTGGATAAATGTGCTGACATTATTAAAACGGTAAGGACACAGCAACCATTAGTTAAGCAGGCGGCCGAATGGTTTGCACAAGCCATCCTCGCAGGAAGGGTAGTTCACATATTTGGTTCAGGTCATAGCAGGATCATGGTAGAAGAAATGTGGCCGCGATATGGTTCATTCCCCGGCTTCAATCCAATTGTTGAGTTATCGCTTTCTTTTCATAATCTCGTTGTTGGAGCTAACGGCCAGCGACAGGCGATGTTCCTTGAAAACGTACCGGGTCTTTCTGAAAGAATCCTGCGCAATTTCGATCTTTCCGAACAGGACTGTGCACTGATCATTTCTTCGAGCGGAACTAACATTGTCCCGGTAGAGATGGCGGAGTTATTTCAACAAAAGAAAATAAAGGTTGTCGCGCTCATTACAAAATTGCATTCAGAACAAAGTGTAAGCAAGCGAAGCGACGGGAAAAAATTGAGTGACTTTGCAAATCTCATTTTAGATTCGGGTGCACCGGTTGGTGATTCCATGATTTACATTGATGGATTGGAAACACCCGTGTCTCCGGGTTCAACTGTTGGAGGGGTGATGCTTATAAACTGCATTAAAGCGGAACTGGCAAGTATGCTCACGGCAGCCGGCCATCCACCAAAAGTACTCACTGCAGCATCAATCGTTGGAGCTGAAAAAGCAACGGCATTATTTGAGGCTGCCTATGATGAACATGCCCACCGAATGGCGAATCTCTATGCCAAAGTCGGACATCCAAGTTATGTATCACAAAGTAAAGATTAGGCATTTTGTACGATATCATCAATCATAATAAACTTCCGTTGCTTGCACAGACTGACATTCTTGTAGTAGGCGCTGGTTCGGCTGGTTGCATCGCAGCTCTTGCTGCCTCAAGGAGTAACAATTTCTCTGTGATGCTTGTGGAGCGTTATGGTTTTCCTGGTGGCACATCCACACAGATGCTTGATACATTCTATGGTTTTTTTACACCTGGTGACGCACCTAAAAAAATCGTCGGGGGCCTTCCGGATGTCGTAGTCAATGAACTATGCAAGACCAGGGATGTATTTCTCAGGCCAAATACATATGGTGCAGGAACAGGTGTAAACTATAACCCAGAGCGCCTGAAACACGTGTGGGATATTCTCATCCAGCAGGCTCGTATCAGGTATTTACTACATACTCATTTGGTAGATGTAGTACAGGAAGAGCGTGAAAGGTTGTGTTGTATTTTCTGGAATAAGAGCGGCTTTTACAAAGTGGTGGCCCGCCGTGTGATTGACGCGAGCGGGGATGCTGATTTTTGTTTTCTTGCAGGGTACGACTTCGAATTGGCCGGTGAGACGGAACCGGCTCAAAGCATGACTACAACTTTTCGCATGTGCAATGTGGACAATGATGCATATACAAAAGCAGGCGGTGGAAAAATGCTCAAAGCAAAGATGAACGATGCGATTGAAAAAAGGACGCATCCATTGCCAAGAAAAGAAGGTTCAGCTCATGAAATGTGTATGCCCAAATGTATATCGACAGTCGCGGTAAAAGTTTCGGACCTGCACCCTTTGAATGCAGAAGAGCTAACTCTTGCAGAAATTGAAGGCAGAAGGCAGTCATTCATATACGAAAATTTTTTTCGGGATGCAGTGCCCGGTTATGAAGATTCAAAAATTATTGGCTTGTCACACCAGATCGGGGTGCGGGAGACACGCAGGGTTTATGGTGAACATCGGCTGACCAAAGAAGAGTGTATGAAGGGCACCATACCCGCAGATTCCATTTTTTTGTGTGGCGCTCCTATTGAAGATCATCGTAAAGGCAAGGATGGAGAAGATGAAACCTATTGGGAATATGTTCTGAATTACGGAGCTTATGGCGTGCCGTACGGAACAATCGTTCCCAAAAACAGCTCGCATGCCTGGGTAGTAGGACGGTGTTTCTCGGCGACTCACGATGCTCATGCTTCCTGTCGTTCGATGGCGCAAACAATGAGCATGGGCCAGGCGGCAGGTTTTGGGGCTGTACAATCGCTGCAAAAAGATTCCGATGCAAAAAGCATTGATGTGCAAAAACTCAGGGAAGAATTGTACGAAGCCGGGCAAATACTTGAAATGCCAGGCGCTGTTGCAGATATAAGTCGTGATGGATGGTCCAGGAATTTGACAAATAAGTCAGGCACCCTTTAGTTTAATAAAAGTAGTTGAATAAGAAGCCATGCCATTTGTAAGAACAGTACTCGGAGACATAACGCCAGGTGAAATGGGGCTTACTTATTCGCATGAACATATTGTGATTGACGAAAGCTTTCCAACAATTGCCAACAAAGAATTTATTTTAAACGACACCGGTAAAATCTGTAAAGAACTGAATGAATTTTATGCATGGGGCGGTCGGGCAGTGGTTGATACCATGCCTGCAAATAGCGGACGGAATGTTTTAAAACTCGCTGAAGTTTCAAGAATGAGCCATGTACACATCATTGCTCCAACTGGTATTCATCTTGAGAAGTATTATCCTCCAAACCACTGGCGGTACCATTTGTCGGAGGATGAGTTGACTGAGTTATTTATTAAGGACGTGGAAGATGGAATTGACGAACACGATTATGGCTGTCCTGTTGTGAAAAGAACACAACATAAGGCTGGATTGGTTAAACTGGCCACGGGGGATGAGCAGATTACACCGCACCAGGAAAAAATATTTCATTCCGTTGTGAATACGCACCTTAGTACCGGGGTACCTATTCTTACGCACACTAATATGGGCAGGCATGCAATGGACCAGGTAAATCTTTTCTATAAGCTTGGAGCAAACCTGCAACATGTCGTGCTATCGCATGTTGATAAACGAAAAGACATAGCTTGGCATAAGGATCTAATGCAGACCGGCGTGTACGTCGAGTATGATAGCCACTTTCGGTGGAAGAAAGGTGAAGAAAATTTTACGTATAAATTATTAGAGCGCTTGCTTCCAGCTTATGCAAACCGTATCGTCTCAGGCATGGATATGGCGAGGAGTACCTATTGGAAATCCTATGGTGGCAGGCCGGGGTTGACGTTTTTATTAACTACGTTTAAAGATGATTTGGATAAGATGGGCCTTGGAGATTATTTCGAACAAATGTTTTTCACAAATCCTCAGCAATTATTTTCTTTCATGGAAAAAATACAAAAGAGTTAATCATGCAGAAGATCCCTATTCGCACAACCGTTATTGGTAGTTATCCATTTCCAGGCTGGCTCGAGTTTGCAACTCAAAACCTGGATAAATTTGGACCCGCAGACGTTGAAGAAATGATCGAGGACGCTGTGGTTGCTGCCGTACATGACCAGGTAAGTGCAGGATTAGATGTAATCACTGATGGAGAGCAAACGCGGTTGGATTTCAACTTGTCTTTTTATGGTTATATAAAGGGTATCGAAAAAAATGAAAGTGAAACCCGGAAATTTGGCCCCGCTGCGCACGATCAGCGCGGAAAAAATAATATTGTTGGCGAGCTGGTTGCACCTAAAGGACTTGGCGCCGTAAAAGAATTCCTGCGTTTAAAGAAACTGGCCCCTGCCGGTCCTACACTGAAGGCAAGTGTGCCCGGGCCATATACGTTAAGCGGAAGATTGATGCCCAACGATAAATACAAGGACCGTTACGCTATTACAGAAGCTTTGCTGCCTATCGTACGCAGTGAATTGGAAGCACTGGTGGCTGAAGGATGTACAGAAATCACGGTCGATGAGCCATCAATGAGTTGCTACGCCTATAAAGAAGATACCAAAAGGTTTGTTGACATCTTTAATCGAACCGTCAAACCTGTTGTTGGCAAGTGCAACCTGAGCACTCACTTATGTTTTGGAAATTTTAAAGGACGTCCCGTTGGTTACAGAAGTATTAAACCGATGTTGCCGGATTTTTTGGAACTAAGTGTGAATGAGATCCATGTTGAAATGGCTAACCGTGAATTTGCGGAAATAGAATTACTGCAAACATTTGCGGAAAAGATGAATGTGGCTGTGGGAATCATTGATGTGAAGAACTATTACATCGAAACGGTTGATGATGTGGCTGAAAGAATAAGGAGATGTTTAAAATATATTCCCGCGGAAAAATTATCAGTGGCGCCCGATTGTGGTTTGAGCCAGACTGCACGATGGGCTTCGAGGCAGAAGTTGATAAATATGGTTAAGGGGGCGAAGAAAGTGCGGGAAGGTTTGTAAGATAAAGAACCAAGAACCAAGAAACAAGAACCAAATAAGCACCAAGATCCAAAAAAGAAGGACCAAGAAATCCGAAACCCCAATTTCGAAATTCGAGAAAAGTACCAATAACATTCAAGTCCGTTTCCATTTCAAGATTGGGATTTATTTGGTTCTTGTTTCTTGGATTTTAGATTTTTGATTAAAGAACAAAGAACCATGATCAGAACAAAAAAAGAACCAAGAACCAAGATCCAAGTATGAACCAGGAGCCAAATTGCAACATCAATAAGGTTTTATTCGGAGCAATATTTCTTTCTTTCGGATTTCGAATTTAAAATTTCGGATTTATTTGGTTCTTGTTTCTTGGTTCTTGAGGTTTAATTAAACATGAATTTGATAAAGGCCATAAAAAAAGATGAAGAGCTTGTTGAAGAAATGGATTCATTTCTTTCTGGCAATAATCATTTTCACCTATGGTGGTTGGGGCAGAGTGGTTTTTTACTGCAATGGAAAGGAAAAAGAGTATTGTTCGATCCGTACCTGTCGGATTCATTGACAAAAAAGTATGCCGCAACAGATAAACCACATATAAGAATGAGCGAACTGGTGATCAGGCCGGAATTGCTGAAAGGAATAAATATTGTCACGTCGAGCCATAACCATACGGACCATTTGGACGCGGAGACATTAAGACCGGTTTTGAACAACAATCCCGGAATCAGGTTTGTCATCCCGGAAGCAAACCGTGAATTTGTTTCCAAAAGGGTGGGATGCGCAAATAATTTTCCAATTGGATTAAATGATGGCATGCAGGTGACCGTTGATGGATTTGTTTTTCATGGCATACCCTCCGCGCACAACGAAATAGAAAGAGACGACTTAGGGAACAGTAAATACATGGGCTATGTTATTCAGTTTGAAAGGCATGCTATTTACCATAGTGGCGATACATTATGGTTTAATAATATGGTAGATTTATTAAAACCGTTTAATGTGGATGTTGCCGTGCTTCCCATTAACGGGAACAGGCCTGAAAGAAGAGTTGCCGGTAATCTTGATTGCAAGGAAGCCGCGATGCTTGGAAAGAAAATAGAGGCGAAAAAGGTGATTCCCTGTCACTATGATTTGTTTACTTTTAATACTGCTGATGTGAATGATTTTATTAGTGAGGCGGAAAAAATAGGTCAACCATATAAGGTATTAAGAGGCGGTGAAAGATTTTCAGGCAACTAATATTCATATAATGAGCAAAGTATTTTCTGCTTCACCACTTTGGCAAACCCAGGGGCTTGTCTCAATACGAATCGTCACAGGCCTTCTCGTAGCATACCACGGATTGGAAATCTTTGATGAAAAGATCATGAGTGGTTATCTTGAATGGGATTCTATAAAAAGTCTCCCTTTACCAAAGACAATGGTTTATTTTGGCAAAGGACTTGAATTGATAGCCGGGACTTTCCTTGCAATTGGTTTATTTACAAGGGTAGCAGCATTGTTCATCTTTGTTGATATGATGTTTATTTGCTTCAAAGTGGCGGGTGGAAGATTTTATTATGAAGACCAGCATCCGTTTTTGTTTGGAGTGCTCGCGCTGGTATTCTTTTTCACCGGTCCGGTGAAATTCGGATTGGACAACTATTTTTTTAAACCTAAAAGAATATACTGATATGCCTGACACTACTGATGTTCGTGTTAATGCAGGGGGAAAAAACCAGAATACCTTCGATGCCATAGTGATTGGCAGTGGCATCAGTGGAGGCTGGGCAGCCAAAGAACTTTGCGAAAAGGGATTGAAGACACTGGTGCTTGAAAGAGGAAGAAAGGTTGAGCACATAAAAGACTATCCAACAGCAAACCTGTCACGATGGGAATTGCCTCATAGGGGAAATATAACCACTGAAACGAAAACAAAAAACCCACTGATCAGTAAAACCGCAGGATATACAGAAGATTGCCAGCATTTTTTTGTAAAGGATGCCGATCATCCCTATGTGCAGGAAAAACCTTTTGACTGGGTAAGGGGTTACCAGGTAGGAGGTAAATCGTTGACATGGGGTAGGGCCTGTGCAAGATGGAGTAAATACGATTTTGCAATGCCTGAGCGGGATGGATACGGGGCCTCATTTCCCATTGGATATGACGATATAAAAGACTGGTACAGTCATGTGGAGAGATTTATCGGTGTATGCGGAAACAAGGATGGAATACCCGCTATGCCTGACGGCGAATTCCTGGAGCCTTATGAATTGAATGTTGTTGAAAAGCACATTCAAAAAACTATCAAAGAAAAATTTAATCGCCATTATGTTTCGGGCAGATGGGCACATTTGTCAAGTCCGCAGCAGATCCATCTTGACCAGGGTCGCACGCAGTGTCTCAACAGGAATCTCTGTATGAGGGGATGTCCATTGGGAGGCTATTTCAGTTCTGTGAGCAGTACGTTGCCGTGGGCGGCTAAAACCGGCAACCTGACCGTAAGACCTTTCTCGGTGGTTCATTCAATTATTTATGACGAGAAAAAAGGCCTGGCCACCGGCGTAAGAGTAATCGATACAAATACAAAAGAAGCGACCGAATTTTTTGCCCGGATCATCTTTGTCAATGGATCCGCTTTAAATAGCAATCTGGTATTATTGAACTCAACTTCGAATCGTTTTCCAAACGGTCTTGGAAACGACAGTGGGTTGTTAGGTAAACACGTTTGTTTCCACAATTATCGTGGTTTTATGTGGGGGGAAGTAGATGGCTATACCGACATGTACTATAAAGTCCGTAAGCCGGTTGAATGCATTATGGCCAATTTTAGAAATGTAGAAAAAAGAGACACTGATTTTTACGGTGGTTATGTTATTTATTCCGGGGCATCAAGGCCCAGTTTTAACGATAATAATATTGAGCCGCCCGTGGGAGCAGCATTCAAAGAAGCGCTCACTGAACCGGGTGGATGGACTGCATATATGTATATGCAGGGCGAAACAATCGCGAAGGAGTCAAATCACGTGCGGCTCAGTAAGACCGAAAAAGATCAGTGGGGAATTCCCCTGCTCATTACATCGGTGGGGTATGATGATAATGATGAAAAATTACTGAAAGATTTTTTGGAACAGGGGCAGGCAATGATGGAGGCTGCAGGAGTCAAAATCATGGGTACTAATGATAGCAAACAGGCACCAGGTTTGGATATACATGAAATGGGAGGTGTAAGGATGGGTAGCGATCCTAAGAAGTCATTACTGAATGAATGGAACCAATTACATCATTGTAAAAATGTTTTTGTCACCGACGGTGCGTGTATGACAAGTACCGGCAGTCAGAGCCCGTCCATTTTATATATGGCATTTACAGCACGGGCTGTAAGTCATGCGACTGAGGAAATGAACAAAGGAAATTTATAAGCGTTCAAACAATGGTGATCATGAAGTATGCAATTCTCCCTGGATTTTTGTTAATGATGAGCATGGTTTCCGTTTCCCAGCAAAAGACTTATTGTAATCCTATTAATATAGATTACGGGTATTCACCAATCCCAAATTTCAGTGAATGGGGCCGGCATCGTGCTACAGCCGACCCCGTTATTGTCAACTATAAAGGCGATTATTATTTGTTTTCGACGAATCAATGGGGTTATTGGTGGAGCAGTGATATGCTCAACTGGAAATTTATTTCGAAAAAGTTTCTCCGGCCATGGAATAAAGTCTATGACGAGCTCTGTGCTCCCGCTATCGGTATTGTTGGAGATACGATGCTGGTGATCGGTTCCACCTATAACACAAATTTCACGATATGGATGAGCACCAATCCTAAAGCAAATGAATGGAAACCGTTAGTTGATTCTTTTGAGATCGGTGGATGGGACCCATCTTTTTTTACGGATGACGACGGGCGATTATACCTATATAACGGAAGCAGTAACAAATATCCAATGTATGGTATCGAACTGGACAGGAAGACAATGAAGCCATTTGGTACGCGAAAAGAGATGTATTTGCTTGAGCCCTGGCGCTTCGGTTGGCAACGATTTGGTGAGCATATGGATAATACGTTCCTTGATCCGTTTATCGAAGGCTCTCATATGACGAAACACAAGGGCAAATATTATTTACAATATGGAGCTCCCGGGACAGAGTTTAGTGGCTATGCCGACGGACTATTGTTAGGAGATAGTCCTCTTGGACCCTTTGAAGCCGCGTCTGATCCGCTCAGCATGAAGCTTGGAGGTTTTGTGCGCGGTGCAGGGCATGGCGCCACATTCCAGGATAACAATCAAAACTACTGGCACGTATCAACAACTGTTATTTCTGTAAAAAATACCTTTGAAAGGCGATTAGGAATCTGGCCGGCGGGCTTTGATGCAGATGACGTGATGTATTGCAATACCACATTTGGAGACTACCCACATTTTCTTCCTGGTGAGCGTTCCGCAGGGTCATCGTATGGAAAGGATGGCAAATCCGGTTATTTTACGGGATGGATGTTGCTCAATTATAATAAACCCGTCCAGGTTTCTTCAACACTCGGGGGATATGTTCCGAATCACGCGGTGGATGAGCTGGCCAAAACTTATTGGAGTGCTGTGTCGGGTAATAAAGGTGAGTGGATCCAAACTGATCTCGGCTCCGTTTCTACCGTGAACGCCATTCAGATTAACTACGCGGACCAGGAGGTAAGTTTTCCTAAAGAAATTGATACAATATTTTTGGGCAAGACAATCGGTTTGTATCACCAGTATAAATTGTATTATTCCGTCGATGGAAGGAAGTGGAATGTGTTGGTCGATAAAAGCAATAACAAGACGGATGTGCCCCATGACTACGTCGAATTACAGCAACCTGTACAGGCACGATTCATTAAATTGGAAAATATACACATGCCCACCGGGAAATTTGCCATCAGCGGGTTACGCGTATTTGGCAATGGCAATGGTTCAAAACCATCGAACGTGGAGGGATTCATTGTTCTTCGTACAGAAAAGGATAAACGTAGTGCCTTTATAAAATGGAAACCTGTCGATAATGCATTTGCTTATAATATTTATTATGGCATCCATCCGGATAAACTCTATACCAGTATCATGATACATTCCAACAATGAATACTGGATGAAGGCAATGGATTCGCAGAAAACATATTACTATAGCATAGAGGCGATAAACGAAAACGGCGTTTCAGAAAGATCAAAAGTTATCGAAGTCAAATGAGACAGTGAGTTCGGGGATTGATGGGGGAACATTGAACCACTAAGACACTAAGCCACCAAGGAAACACAAAGCTTAGTGGAACTTTGCGACTTTGTGCCTTCGTGGATCAAACCAAGAAAATTGATAGAGCAATATTGAACCACTAAGACATTAAGCCACCAGGAAACACAAAGCTTAGTGGAACTTTGCGACTTTGTGCCTTCGTGGATCAAACCAAGAAAATTGATAGAGCAACATTGAACCACTAAGACACTAAGCCGCGAAGAAACACAAAGCTTAGTGGAACTTTGAAACTTTGTGCCTTCGTGGTTCAAACAAAGAAAATTGATAGAGCAACATTGAACCACTAAGACACTAAGCCACCAGGAAACACAAAGCTTAGTGGAACTTTGCGACTTTGTGCCTTGGTGGTTCAAAGAAAGAAATTGATAGGGCAGCATTGAACCACTAAGACACTAAGCCACCAGGAAACACTAAGCTTAGTGGAACTTTGAGACTTTGTGCCTTCGTGGTTCAAAGAAAGAAATTGATAGGGCAGCATTGAACCACTAAGACACTAAGCCACCAGGAAACACAAAGCTTAGTGGAACTTTGCGACTTTGTGCCTTCGTGGTTCAAATCATCATAATGCTCAGTGAAAAAT
>Ga0207701_10001233_pt1 | contig 27012 bp, 18 predicted proteins | sample KBSSwiSSwithPhiX_FD_184294 | JGI IMG/M metagenome (GOLD analysis project Ga0207701, IMG submission 184294) | Switchgrass rhizosphere bulk soil microbial communities from Kellogg Biological Station, Michigan, USA, with PhiX - S5 (SPAdes) (version 2) | ecosystem: Environmental > Terrestrial >... | reverse complement strand
GTGAGCAGCGGGCGATGCGCGTGGTTCTTGTAGGTCTGCATGTCAGCTCCCAGCTCCCAGCTTCCAGCTTCCAGCTTCCAGCCGTTATCTCGCCTCAATCACACTCAAGGGGGATTTGGTTGGAATGATTCGCGTCAGCGGGAAGCCGGCTCGCGCGAACAACTCCCGAAACTCCTGTTCCGTCCGTTCGCGCCCACCGGGCATCAGCAACATTTCGAGATCGATCATCTTCGCAAAGTCCGGCTGGTTACCCGGGCTCACGACCGAGTCAAGCAGGATCACCCGTCCTCCACGGTTCATCGCGGCGCGAATGTTCTTCAAGATCGTCGTCGCGCGCTCGTCATCCCAATCATGGATGATGTGCTTCATGATGTAGGCGTCTCCCCCTTCGGGCACCGCCTCGAAGAAGTCGCCGGAGACCGTGTCGCATCTGTCCGAGAGACCGAGCGATTCGATCACAGGGCGTGCGCCGACGAGCACGTGCTCGAGGTCGAACAAGACGCCGCGCATCGACGGATACTTCTGCAGAATCGACGTCAGGACCCGACCATGCCCGCCGGCGACGTCGACGAGCGTCCCAATTCCGCTGAAATCGTACACTTCGAGGACTGCTGGGATGACCATTCCGCTGAACATGGTCATCGCGTTGTTGAAGATTTCAGACTCTTCGGGATTCTTCGGAAACCATTCGAACACCGGAACTCCGACCGTTTTCTCGACCGCCGGATCGCCGGTCTCAACCGAATGCAGGGCATTGGCGTAGACCTGGAAGTGGAACGGATCGGTCAGCCACAGCGCCATCGCGTGCATCGAACCGGGTGTTTCGGAGCGAAGCATGGACGAGGCGAGATTGTTGGCGAAGGTGCGGGCTCCTTGTTCCTCGAACACCCCGAGGCTCGCGAGCGTTCGCAGCACCCGGAACAACGCGTCCTCGTTGACGCTGAGCTCGCGCGCGAGATCGGCGGCGCTGCGCGGCGCAGCGGCGAGGAGATCCGCGAGTCGTAGTTTCACGGCCAGATACACACATGTGGACGCGATATACCCGGTGCTCAGCTGCATGAGGTGCTGAGCGGCAGCGGCTTCTGGAGACACTTCAGGTGGATTCGTCACAGACAACGGAAAACCTCCGGGGACAAAACTCTGATTATAACTGTGCGGCCACTAGTCGTCCCCAACGGACTTCTGGCGTCTTGCTTTAATCTGTCCACGGCGTTTCTTGGTCGCCAGGCGCTTTTCCTTCGCCGCTTTTCCTGGTTTGGTCGGGCGACGCTTTTTGGGTTGCTGAGCGGCTCGCTGAACAAACGCGATCAACCGCGCGCGCGCAGCCTCGCGATTCTGCGCCTGGGTGCGATGCTCGCGAGCCTCGATCACCAGCACGCCCTCGTCGGTCATTCGACTGCCTGCCAGTGCAATCAGCCGCTGCCTGATGGCATCGGGCAACGATGACGTACTGACATCGAATCGCAGTTGGACGGCCGTCGCGACTTTGTTCACGTTCTGTCCACCCGGACCGGACGATCGGACGAACCGCTCTTCGATTTCCCGGTCGTCGATGGACAGTGATGGACTGATGACGATCATGGCGGCAATTAGACCTTGAACAAGATCCCGCGCGCCCGCCTGCCGGTCGCCCGTTCGACGGCGCCGACATATTGCTGCACCTGCGCGCGGTAACGCGATTCGCCGGCGGCGAGTTCATGGTCGGTCTTGAAGTCAACGACGGTCGTGACGCCGTTCTCCTCGAACGCAAGATCGAGCACGCCTTCGATCATCGTTCCGTCTTTCTGTACCCAGGTCACCGGTGTCTCGCGCGATAGCACCCCCGCACGGCGGGCGCGTCCCATCAGATCGTGCGCGAGAACCGCGGAGCCGATGGCAGCAGCGGCGCGAATCTCCTCTGTTGTCGACAGCAGGATCCGCCCCTGCGTTTCCGCGGTCGCCACCACGTCTTCGGTGGTGGCATCGAGAGCGACCGTCGCGAGGACCGCATGGACGAGCGTACCAAATCGTGGACCGCGGGGGCGTCCCGCGGCTCCCGCCAGCTCGACGATCTCGATCGAGCCACCGGCCGCAATCTCCTCGTCGATACCGAGCTCGGCGACCGCCGCCGCCCACGCCGTCGCCGTCTGTACGCGCACACTGGGCATCTGCGCCGTTTCAATCGTGGTGGATCGATCCTGCCGCCACCGCTCGTACTCCGCCATGCGCTCCTCGACGGCAAACATGTCGCCGTCTTTGACGATCAAGTCGTCGCGGCGCAAACCGAGCGTCGAAACCGCATTCAAGTGAAGGATGTGGGGGTCCCACCACACCACTGAATAACTGGTCAGCGGTTGGCGGTTGGCGGTTGGCGACTGGCGAAACTGATAGGCGCCGGGAGCAACCGTATGCGGACGCGCGGGATCGCCGTCGGGGCGATTCATGACCGAATCCTTCGATCGAAACGCCGGGCACCCCAGGGCGCGCGCGGGATTGCGACGCTCGGGTTCCGTCGGGTAGACCGCGGCCATCAAGGGATCGAGCCACCCGCCGTCATACGGACCATCACCGATGACAGGAACGACCAGCAGATCGCGCGCACGAGTCGCCGCCACGTAAGTCAGTCGCTGTGCTTCCGCCTGCTCGCGCGCGCGTTCTTCCTGACCGTGCAGAACGAGATCGATAGGCGCCCAGCCTGCCAATTTCAACGCGCACAACCGTTCGTCCTTGTTGATCCACCGGCTGGGCTCAGCCGGCGACAGCTTACAGGTCGGGTCGGCCAGGACCACCACCGGAAACTCGAGGCCTTTGGCCTTGTGGACGGTCATGATGCGCACGCCGTCACTGCCTTCCTCGAGAATGGGCGCTTCAGACGCCTGCGACGCCTCGGCAGCAACGCGCAGCTCGTCGACGAAACCGCGAAAAGAAATCCCTCCCTCTGCCTCGTACTGCCGTGCCAGTTCGGCGACGTGCAAAACGTTCGCAAGGGCCTGCTCGCCGCCGGCGCGAAGCACGAACCCCACATGTGCCCGCGTCGCGTTCAACAGTTCCTGAATCGTTTCCGCGACCGGGACGTAGTTGCGGCGGCGATGGAGCTGTTGCAGAAGCTGGAGAGCGGAAGCTATCGGAGAGAGGTGCGGCGGAATGCCCGTGGGAATCCGAAACGGATGGAACACGCCGAAGCCGTGCTCGCGGCTTCCAAGCTTCCACTCGAGCAGTTCCTCGTCACCAATCGCGAACAGCGCGCCTCTAAGGGTCGCAAACACCGACAGCTCGTCGTCGGGCCATTCGATTGCAGCGAGCGCCGCCCGGATTGTTTCAACCTCCTCCCGATCGTGAAACGTCTTTCCGCCGACGAGGACATGACGCACGCTGCGCGCCTCGAGCGCCTGCACGTAAGGCTGCGTGACGTCGTCGCCGAAGCTGAGAAAGCGGCGAAAGAGCAGGCATACATGCTTTGCCTGCACTGGCACCGGTTGCTCACCGGTGCGTTCGGTCACGGTCCATCCACTCTCGGTCACCAGCCAGTCGACGAATGCCCCGATCGCGTCGGGTGTTGACGCCTCGATCGCGACCGCAGAAATGTTTCGTGTGCCGTACGGGGCCGGCACGGGCAGCGCGATGACTGCAGGCTGGCGGCTCGGATCTTTCCGATCGGGCGACAGTGGCACGTAGTCGGCCTGAAGCGTAAACCGATCGCCGGTCATCACCGGCGCAAACGCGGCGTTGACGATTGCCTGAATCTGCGGCACGCTGCGAAAACTCGCGGTCAATTTCACCGCGACCGCTCCGCATGCGGCGAGCCGCTCGCAGACATCGCGGTAGACGGCAACATCGGCGCGGCGGAACCGATAGATTGACTGCTTTGGATCACCGACGAGAAACAGGTGACCGGGACGGGGCGTGACCTTACGCCAGTCAGCTTCGGAAGGATCAGCGGAGGCCAGCAGGAGGAGAATCTCCGCCTGCAATGGATCGGTGTCCTGGAATTCATCGACGAAGATATGTGTGAATCGATCCTGAAAACCGCGACGCACGGTCTCGTTGCCCTTGACGAGATCGCGTGCTTTGAGAAGCAGGTCGAGAAAATCAAGGCTTCCCGAGCGCGCCTTCAGCTGCTCGTACTTCCTCACAGCGCCGATGAGTTCCTGCTGAAGAACTGCCGCAAGATCCGCGTCGGCATCAAGGCGGAACCCGTCGAGATGCGTTCGAAACGCATCGAGTGCGGCTACCAGCTCCGCTCGGGTGACGCCTTTGCGGTATCCCGGTCCGCGCCCGTGTCGCGCTCGTGCGAAATTCCGATCGCGCGAGAGGTCAACGAGCCGCGCCTCGATGCCGTCAAGATCGACCAGTGCTGATGTCGCTGCCGCGGTCCCTTCCTGTTGCAGCTGGATCTCCTGGCTCAGGTGACGCACCGGAGCAAGATCGAGATACAGCACATCGTTGGCGTAGGACGGCTGCTCGCTCATCGAGGCGAGCGCGTGCAATTGGGTCACAAGGCGCTCAATCTGGTCGTCGCGATCGAACGGACGCCGCGTCCATGGTGTCGGGAAATCACGCCATTGGGCCAGTTCCCACGCCGCCCGCTGCAGTCGATCGATCGGGCCATCTTGACGCGGGCGCGCGCCGAAGAACGAGAATGGCGTCGATCGTCTGAGGGCACGCCGCACACCTTCCGGCGGATCGGCCAACTGCTGTTGCAACCATCCGCCAAACGCCTCTTCGAACAGCCGCTCTGACTGCGTTTCCGTCAACACGCGAAACAAGGGGTCGACACCCGCTTCGACCGGCCGCTCGCGCAGCAGCTCGGCACAAAAACCATGGATCGTGTTGACGTGGGCTTCTTCCAGGCTGCCGAGTGCCTTGTCGAGACGATCGCGCGCTTCGGCGTCGCCGAGGGCACTGCGCTCCCGCTCGAGGGCCTCGCGAAGACGAAGCTTCAACTCGCCGGCCGCCTTTTCGGTGAACGTCACGGCGACAATGCACTCGACGCCCGCGCGTCCGGTTGCCAACACTCGCAAGATGCGCTTGACCAGCTCGGTCGTCTTCCCCGTGCCGGCTGCGGCCTCGACGACGAGGGTGTCGTCGAGGGCAGTGACGATTTGATCGCGGGCCGGTTGATCGATGAGTGTCATCTTTTTTACTTTGCGCTGGCGCCCCACTCTCTTCGCCTGCCAGCGCTCGCTCCCTTCGCTCGCGCCGATTGATCGACGCGGCTTACCGCTCAGTCAACGCTGGCCTACGGGATTTGCCGCAGTGCCAACAAGTCTCCAAGCCGGTCCGCCGACTTCATCCTGACCCGTTGTGCCTCGTGCGGACCGCAGACCGATCGGAAATCGCACCACGTGCATGCGCGATCGGCGGGAGCGGCAGGCAAAAACCCGAGCTCGATCGCGCGGTCGACAATCTCGAGCGCCTCGAGCCCGGCGCGGCGATTTGCGTCGTTGATCGGAATCTCGTGATCGGTAAAACCGCCGGCCGCGGTGCAGTAAAACAATCGACCCGATGTGACCGCCGTGTTCAGCGCCTGAGTGACGGCGACGCTATATAGCACCGGTTGGAGCATCGCGCCTCCGCCAATCACGGTTTTCCATGTCGTTCGATTCTTCCCGGTCTTGTGATCGGTGACGCGCAACGATCCTCCATCACGCCGGCGTTCGATCAGATCGACCGATCCTCGTAGGAGAAATCGTCCGTCCAGCCGCACCGGGTCCGGCACGCTCCGCCGGTCGCGTCCCTCGTCGCTCAAGCCGAAACTGAATTCGAAGTACTCGGGAATCCAGTCCGGCGCCGACGGAAGCCGGCGTGCCCACACCCTGAGATCGCGCGCGATGTCGTTGATTTCGTCGCGCCACACGCGCTCGATCGCGGGCGCCAGCTGTTCGTGGTACTCGGCAGCGGTCTTCAAGACAATTCGGTCGAGGCAGGCAAGCACATCGTGAAGACGTTCCTCCGTTACCGGCAACAGCCCGTCGGTTTGCAGGGATCGGAAAAACTCCGCCTGGACCTGATGAAAGAGTGCGCCGCGCGTCAGTGGATCAAGTTTTTGCAGCGGCTCCGGCTCCTGCGCCGGCTCCAGACGGTAGATCGCCGAGAGCAGGAACTGATACGGGCAGGTAGAGAACTTCTGGAGCGCCGACAACGAATAGGGGCGCGCCGACAAACGCTGAGTCGCCACGAGCGGCGTCGTCATGCCGGTCAGGCGCGTGAGGCCATCGAACGGAGTCCACGAGCCACGCGCGCGCGACCAGCGCGTCGTCACCGAACGCTTCAAGGCATCGTTGAGGCGAAGCAGATAGTGCGCCTGTCCGCGCACCGACTTCGGGTTCTCGACGAGCAGCAGCATCCGCAGGACCGCGAGATCGTGCTCGAGATCGTCAATCGCGCGCGCCGGTTCCTGCGGCGACGGCCAGGCGAGCATCGCTCCGCCTTCTGAAACCGCGCGCTCCTGAAGCTCCTCGTGGTGTGGAATCCTGCCGGTGATCGCGCGCATGACGTCGAGTGCGTAGAAGGAGGGAACGCGCGGACGGGATTCGGCGACATCGATCCGCGGATACGAGAGCCACAATCGCTCGGTCGGGGCACCTACCGCGAGCCGGAGCAGAAGGCGCTCCATCCGTCCGCGGGTTTCCTGGACCGCGAGGCCGGCCTGGAGCGGCGTACGCATCTCCTTGTCCAGGAGCATCGGGTCTTCATGCGGCTTTTGCGGGAACATGCGCTCCGCCAGACCAGCAACGAAGACGACGCGAAACGTGCGGCCGCGTGCCTGCTGTGGCGATCCAACGAACACACGCCCGTACCGATGCCGGGGAGGATCGACTTCAAGAGCCAGCAGTCGATCGGCAATGACGTCGCGCGCTTCTTCGAGCGACACCGGGCCAATCTCGCTCATCGGGCGGAGCTCGGCGATGACGCGCAACACACGTTCGGGCTGACGAAGAATCCTGGGCGCCAGATCGGAGAATCGATCGAGCCACTCCGCCCACGTGCCGCTCGAGGGCCATGACGCGAGCCGGTCGATGATCGGCAAGGCAAACCCGCGCAGATGCCCCAGGTTCGTCAGCTCGCGCTCGAGTCGCAGCGCCCGGGCCGACTCGGGATCTTCGCTCAGTTCCTCCTGCATCATCAGGCGGTATTCGCGCGCGAGACCGTCCAGCCGTCGATGCCATCGCGCCGGATCGCCGCCGATGACCGCGGATTCGACAATCAGCGTCTCCCATTTCCACGGAGCGCGCAGCGACCCAGCGACAACCGCTTCGGTCACGTCGGGTGCGCGGCGCGGACGATTGGCGCCGCCGGGCTCGGCGACAGCAGAAGGATCACGTTCGGACCGGGCGCCCTCGACACGCGAAGCTGCGTCCGCAATGACCGGCAACGCTTCATCGTCGGGCACGATGAACTCGAACTCGACACGATCGCCCGTCAGTTGAGGAACCTGGGCGAGCGACAGGTATTCCGCAAACCGTCGCGCCGACAGTTTCTCGCAGGCACATGCCAGAATCGCGAGAAACGCGCGCCCCGCTGGATGGGGACGGCTCGTACCACGGTCGAACCAGGCAGGAATACCGGCCCGCTTGAACGCGTGCTCGAGCAGACTCGCGTATCGCTGCGGCGATCTGACGAATACCGCGATCTGGTCGAACGGCACACCGCGCCGCGCTTCTTCCACGATGCGCCGCGCGATCTCCACGCACTCTCGTCCTTCACCTGGCGCAGAGAACAGCCGCACGTCTCCCTTTGGCGTGCGTTCAGGCGGACGCCGGCTGGCAAAGAGGTATCGCCTCAGCGCGACGAGATCCGTCTCCCCTTTTTGCTCGAGCACTTCCGCCTCGAATCCGCATGCGGCGAGACGATCCAGCGCTTGCAGGTCGCCGAACGGCACCGTCAGCAGCGTGTTTGGCGCAACGGCAATCAGCGCGCGAACGAAATCAAACTCCGCCGTGGAATCAAGCGGCACATCCAGGAGCACGAGCGGGATCTCGAGCAACGACGTTCTCGGTCGCTGATCGCTAACGACGGATATCGCCGCGGCAAACAGGGTCGCGCGATCGGTGGCGGATGCGGAATCGAACTCGCGCTCGAACTGATCGAGCAGCAGCGACAGATCGGCACCGCCCAGGGGGAGTCCGGCAAGATCGGCAGACGACACATGCGCGAGCCGCAGTTCCTGCAGCGTTCGCGCCAGCGCGCGGGGAAAACCGGGAGTAGCAGCCACGGGTCCGAAGTAGGTGAGGGCGTCATTCCGGACGGACTCGAACGCCGCGCGCGCGGCCACTGCCTCGGACCCGAGATGGGTCGCCGGCGATCGACGATCGACGGCAAGAATCGGGGCCGCTAGGCGTGCGGCCAATTGCGTGAGACTGAAGCGATGCAACCCGAGCGTCGCGCCCGCTTCGATCGCAATGGATCGCGCAAGATCGTCGGCCGCGCCTCGCGAGGCAGCGACGAGCAGAAGATCACCTTTACCGAGTTCAGATCGGATGAACGCGCGAGCTTCCGCCAGGCGCAGTTCGTTGGAGGCAGATTCGACGACGCGAATCATGAGGGACTCCTTCCCCGGACGCTCTGCCGGGTCACCGGGAACGATCGCGCCTCGCGATCGTGAGATGAGAGGATAACAGAAACTGGCAGCCTGGTGACTTCGGCCCTAGGCGGAAGTCATCGATTCGCCGCTAACTTAATCTCCGCCCAAATCTTGATTGGCTTCGGCGCGTCGTATCCGCGCTCGCCACCACCACCACCGTGGCCGCCCATACCACCTCCGCGCCCACCCATGCCACCGCCAAACCCGCCGAAACCGCCACCGCGTCCTTCGCGCGATGGCTGCTCGATCTTGGGCGTCTCGAGTCCTAGTCCGATCACCGTGCCGGGCCTGGCTTCGATCGCATAGGGCGCGTCGGCTGTCTTCCGGAGCGGCACCTTCAACTCGTAGACCGCATAGCCGTCGACGTTCCCCGTTTTCACGGCGATGCCAGGCGCCATCGTCGTCACGAAACTGTGAGCATCATCTTTCTCCGGACCATACACTTCGAGCCGATCGATGGGCTCTGGATCGGCAGGTGGTGCCTGAGTAGGATCGCCCGAACCAGACCCGGACGGTGAGCGCGCGCCGCCGTACCCCCCTCGACGGTATCCGCCGCGCCCACCCGTCTCTTCTGAAACACCGACCGGATACTTCAGACCGAAATGCTTCTTGTCGCCGCCGGATGGATCGAACCAGACGATGAGGCCTTGCCGAAATATCTGGCGCCGAACAGACGCGTCGTTTGTACTCAGCACCAGATACAGATATTGCCCGTCGTTCATGGCCCCCGTGAGCAGTGGGTGGTTCTCCTCGACCGGCACGAGCGGCCCCGGCCACTCGCCGTTGTCGCCATCGATGGCAACATCCCGATCGCGCCAGTGACTGTCGATGACCTGGCGTTTGGACGCGAGCACGATCGCCACAGGCGCGATCAAAACCACCACCGCAGCACTCGTCAAAAGACGTCGCATAGAACCTCTAGAACCTTAGTGGGACTTTGGCTTGAGTCCCCTTCGACCGGCTGCCTTCCCGAGCGCGTCGCGCGCTTGCGCACGTTGTTCCGGCGTGAGCACCTGCGCGATTCGTGACTGCAGTTCGATACGCGACGTGAGTTCCGCCGCGCGCGCTGCCGCAATCGAGTTCTTCAGCTGCTCTATCTTCGCCTGATCGGTAGCATCAGCGAAGATCGCGGTTTGCAGTTGCCGTTCCAGATCCATCACATGGCGGCGCGGATTGTCTCCCGTCCGCTGCGCTTCCGTGATCGAACGGATCTGCTCGCGTTGTGCCTCGGTCAAATTGAGACCACGAAGAACTGGCGCACCGTCGAATGCTGGGCCTCGCCCGGGACCGCGACCACCCTGTGGGGGTTGAGCTATGACCGGAATCGCGACCGCCCCAGCGACCACCAGCGCCAGCGCGACGGACCAAATTGTTCGTTTCATTGAACCCTCCTTACACGCTAGTTAGACAAGGCGGGGGTCCTGTTTAGTTCAATTCCAGCGCCGAAGTCACGCTTTCTTCACAATTTACGGCCGACGAACCCCGTAAAAGGTGGCTGGCACCTTTCAGGGAAAGGTGCCAGCCACCTTTTACGGTTTCCGTCGGCTATCATCCACTCATGCCTACCCGATTCGTCCTGGCGATTCTGTTCTCTCTCGTCGCCGCGCCCGCGATGGCAGACGGACGGTATTCGGCGGATCGGTATGACTCGCGAATCGAAGTCCTCGACGGCGGGACGATGCGAGTCACCGAGACCATTGCCATCCGTTTTGAGACCGGGACGTTCAAGCAGTTTTTCCGTTCCATCCCGGCGCGGATGACCGACGGGATCGAGATCGTCTCGGCAAAGATGGATGGCCAGCAGCTCACCGAAGGCGACGGTCCGGGCCATGTCGAGATCGGCGGCTCGTCAAGCGTCAAGGTCACGTGGCGCTTCCCACCGACCTCCCCTTCGACTCACACATTCGATCTCGTCTATCTCGTTCGTGGTGTCGTTCGCCAGGAGGAAGACGCGGATATCATCGCGTGGAGAATCCTGCCGGCCGAGCATGGCTACAGCATCGCTTCGAGCACGGTTGACATCCTCGTTCCCGCCCCCCCGACACGTGCTCCGGTGCTCGAGACACGCCGCGTCGGTGACTCGAGTGTGCAGGTTCGCGACGGTCGGATCCGGATCGCAGCGAGCGATATCGGCAGGAACGGATGGCTGGAAACATGGGTTCACCTGCCTCGAGGCAGCGCGATCGATGCACCACCGGCGTGGCAGAGCCGTCAAATCGCAATTGCCGAGACGTCGGAAACCTGGATGTTTGCCGGTGCAATGGTGGTCGTCGCAGGCCTCGCTCTCCTGTTCTTTGTTCGTCAGCGCTACGACTCCCCAGCGCGCGACTTTTCGCCAATGGGGCGGTCGGCCATGCCTCCCGATGCGCTGCCGCCGGTGATCGCCGGAACCATCCTCGCGAACGGCTCCCCGCGGATCGAACACGCCATGGCCACTCTCGTGTCGCTCGCCGATCGCGGTGAACTGCGCATCGAAGAACAGGGACGCCTCCTCGGCCAGCGGCAGTTCGCAATCGCTCGGACCGGCAGCCGTCGACCGCTGTCGCCATACGAGGAGAAGCTGCTTGAAATCATCTTCGGCGCAAGCGGTGGCACTGTCCCGCTGGGGAAAGCGCGCAACCGGTTGATGCGCCAGTTCGGAAAGTTCAAGACCGCGCTGGAACCGGTTCTGCAGTCCGCCGGTTTGTTGGACGAGGACCGGCGCGCCGTCCGCCGTCGTTTTGTTTTCATTGCCACTATCTGTCTTATCTCGGCTGGCGTCGCCGCAGTCGGCCTGGCGTTCGCGGTCCGACAATTCGGTCCCTGGCCAATGCTTATTCCTCTTGCCCTGAGTGTCGTCGGCCTGGCAGCACTCATCTGCTTCGCGGCGCACACACCGCTTTCGAATCACGGTCTTCGGCAAGCACAAGAGTGGCGCGGCTTCCGCCAACATCTGCGCGACGTGGCGCGGGATCGTGAGCCGTCTCCCGGCGATGCCATCATGCGGCAGACGCTCCCGTACGCAATCGCACTTGGGCTGGGGCAGTCGTGGGCGTCGTACGTGAAGAAGCACCGATCGGCGGCGCCTGAATGGTTTCGCGCGGTTTCAACCGGCAGCGACAGCGCGGCCGCGTTCTCCAGTTTCATCGCATCCGGCACCGCCCACCCGGGTGGCGGCGGCGCGCATGGCGCCGGGGCGGCTGCCGGCGGCGGCGCCTCCGGAGCTTCGTGATTACGCGCGTTTGCGCGTGACCGAAGCCAGGTAATCCAGCATGCGCTGACGGTGGGCGAGCGCCTGCTTGCTCAACGGCTTCGGCGCAGACGATTCCTCGAATGGGAGCGCTCGTTGTGCCCAGGCTTCGCGGCGGGCGCGCGTGCGTTCCATGCCGGCGCGGAAACATTCGAAGCACAGGGTGCGCCCGTGCGCGTGGCTGGCAGAGGTCGACGACGTGTGGGCACAGCGCGGCATGACTACTTCCTCTCCGGGGATTCAATGAAGTCGATCAAATCGAGCACGTGGCGCGCCTTGATCTGGGCGGCGCGTCGCCGTCGCTCGAGCACCTTGTACTTGTCCGGTCCTCGTAGTAGCGCAAGCCGTCGCAACGATCCGGGTCTCGCGGTCCGGACTTCGGTCGTTGTGTCCCCGAACTCCAGTGTTCTCGCCAACGCTCCATCAACGCGATACATGGGTGCTCTCTCCTGATAACGGCGAACCTCATCAATCCGTACAAGGAGTCTAAAATCAGGGCGTGACAGGGTAGGTCACAGCCGATTTGACTCGTATCCGGCACTGCCGGAGAATCATCCGAGCCTACGGAACCGGGTTTCCCGCCGGCACCACTTCAAACACTTCCAGGGGCACCATGATTCGAGTTCGCTCGCTCGCAGCCGCTTTGTGCGTCTTCGCGAGTTGTGTGGCATCACTCTCCATTCCTGTTCTTCGCGCGCAAAGCGCCGCCGGCGTCGTGATCAGCGAGTTTCGTTTCCGCGGTCCGAACGGCGGCAGCGACGAGTTCGTCGAACTGTTTAACAATTCTTCGGCCGCGATCGACATCAGTGGCTGGAAGATCAAGGGATCAAACAACGCCGGCACAATCGGCGTGCGGCTCACCATAGCGTCCGCGACGTCGCTGAAACCCGGCTGCTACTTCCTGGCCACGAACTCGAGCAGTTCTGGAGGCCCTTACAGCGGAACCGTCCCTGCCGACCAGACCTACGCGACCGGAATCACTGACGATGGCGGTGTCGCGATCACGAAGGCAGACGACACGATCGTCGACCAGGTCGGCTTGAGCTCCGGATCGGCGTTCAAGGAAGGTCCCACACTCCCGTCGCTTGGGTCGTCGAATCTCAATCGTGGGTACGAACGGAAGGCCAACTCGCCTTCGACTTTTCTCGACACCAACGACAACAGCGCCGATTTCGTGCTGCGCTCGCCAAGCAATCCCCAGTCGCGCGCGCAGTGCTCGTCGGATCCGTCAGGCGTAGGCAGCGCCGTACCGGGCGCAGTCGATCCGGGACAGTCAACTCTCTTGACCGTGCGCGTAACGCCGGGGACCTTCCCGGCCAGCACCAACCTTGTTGTCGGCGCCGACTTGACCTCGATCGGCGGAGTAAACGCTCAGCAGCTATACGACGATGGCACTGCGGGCGATGGCACGGCTGGAGACCTGACGTTCTCGTTGACTACGGTTGTGGCGGCCGGCACATCGGCTGGAACAAAGAACATTCCCGTCGTCATCGCGGACGGCGAGGGGCGGAGCGGCACCACCACGATCAGGATCGACATCCAGCAACCGCTGCTGCCGATCAGCGCCATCCAGGGTTCGGCACTCATATCGCCTCACGACGGCGAGTTGGTGTCGACACGAGGCGTTGTCACCGCCCTCAGAACCAATGGCTTCTTCATTCAGACGCCAGATGCGGACGTCGACAGCGATGTGCAGACGTCCGAAGGCATCTTCGTCTTTACCTCCACGGCACCACCGGTCGCACCGCGGCAGTACGTCCAGGTCAGCGGGCGGGTGCAGGAGTTCCGCCCGGGCGGAGCTGGCACTCCGCCGATCACAGAAATCAGCGGTGGTCCTTCGATCGCGATGCTCGGCTCCGGCCTCGCCATGCCTTCCGCGTTCGAACTGCTGCCGTCATTTACCTCTGCGGGCGGGGGGCTCGAGCAGCTCGAAAGATTCGAGGGGATGCGTATCACCGGCAACTTCGACGTGGTCTCGCCGACGGCATCGTTTTCTCAGAGTGCCACGCAGGAGAGGAATGCCGATCCCGGCACATCACGCGGGGAGTTCTTCGTCGTGATCCGCGGCGTGACGCGACCGTTCCGCGAGCCGGGTCTCGAACCCGGACAGTCGCTGCCGGCTGGATCGACTGCCTGCTGCGTGCCGCGCTTCGACGGAAACCCGGAACGGCTGCGAGTGCTCAGTGATGGCCAGGCCGGTTCTGCAAAACTCGACGTGTCTTCCGGCCAGACGCTCAATGGATTCACGGGCGTGATGGATTACGGATTCAACAGCTGGACGATTCTTCCGGATCCAGGGACGGTGATTGCGCCGGCGGTAGCAAGACCTGTAACTCCGGCGTCGGCGGGAGAATTCACAATCGCGTCGTTCAACATGGAGCGGTTCTTCGACACGGTCAACGATCCGAACCTTGACGATGTGGCGTTGACGGCTGCGGCATTCTCGCGCCGATTGAGCAAGGCCTCACTGACGATTCGTCACGTACTCGAGTTGCCGGACATCCTCGGTGTTGTCGAGATCGAGAATCTCGGCGTGCTCCAGGCGATTGCCGATCGCGTCAACGCCGACACGTTCGCCGAGACCGGCACCAACCCGGGATATTCGGCGCACCTCGAAGAAGGCAACGACATCGGCGGCATTGATGTCGGGTTCTTGGTCAAGAGCTCGCGCGTCAATCTCCTTGGCCTCGAGCAGGTCGGCAAGAATGCCACCTATACGGAACCGGATGGAACCGAGAGTCTCCTGAACGATCGACCACCGCTGGTTCTGGATGCGGCAATCGTCGGGCCACTCGGGGACATCTATCCCCTCACCGTCATCGTCAACCACCTGCGATCGTTGAACGGGATCGACGATCCGGCCGATGGGGCGCGGGTGAGAGCGAAGCGGCGGGCGCAGGCGGAATTGCTCGCCAATTACATTCAGGCGCGCCAGGCGGCAAATCCCGGAGAGCGCATCGTATCGGTTGGCGACTACAACGCGTTTCAATTCAACGACGGGTACGTGGACACGATAGGGACGATCCGCGGTGTCCCGACGGAGGCTGACCATGTCGTGCTCGCAAGTGCAGACCTGGTCAATCCCGATCTGACCGACCTCGTCGAGCTCGCACCGGCCTCCGAGCGCTATTCATTCGTCTTCGCGGGGAATCCGCAAGTGCTCGATCACGTGATCGTCACTGAATCGATGCGGAAACGATTCAGCCGGCTCGCATTCGGACGAAGCAACGCGGACTTCCCCGAGGCATTCCGCGCGCTCGCCGACAGGCCCGAGCGCTTGTCAGACCACGACGCTGCGGTCGCGTATTTCGCGTTCCCGTCGGCGCCTCTCGTTACCTTGAATGGCCCCGCGGAGATCGCTGTCGAAGCCTTCACTGGCACCTATGAGGAACTGGGCGCGACTGCTGCCGACAGTGATGGACCGTGGCCGGTGACGGTCAGCGGCAGCGTCGACGTCAATCGACCGGGTGATTACTCGATCGTCTACACCGCAACGAATGGTTACCTCACGACGACCGTCCAGCGAACCGTACATGTAGTCGATTCGATCAAGCCCGAGATTACCGGCTTCACGTTGACACCGGATCAGCTCGGTCCGCCCGATCACAAACTGGTCGAAGTGCAGGCCCGATACAACGTTGGGGATGCCAGCCAGAGTGTTGCGTGCACGCTCAGCGTTGAAAGTAGCGAGCCATCCGACGGGGCTGGCGACGGACATACCTCCATCGACGCGGTGGTTGGGGACGCCCGCACGCTCTGGCTGCGCGCGGAACGCGCCGGCGTTCTCAACGGACGCTCGTACACCGCGACATTGACGTGCGCCGATCCCTCAGGCAATGTGTCGTCGGCAACGGCGATGGTGAGAGTGCAGAAGTAACATCGCGTGCGACATGCGCAATGCCGAAGTCATCCGTCAGTGGTCGATCCTGCGCGACCTCGAGGCTTCACGGCGCGTCACGATCGACGATCTCGCCGAACGAACCGGTGTATCGACCCGGACCATTCGGCGCGATCTCGAGGCGCTTCAGGCCGCAGGCTTTCCGCTGTTCGATGAAGTTCACGACGGCAAGAAGTACTGGACGCTCGAGCAGCGCGCGTTCCGGCGGCTGGACGACACCGGGTTCACTCTGGCCGAGCTGACGGCGATCTACTTTTCGCGATCGCTGGTGGAGTGCCTCGCCGCGACGCCGTTCCAGCGCGACGTTCGCAGCGCGTTCGACAAGCTCGCCGACGCGCTGACGCCCGGGATGCGTCACTTCCTGGATCGTCTGCCGCTGGTGATCCAGGCGAAGGCCGAACCCGGATCGCAGTCGCTCGGCGACGATCCATCGATACCTGCGACCGCATCGCGGCAAACAGCGCCACGAAGCGCCAGGCTGGCACAGCTCGTCGATGCGACGTTGAATCACCGGCGAGCGATCATGCGCTACCACTCCTTCTCCAGCGACCGCGAGAAAGAGTACCGCATCGACCCGTATCGGCTCGTCTTCGCCCAGGGTGGGTTCTATCTCGTGGCCTATGTTCCCGAGTACGGCGCGCTCCGCACGTTCGCCGTGGAACGAATTCAATCGTTGTCGCTCACCGAGGAACGATTTGAACCTGTCGAACTTCCGGCCGACGCGTTCGAGAATTCACTGGGCGTGAATCAGGGCGCCCCTGAGCGGATCGAGATCGTCTTCGAGCCACGCATCGCGCGCCACATCAAGGATCGGGTATGGCATCCGTCGCAGCACACCGAGGAAGCCGCGGATGGCAAACTGAGAATGACCCTGAACGTCTGCAATGATTTCGCACTGCGAAGCTGGATTCTTGGATTCGGCCCGCTGGCGAAGGTCATCTCGCCGCCGGAACTCGTTCGCCAGATTGAGGATGAGGCGAATCGGACGCGGCTGCAGTACGCGGAAGTTGAGTAAACGGACTTGAGTGCCAGGGGTGCCCGGAGTGCCACTACGGGTTGAACCAGTAAGCCCACTTCACCAGAAACACGTTCCGCGCCGGCGAATCAAAGGTCGCACCGAAGTCTCGATTGAAATTGAAGTCGCCGTGGCCGACGCTATCTTCCCGTCCTTGCTGCCAGACGACAAACAGGGTTGAACCGGGCTTGTATTCCCATCGCAGCACGTTGGTCGTGCGGAACGATCGATAGTTGAAATCGGGGTTGCCGGCGTAGTCGGTCGGCGTGTAGCGGCCCTCGTACGATTTCGATCGGCCATCGACCAGTTCTTTGAAGTTCGAGTAGTCGCCGGCGGAGACGAACGGCTCGGCGTACAACTGAATCGAGAGCGCCGGGGTCACCGTGTAGTTCAGTCGCGTCCTGATTCCAACTGTCTGTTGATGCAGTCGGGCAAACACATAACGCCCATCGTCGGTGTTCTCGACCCATTGCGACTCGTCGCGATTGCGCGAGAGATTCAGCCCGACACTCATTCGCAAGAACGAAGATGGACGGTAGGAAATGCTCGGACTCACGTTGTGCAGCGTCGTGCCCTTGCCGTCTCGGAGATTGAACGTGAACACGTCCACCGATACGGCGGGCCGTTGATCGCTCTCCAGGTATGCCCAGATCGACTGCTGCGCATTCCCGTACACTCCAGGTCCGCCGCGCGTGGCGCGGTCATCAAAGGGCTGCGGGTTGATGTTGCCGCCGGTGCCGGTTGCCCAGTTGTTCTTGAATACCGCGTGGGCATTGACGTTGTATCCGGAGAACAGCCGATCGCCATCGTAGTTCCATGACGCCCACTGGTTCAGGTTGTAGCGAAAGCTGCGCAGCCACTTCTGCGACGGCTTGTCGTAGCGAATCTGCATCCAATTGCTCATCGACCGCTGGTCGGCGCGCTGAAGGAAGCCGACGTCATTGATCTCGAAGCCCGGGCTCTTGAGGCTGACATTCGAGCTGAAGACCATACGCTGACCGGCGATCTTCGAGACCGAGGCCGAACCCGCGTATCCATTCATCGACGTCCGAGTCGGATCGTAGGTGAGATCAGTGGAATCCGGTCGCTGAAAACTATGAACGTTGCTCCGCTGCAGTTCGTCGATTGCCTGCGCCTCACCGTGCACGCTGCTGCCGGCGAGAAACCCCCGGATTGCGTATTTCGGACCGAGGCGCCAATCGGCGTCGAGCCCGCCGGTGTAGGCGCCTCCCGGGAGAAAACGAGTCGCCTCGTCCAGGTTGCGATTGGTGAACGTCGTCATGAACCCGAGCGAAGATTGATTGGTAAACTCACGGCGGGCGCGGACGACGGCGTAGTTGCTCAGCGGCTCGATCGTCTGGCGCGTCTGCACCGTCCCGTTTGCGATGATCGCATCCTCGTCGGAAGTGACCGCGTTCAGCGCGCCAACCGAGAAGTTACCGACACGGCCGGTGAGTTTGGCCGCACCAAGAATCGTGGTTTGTGCCGGTGATGCGGAGTAACCGCCGTCCGGAACATCCGGCTGGCCTCGCGGCGTGCGACCGATACGCCGCGAATAGAACAGGCCGCTGCAATCACCGTCATTGCAATCGACGCTGAAGTTGAAGATGCCGCCACCTTCGACGAAGAAGGGCCGCCGCTCAGCGAAGAAGGTTTCAAACGCCGACAGGTTCACGACGGCAGGATCCGCTTCGACCTGGCCGAAATCAGGATTCACCGTCGTGGTAAGGGTCAAGCCGGGCTTGAGCGCGTATTTCAGATCGACGCCCAGCGATGCATCGGGATCGGTCGTGTTGATCAACGAGTTGCCCGGTTCGCCGGGCTGCGTCTTGAGCTGACCGACAACGTACGGCACGACCTCGAGGCGTTTCGGCGCGCGATCGAGATGAAGACCTGTCAGCTCGCCGAAGGACGACACGTAGCCATTGGCGCTTTTCGCGAGCAGCGGCCAGGTTGACGTCTCGTTGAGCCGTCCGATCGTGCGTGTGATCGCCAGACCGAACGTAGAGGTCTGGCTCGGACGATACCGCAGCTGCGAGAACGGGATCCTGAACTCGGCGCGCCATCCTCGCTCGCCACGCGTGACCGCAACATCCCACACCGCGTCCCATCCATCATCGTTATTCGTGTCGTTGAACCAGTAGCTATCCTGCTTGACTCCGGCTGGATTGACAGCGAACTGAAATGCTGACCGCTTGTCGTGAAATGAATCGACCAGGATGCTGACCCAGTCCGACGGAGAGCGTTCGTCGCGGCGAGTGAGGATGCCGACGATCTTGCCTGGTTCGGGATCCGAGGCCTGCACTGCGACATAGAGCGCGGTCGCGTCGTAGGCCACGCGTGCCTCAGTCTGAAATGTCGGCGCCGCGCCTTCGCGCGGATCCCTCTGCTGAAATTCGGTGATTGGGGGGACCGTCTGCCAGACGGCATCATTCAATTCACCATCGACACGAATCGCCGTGGCCTCGGGCACGAACGTGGCCGCGACCCGCACCGCCGGTGGGGCCGCATTGACACTGATAGCCGTGATGCACACGGCGACGATAACAACCGCTGTTCGCATGAAGATGTGAACCTTGCCGAACCTCGCAGAACCGAGGACAACCTTGCAGAACTTTGACGAATTCGAACGCTGGCTTAGACGAGATCCAGCAACTGAAGGTTGGCAAAACGGGCAGAACTAATGCGGCTCAGTCGGTGCGGCGTGGGATGAAAGGTGGGACGAAATGTTCAATGGCCTGGTGGCTCGCTGGCTCCTCCCTGCCGGCTGCTGCCCTCGCTGTGCGCGCCACGCGAGGGTAACGGCGACGTGACACGGACGGCAGAGCAGCCGATAGTTCTCCAGTCCGCACTCGCCGCCCCCGTCCGCGACGGGGACAATGTGATCGGCTTCCCATCGTGGACGCGCGGCGCGCCATGCGCGGCGCGCGACGCGATCTGTTACCGGCGGTTTCGAACGGGTCCACTGCCGATGTGCCTGAATCACGTTGAAGCCGCAGATCTGACAAACGCCCTTGTCCCGTTTCTTGATCTGCTGACGAACGTACCAAGGACTACTTCGAATCTTCCACTCGTGAACGCACGCATCACTGCAGAAGGTGCGCCGCGGGGGCTTGACGACACTGTGACACCACCGACAAATCGGTTCGCCGGCAGCGTTACGCTCAGGCTTTCCCCATTGATCTGCGGTAACGACACACGCGCGACGAGTGCTCACGCGCGAAGCTATCGGCCGAAACGAGCGAGATCTTTAGTTGGTGATGGCTGAGTCTAAAGACCCGGACTGACAGCGGAAGATTGTCAGCGACCCGAGAACCAAGAGCCAACCCGAGCAGCGAGCATTAGACGCCCACCATGAGTGAGAGCGCGAAGCGCGCGTCGGCATCGATCCACTGATCGCGGAGCGCGAAGCCACACTCAGCACCCATCTGTTCGATCTGATCGGGCTCGTATTTGTACGAACTCTCCGTCCAGATGTGTTCGCCGTGAACGAACGGGACGGAAACTCCGGCGGCCTCGATTCGTACGATCTGGGCGGCACGGCTGACGAGATGCATTTCGATCCGCTGTTCGATGGCATTCCATGTGGCGCGATGATCGAAAGCGTCGAGGTTGAAGGTTCCCGCGAGCTCGCGATTGATTCGGACGAGCAGGTTCTTGTTGAATGCCGCGGTGACGCCAAGCGGGTCGTCGTAGGCGAGCCGGAGTTCGCGTTCCGGTTTCACCAGGTCGGCACCGAGCAGGAGAAAATCTCCAGGCTGCAGCACGCCACGGATACGGCGCAAGAACGCGAGTGCGGCAGGCGTATCGAAGTTCCCGACGTTCGAGCCGAGCAACAGCACGAGCATCGGACCATCACCATCGCGCGCCGCCGCCGCTCGCCGTAACCCGACCTCGTAGGTCGATTGATGACCCACCACGGACACATGCTGAAGTCGTGTCAGACGCTGCTCGGTCTGTTCGAGGGCCTGTGACGAGATATCAATAATGTGTACGCGTGCGGTGCTTCCGGCCGACTGCAGCGCCTCGGCGAGGACCGCAAGTTTCTCGCCGCTACCTGGTCCGAGCTCCACGACTGTCGCGGGATCCGGGCCAAGGGCCGCGACGATCTCGCCGGCGTGCGAGATCAGCAATCGATTCTCCGCGCGCGTGATCCGATACCACGGCAAACGGCAGATCGCCTCGAAGAGACTCGATCCGAGTGGATCGTAGAGATACTTCGACTGAAGCTGCTTCGGTGTCAGTTGGAGATCGCGCCTGACTTCGGCGGCAAACTCGCTCACAGCGGCTGTTGTGATCATGACTGCTCGGATCCCGGATCCCGGACAAACGGATCCCGACTCACTTCACGGTACGGAAAGTGGCATACACGTACGGATAATTCGGCCGAAACCAGTTGCGAAAGCTTCGCCGGATCAGTTCCTTCGCCGTCGCCGGAGAGGCCCCCTTCATCACGTAGTGCTGACCGTCGAAAAAATCCGCCGAGTACTCGGGGTAGGACGCCATCGCCTGAAAGCCCGGAAACGGGCCAAACACCGTTGAGGTCCACTCCCACCCGTTGCCGACCAGATCGTGCACGCCCCATGCGCTCGCGCCTGCTGGAAACGATCCGATCGGTGCCGGTTCGAACCGTGCGAAATCAAAGTTGCCATGCTCCGGGGCCGGCGAGACTTCTCCCCAGGGATAAGACTGCTCGTCACCGCTCGGCGTCCCAAAAGCCGCGCGGTGATACTCCGCTTCGGTCGGCAAACGTCTCTCTTTCCACCGCGCGTACGCCTCGGCCTCGGCATGACTCACGTAAACCGCCCAATCGGCAGGAAGCGGGATGTCCTCGAACATTCCCATCCAGCAACGGGTGGCGGCCGGCCCTTCCGGTGGGGACCAGAACGACGGGTGAGTGATCCGGTTTTCCTGCACCCATTTCCAGTGTTCGTCCGACCAGAGCGACCGATCGCGGTAGCCGCCGGCCTCGACAAACTCCAGGAACTGCGCGTTGGTCACATTGTGGACGTCGATGTCGAACGCCGGCACATTGACACGATGCTCGTCGAACTCGTTGTCCCAGCCGAAAGGAATGCGATTGCGATCCGCGCCGAGTGTGGCAATGCCGGAAGGAACATGAACTCGTTCTCTTGGTTTTGATCGCTGGCTTCTCCCCGATCCCGGATCCCCGGCCACGGATCCTGGCTTGTTTTTCTGCTGAAACGGAAGCCGATGCCACATGTAGAGCAGCGTCTCCTGATGCATCGCCTCATGCTCGAGCGCTGTGTACAGCGCTTCTGCGCGATGCATCGCTGGACGATCGTCGCGAAACTCGGCCTCCTCTAACGCCTCGACGATGGCCGCATCGGCGCGCCGGGCAAAATCGAGCACTTCGTCGCGCGAGGGCCACTCGGTGTTCACGCCGCTTCGCGGGACGGCTGTGTCGGTGCTGTCAGGGTCAATGCCGCGCTCGAACAGTTTCTCGAGCCGGGCGTCGACCGGCGGCCTGCCAAGGCCGCGGCGGAGGAATGAGATCACGCTAAACGCGGGAAGATGCCCCTCGTAAAACACGATCGGATTTCGAAGCGCGATCGGCCGCGAATAGTACGCCGTCGGATCGATCAGATCAAATATCGCGCGCGTCCGCGCCCGGTTGCGCTGATACCAGTCGACTACTGATGAGCGGTCAACGGCCAGAGAGGACATCCGAAAAGTATATGACTGCTTCGCCCTTCCTAGGCAGCGTGCTTTGACTTTCGGCGGCCGGGCTTGCTCGCGCTCTTTTTCGACGCCGTCCGCGACTTCGCGTTTGCTGCGCCTTTGCTTTCAAGACTCGCGCGCAGGCGTGCCATCAAATCAACCACGTCCGCCGACTGAGCCGTCTCGCGCTCCTGTAGACGCGGGCGTTTCCCCTTCAATTTCGCCTGGATGACCTTCATCAGGTTATCGCGGTATTCGTCGGTATATTTCCCCGGATCCCACTTCGCGCTCAAGCTGGCGATGAGTTGCCCCGCCATTTTCAATTCGGCCGGTCTGATTCCCTCCGCCTTTGGAAACTTGAACTCATCCAGGTCGGCGAGTTCATCGGCAAATCGCATCATCGTCAACACCAGCGCATCGCCGATCGCCTCGACCGCCGCAAGGTGCTGCGCATCGCGAAGAATGATCTTGGAAACACCGAGCTTGCCGGATTCTCGAATCGCCTCACGAAGCAGCGCATACGATCGTTCGGCCCCCTTCGCCGGCTGCAAGTAGTACGGCGTCTCGAAATATCGTTCGTCGACCTCCTTCGGATCCACGAAATCAATGATGTCGATGGTCTTGGTCTTCTCCACTGCCGCCGTCTTGAAATCGTCCTTGGTCAGGACAACGAATTGCCCCTTCTCGTATTCGTAGCCCTTCACGAGATCTTCCCAGCCGACCGGCTTCCCCTCGGTCTGGCAAACGCGCTCGTAGCGGATCGGCGCTTCATCCTTGGCGTGGAGCAGACGGAATTTCGGCCGGTGATCGCGAGTCGCGCTGTACAGTTCGATCGGAATATTGACCAGTCCGAATGCCAGCGACCCTTTCCACATCGAGCGAGCCATGGCGGAACCCTCCGCGTAAAGATGTGCAGATTCCGCGCCATCAGGGCCTGTCCGCCGTAGCGCGAAGGCGCGAAGGCGGATTAGAATCAAAGGTCGGGGCGGCGTGGCGAAATTGGCAGACGCGAGAGACTTAGGATCTCTTGGCCACAAGCCGTGGGGGTTCGAGTCCCTCCGCCGCCAGCCTTCGCCTCTTGAGCTAACGCTGGGCGAGGCTTCGGCTGGACGCGTCGCGCATGGACGAAACTTAGCGCGACGCGCCAAGTCACGCCGAGCACTGGTTAGCTCGCGCGGCGAAGGCTGTCTCGCCGTAGCGCGAAGCGCGGAGGCGGACGGAGCCAGAGCACAAGTGAAGACAGAATTCATCAACGTCAGCGACACCCAGAAAAACCTCGTCGTCGAGATTCCGAGCACCGTGGTCGACGCGGAAATAGATAAGGTGGCGCGCGATTACAGCCGCGCGGCGCGAGTGCCAGGGTTTCGCCCGGGTAAAGTGCCGCCGAAGGTGGTCCGCCAGCGGTTTCGCGATCAGATCCTGCACGACGTCGCGCACGGCCTGATTCCGCGCGCTGTCGACGAGGCGCTGCGAGAACGCGGGGTGGAACCGGTCGATACTCCAGACATCCGCGACGTCGTCGTCGAAGAGGGCCAGCCGCTGAAGTTCACGGCATCATTCGAAACCGTGCCGCCGATTGAACCTGGGGATTACGCGACCATCACGCTGCACCAGAAGAACACGAACGTCTCGGAGTCGGCAGTCGACGACGCGCTCAACAGTCTGCGCGAGCGGGCGGCGCGCTACGAACCCGTAGTTGAAGCCCGGGGCATCCAGCGCGGCGACTCAGTCGTCATGGACATGGTTCGGACGGCAATTCCCAAAGAAGAAGAACCGCTCGTCGTCATCGCCGGTGAACCCACTCCTCCACCATCCACCGAACCGCAGACCGACAAGCACGACGATGTGACGGTCGAAATCGGCGCCACCGCAAACCCACCTGGCTTCGACGAGGAGCTGATCGGGATGGAGGAAGGCCGGCAGAAGACGTTCGACATTCGCTTCCCCGACGATTATCCGATCCAGGAACTGGCTGGAACGACGGTGAATTACTCGGTCGCGATCAAGGCAATCCGCACGCGCGTTGTTCCTCAACTCGACGACGAGTTCGCGAAGGATTTGGGAGACTTCGAGAATCTGGACGCGTTGCGGACGCGCGTGCGATCCGACCTCGAACACGAAGCGTCCCATGAAGCAGAGCGCGATTTACGCGGTGAACTCCTGAATCAGCTGGCGTCCCGTGTCACGTTCGAGCTGCCGGCGTCGCTTCTCGATCGCGAAATCGATCGCCGCATGGAGGAGTTTGTGCGGCGGCTCATGGATCAGCAAATCGATCCGATGAAGGTGAACATCAACTGGGAAGAGTTCCGCGAGAAGCAGCGCGAACCTGCGGCGGAGGCGGTTCGCGGCGCACTGGCACTCGACGAGGTCGCGCGGCGGGAGCACATCACCGTCAGCGACGACGAAATCTCCACGGAAGTCGAGCGCTACGCTGAGCGGAGCGGCCGCTCGGCGGCGGCGGTTCGGGCGAAACTGGAGAAGGAAGGTGGAATTGCACGACTTTACTCGGGCTTGCGCCGCGAGAAAACGGTGGAGTTCCTGGTCTCCAGAGCCACAAAGATTCAGGCGGGATGAGCCGATAATTTTCACGGGCTGGTTCAGGGGCTTAAGGCTTGGGCTCAGGACATCGGCGTGAGCCATGAGCCTTGAGCCTTTGAAAGGTTTCGGATCGCGGCGGCTGCATGGTACAATTGCCGTGACGATCCCGACACCTCCCTGATTCGAACGAAGGCACCCCCAGCATTCCGAACGCGCGCAACGACGAACTTCGGGGTTCGATTTTTTATGGCCGAACGCATGCAGCTCATCCCGATGGTGGTCGAACAGACCAACCGCGGGGAACGCGCCTACGACATCTTTTCGCGGCTGTTGAAGGACAGCATTATCTTCGTCGGCACTCCGATTGACGATAACATCGCTAATCTGGTCATTGCCCAGATGCTCTTCCTCGAAGCGGAAGATCCTGACCGCGACATCCTGCTTTACATAAACAGCCCCGGCGGCGTCGTGACGGCCGGCATGGCCATCTACGACACCATGCAGTTCATCAAGCCGGATGTGGCCACCTATTGCATCGGACAGGCGGCCTCGGTGGCGGCGGTCCTGCTGGCGGCAGGGGCGAAAGGCAAGCGATACTCGCTCCCGAACTCACGGATCCTGATTCATCAGCCCTGGGTTCAGGGGTTGGGGGGCCAGACCACCGACATCGATATCCACGCGCGGGAGCTGCTCCGAACGCGGGAACGGCTGAACCAAATCCTGGCCCAGCACACCGGGCAGCCCCTGAAGCGGATTCAGGACGATACCGAGCGGGATTACATCATGGGCCCCGAACAGGGCAAAGAATACGGTATCATTGACGATGTCATCCGGAAGCGGGCGTAGGCTGACGATGGCGCAGTTTCCAGGAACCCATGGTTAAAAAAGCCGGCGACGGCGAGATCCTCCGCTGCTCGTTCTGCAACAAGGACCAGAACGACGTCCGCAAACTGATTGCAGGACCCACGGTTTTCATCTGCGATGAGTGCGTCGAGGTCTGCAACGACATCATCGCCGACGACAACAAGTTCGAGGCCCGGGGCGGCGCCCGCACATCGCTCCCTGTCCCGCAGGAGATCAAGAAGTTCCTGGACGAATACGTCATCGGCCAGGAGCAGACGAAGAAGAAGCTCGCGGTCGCGGTCTACAACCACTACAAGCGGATCGAGATTCAGAAGCAGACCCGCAGCCGTAACGACATCGAGCTCACCAAGTCGAACATCCTGCTGATTGGCCCAACCGGTACCGGCAAGACCCTCCTCGCCCAGACACTCGCCAAGCTTCTGTCGGTTCCCTTCACGATCGTCGACGCGACGACGTTGACCGAAGCGGGCTATGTCGGAGAGGACGTCGAAAACATCATCCTGAAACTGCTGCAGGCGGCGGGCGGCGACATCGAGAAGTGCCAGCAGGGCATCATCTACATCGATGAAGTCGACAAGATCTGCCGCAAGGATGAAAACCCCTCGATCACGCGCGACGTCTCGGGTGAAGGTGTTCAGCAGGCGCTGCTGAAGATCCTCGAAGGCACCGTCGCCAACGTGCCGCCCCAGGGCGGACGCAAGCATCCGCACCAGGAGTTCTTCCAGGTCGACACCACGAACATCCTGTTCATCTGCGGTGGGGCGTTCGTCGGTCTCGACAAACAGATCGACCGGCGCACGGGCAAGAAAACGCTCGGCTTCAAAGCCGACGTCAAGTCGGTCTCGAGTCGCGACGTCGGCACGACGCTCGAGATGCTCGAGCCCGAAGATCTCATCAAGTACGGCCTGATCCCCGAGTTCGTCGGCCGCCTGCCCATCGTCGGCACGCTGCACGAGCTCGACAAGGCGGCCCTCGTCCAGATCCTGACGCAGCCGCGCAACGCCATCACGCGTCAGTATCAGAAGTTGTTCGAGTACGAGAACGTGAAGCTCCGCTTCACCGACGACTCGCTCGAGGCGATTGCCGAAGCGGCGCTCGCGCGCAAGATTGGCGCACGCGGCCTCCGGATGATCATCGAGGATCTCATGCTCGACCTGATGTACAACCTCCCCGGCCAGAAGAAGATCCGCGAGTGCGTCATCACCCGCGAGGTCGTGCAGTCG
>Ga0207701_10001232_pt1 | contig 27014 bp, 25 predicted proteins | sample KBSSwiSSwithPhiX_FD_184294 | JGI IMG/M metagenome (GOLD analysis project Ga0207701, IMG submission 184294) | Switchgrass rhizosphere bulk soil microbial communities from Kellogg Biological Station, Michigan, USA, with PhiX - S5 (SPAdes) (version 2) | ecosystem: Environmental > Terrestrial >... | reverse complement strand
CGTCGTAACCGTGTAGCCGCCGGTGCCGTTAGGCATCCAAACGGCGGGACCAGACGTCGTACCGCCCAGAATGCCGCTGGCGCTCACGGCACGGTGACGCACCTCGGGGCTGTACAAGGTCCACGCGATCTCCAAATGCAATGTGTACGACTCCAGCATGTGGCTGCTCGCTCCGGGCGCCACCATGCCGTGTCCGCTGCACATCGCCTTCACCTCCGGCGGGACCAGCTACGCGGTGCAGATGAACCCGTATCCCACCGGCGCGGATCCCGACGGCGCGCCGGAAACACACTGGGCGAACGTGACATGCCTAACGCCCGCGAGCGGCTCGGCGCCGTGCACCGAGTGGAAGCTCACCCCGAGCGCCGCCGATACGGCGGCGAACGGGAGCGTCACGCAACGGAACGTTGCCCGACTGATCAAGTACGTCACAAGCAGGAACACGACGACGAACGTGAATCAGGGCGATTTCTACTTCTCGTTCGCGATTCGGCTCACGAATCCGTAAGAGCCAGATCACCCTCCACCCCAACCGCCGACAGCGATCTCACCCAGGAGCCACCGAATGAAAGCCTACCTCGGAGTTGCGGCCCTCACGGTCGCGGTGCTCGGATGTCGCGATGCAGCCACCAGCCCAACGGCCCAGCGCCTAACGCCATCACTGACCGTGGCGCAGGATGTACAGCGCGTAGAGATCGAGGAGACCGATGTCTTCCCGGTACCGCGCGGCTGCACCGGCGAGCCGGTCGAGTGGCACCTGCGCCAGGAATCCATCCTGCACGAAAGGATCGACGCGAACGGCGGCTTTCATGGCACGTTCACGTTCCACGACAAGGGCTCGTACGGTGTGGGCCTCGTGACGGGCGCCATGTACCATCTCGCGCAGACGCAGAACGAGAGCTTCAACGTGGGCGCAAGCGGGCTGCCGATTAACGACACGGCCGTCTTCCTTCGCCGCTTCATCAGCCAGGGATCACTCCCCAATTTCCGGGTCACCAACATCTTCCACTTCACGATCGACGCCAACGGCACGATGACGTCATTCCGCAACACGAGCGAGCGCGTGTGTGACTGACGTCTGACCCACGACGGGTGGGCGCGACTGCCCACCCGTCAATGATGCGTTGGGGATCGCTCGAGATCCTCCAGCCAACGCGCGAACCCGAGATCCAAGTCCAGCCCGAGCTCGGTCTTCAACAGCTCGCGGTGTCGGCGAATGGAACGAATGGCCCCGGACCGATCGCCCGCCGCGATGAGCGCCTCCGCCAACTTTCGCGACGCATGGGAATCGAGCGGGTCGAGATCGAGGACATGTCGTCGCCATCGTGATGCGCTTTCCCACTCGTGAGTGGCCTCCAGCCGTGCGGCGCGCTGCGCCAGACACTCGCGGAGGCGTTGCTGAAGGCGCTCCCGCTGCGCCTCGGCCCACGCATCGAACTGTGGGGCGTTGCCGAGAAAGAAGCCGTCGAGAAACGGACCGTGATGGTAGCCTAACGCATCTTCCACGCGCTGTTCGCTCAGCGCGACCTCGAACGCGGCGACGTCCGTCCAGATCAGTGTCGGGTTGAGCCGCAGCAGCTTCTTTCCGAGGAAAAGCGAGTCCTCGTCAAAGAGCTGCCGCTGAGCATAGAGGAGCTGGTTGAGGACGTGACGCGCCCGATCCATCTCGCTCTCCGGCCAGAGCAGGGCGAGGAGCTTGTCCCGGCTCACGCCGCGATCGCCTGCGACCGCGAGCCTGGCCAGGATGGCGAGTCGGCGGGGCTGCGTCGCCGCGCCCGTCAAATCCTCCCGGCCCTGCGTCAGGCGGACGCCGCCGAAGGTCGTAAGCCGGAGCACGTTCCAGTTGACTGTCGTCTGATCGGGCGTCGACGGCGACTCGCTAGCAATTGTTGTCGGAAACCCTGTCGCGGGCAAGCCGAGAAATGACGTACGTTGGGTCCCACTGGAGCGTCCGAGTTGACTTTCGTCTGATCGGGCGTTGACGGCGGCTCCGTACCAATAGTCGTAACGAGCCTCGACGAGGTCAGTCGGAAACGTGTTCCGGCTCGTCGACTTTAACCGGAGCCGAACGCCATGTGCTCCCTCCGCCCCAGCTTCGCCATCGTCATCCTGCTGTCTGCCGCGTGCCAGCCGGACGCTTCCGGCCCGGCTGGGCCAATCGAGCCGCCACGGGGCGTGATAGCCGTGAGCGTCGCGACGCAGGGGGACTCCCTCGACCCCGATGGCTACCTGGTGGTCGTGAGCAAAAACGCCGCGACCGGTACGGAGTATACCCGGAGCGTTGGCGGGGTCGGCGAGCTGACCTTCTCGTCGGTGGCCCCGGGTCAGCACTACGTCTCACTCGAGAACCTCGCGCAGCACTGCAAGCTTCAGGATCCCGCGCTGGCCACGCAGCGAGTTGCGGTGGTTACAGCAGGCGAGACGACCACAGTCGCCTTTGGCGTGGTGTGTTCCACGAAAACCCCTGGAAGGCTCCGGCTAAGCGTCTCGACTACTTTTTCGAGAGCCGCAACGATCGATGAATTGGCGATCGGTTTTTCCTTGCTGATCGATGGCCAAGCGGCGGGCTCGATCAGGCCGAACGGGTTGATCGAGCTCGATCAATTCCCGGCGGGCGTCCACACCGTCACACTGAAAACCCACGGCTGCTTGGTCAACTCCGGCCCTGGCGCTCTATTCAGCGAAACCGCGAGCATCCGCATGCCCCCGGGCGGTTTCGCACAGGTCAAGTTCAACGTCTGGTGCGGGCCTTGATCTCTGGCAGCGAGACGTTACGCGACGATAGGATTCCGCATCAGAGGAACCCCGCACCCACCGCGCGTTTGGGCACGCACCGTCGAGCGCAGGCCGGACCGAGACGAGACGGAAGATCTGTAGATCCGCACTTCGCGCCGTCCTTCCGGCAACACCGACGAACGGAGCCGCGAAAGCCCGGCCGATACGACCACGCTATCGAAGATGGGGTAATAGACCGATTTCCAGATCGCGGCCAATTGGGCCGAGTCCAGGACACCGGGAGTCTGCGCGATCAGACCGCGCGCGTAGGAGCTCACGACGAAAGTCGAGAGCCAGGCGACGATGAAAACGGTGCTCGGAAGCGTCTGCCTAACCTCGGTCAGTCTCATGCCACTACGGTACGGCGCTGTCTGATACCGGGCCAGAGCTTCGGAAGCTGCCGAGAACGATGATCGCCAAGGCCCAAAGCCTTGACGCGGCATTCCCACCACACGACGGTTTGGCGTCTCTGCATCACGAGGCCTCGATCCCACGACCAGCGAACGACGCGAGCGAATCGATCGACGTCGCCGTCCTCGGCGGCGGGCCGGCCGGCGCCGCGGCCGCACGGCTCCTCGCGAGCCATGGACACCGCGTCGCCCTCGTCACGCGCGCACCTGCCCGGCCCGCGCTGGCCGAGTCACTGCCGCCCAGCGTTGGGAAGCTGCTCGATCGGATTGGTGTGCGGCGGGCGGTGGACGCCGCCGACTTCGTGCGTGCAACTGGCAACACCGTCTGGTGGGGGAGCGATGAACCCCGCGTGGAGTCATTCGGCGCCGGATCGTTAGGCTGGCAGGTTCGGCGCGACACGTTCGACGCCGTGCTGCTCGCGGAAGCCGAGCGGGCGGGCGCGCGAGTCGTGCGCCGCGCGATCGTGCGGGACGTCGCGCGCGGCGCTGACGGCGACGCCCATCAGCTCGTGCACTACGAGTCCCAGGGTCGCCAACGCTCTGTCGCGGCGCGGTGGGTCCTCGACTGCACCGGTCGCGCCGGCCTGCTCGCTCGGCGCCAGTGGCGGCGCGCCGACCCAGCCGGGAGGACGCTCGCGCTCGTGGGCGTGTGGGAACGGCGCGGTGGATGGACCATGCTCGGCGACGAGACGCACACCCTCGTCGAGAGCTATCACGGGGGCTGGGCGTGGTCCGTGCCGGTGTCGCGTTCGCGACGTTACGTGACGGCGATGGTGGATCCGTCGCTCACATCCGTCCGCCGCTCCGAGGCAGCCGACACGTTTGGCGTTGTGTACCACGCCGAGCTCGCGAAGGCGCAGCGGATCGGTTCTCTCGTGCGATCGGGTCGCAGCCCTGCTCGACTCACCGGCGCGCCATTCGCGCGGGATGCCTCGTCGTACGACGCGACCCGGTTCGCGGATCCTGGCGTTCTCCTGGTTGGCGACGCCGCATCGTTCGTCGATCCACTGTCATCGTATGGTATAAAGAAGGCGCTGTCGTCGGCGTGGCTCGCGTCGGTCGTCGTGCACACCGCGCTCGTCGACGAGTCAATGCAGTCAGCCGCGCTCGAGTTGTACGATGCGCGCGAGCGCGCCATGTGCGACGCGCTCCGCCGTCGCTTCGCCGAGCTGTCGCGCGATGTGGCGAGTGACGCAACGACGGAGTTCTGGCGCGCGCGGTCCGCGGCCGATGCGGGCGAGGATGGTGAGCCGGATGTGTCGGCGCTGCGTCGGGATCCGGCGGTGCTCGCCGCGTTCGACGCGATTCGGCAGCGGGCGTCGATCGGACTCCGCCCGTCCGATGCCCTGCGGCGGTCGGATCGCCCGACAGTCCGTGGCGATCGGGTCGAGCTCGCGGAGCATCTGTTCGTCCCAGCCTTTCGCGATGGGGTACGGTACCTGAGAAGCATTGACCTCGTGACCATCGTGGCGCTGGCCCCGATGTACGATCAGGTTCCCGACCTCTACGCGGCGTACAATCGCGCGGCATCGCCAGCTCCGCTGCCGGATTTCCTCGGCGCTCTGTCGGTACTCGTAGCCAAGGGCATGCTCGATCTCGCTTGACGCGGTCTAGGGGCGTCCGTATAACCAGGAACAACGGGGGAATCGGGACATCGGGACATCGGGACTCGGCGGGGAGCCTTCTACCGCATAGAGACACTCTCGCCGGTATTGACGTCCCGGCCGAGTCCCGATGTCCCGATGTCCCGAGTACGTCCCTAGTCCCGATGTCCCTCACAGGTTCACGACCATGAGTCGCATCGCAGCGATCGCGCTGGTCGCACTCGCGAACGGCGTCTGGGCGCAGAATCCACCGCCGGCGACCGCATCCGCCGCGCAGAAAGCGGCTGCCCCCGCGCGCAAGGACACGACGCCGGGCTTCGCGATCAACGACCAAACGGTCATCCAGAGCTGCTCGCGCTGTCACGTCCGCGACTCCGCCGGAGTCATGGAACGGCTGTCGTACATGCGGAAGACGCCGGAAGGATGGGAGATCTCCCTGCGGCGAATGGTCGCCCTCCAACGCGTGCGAGTGGATCCCGCGACCGCGCGCGCCATTGTCAAATACCTCTCGAACGCCCAAGGACTCGCGCCGGCGGAAGCTCGACCGGCGCGCTTCGAATCCGAGCGCCGCGCGATCGACTACAAGTACGCGGCGGACACACGAACGGAGCAGACGTGCCATGCGTGTCACTCGTTAGGACGCGTGATTTCGCAGCGGCGCACGAAGGACGAGTGGGACCTCCTGCTGGCGACGCATCGCGCGTACTACCCGCTGGTGGATTTCCAGGCGTTCCGGCGCGGCGGTCCGCCGCCACCCGACAGCGCGGGGGCGCCAGAGCCCATGGATGTCGCTGTGGGGCACCTGTCCAAGGTGTTCCCGTTGCGCACGCCGGACTGGACGGCATGGTCCGCGACCATGCGGCCCGCCCGCATCGAGGGCGAATGGGTGTTGTCCGGGACGGAGCCCGGACGTGGCGCCTTCAGTGGGCGCCTCACGATCACGAAGACGCCTAACGCCGACGACGAGTTCACCACCAAGGCGACCTATCGCTACGCCCGCAGCGGTGCCACCGTCACGCGCGACGGCAAGGCAGTGGTCTATACCGGCTACCAGTGGCGCGGCCGCTCATCGGAAGTCGGCACGTCGGCCGACAGCGCGTGGCGCGAGGTGATGTTCATCGAGCCCGGGTGGCAGGAGATCTCCGGACGGTGGTTCCGCGGTGGGTATGACGAGTTCGGGATGGACGTCTCGCTCACGCGCCTCGGAGCCGGTCCGGTGATTGCCGGCGTATACCCGCGCGCGCTCAAGGCTGGCACTCGGGACCAGCAGGTCACGGTTGTCGGAGCGAATCTCCCGCGCGACGTGCAAGCCGCGGCGCTCGACTTCGGACCGGGCGTGCACGTTGACAACGTGGTCCGCGCGGACGGCGACTCGATCGTGGCGCGCGTCGCGGTCGATGCGAAGGCGCCGGTGGGCCAGCGCGACCTGTTCGTCGCCGGCGCGTCGCTCAAGAGCGCGGCCGTGGTCTACGACAAGATCGCGCGCATCAAGGTGACGCCGCTCGCGGGCATGGCGCGTGTGGGCGGCGCCGTGTTCCCGAAACAGTACCAGCAGTTCGAGGCGATCGCGTACCACAACGGGGCCGACGGGAAGCCAGACACCGAGGACGATGTGGAGATCGGCCCGGTCGACGTGTCGTGGAGTCTCGAGGAGTACGGTGTCACATACGATGACGACGACATCAAATTCGTCGGACGGATCGATCAACGGGGACTGTTCACGCCGAACCTCGATGGGCCCAACCCGCAGCGCAGCCGCAACCGCAACAATATCGGCGATGTGTGGGTAGTCGCGACCTATCAGGAGGGCGAGAGCGGGCAGGGCAACGGCAATGGCTCGCGGCCGCTCAAGGCAAGGGGACACCTGCTCGTCACCGTTCCACTCTATCTGCGATGGGAGCCGTGGAAGGGCGATCAATGACGCTGCTCAGGCGGGGCGAATACCACGCGTTCGACGCGGATGGCGCTCCGTACGTGTATCTGGTGCCGTCGGCGGGTGTGTTCCGGCTCGATGACACGTCGGTTGCGGTGCTCGATGCGTTGGGGCAGGAGGACCTCGAGCCTAACGAGCTCGTGCGCACGTTGAGCGATCGCTTTCCGGTCGCGGATCTTCGGGCGACGGTCGAGGACCTGCTGAACGTCCGCGCGCTTCGGCTCGTGGATCGCCCGGTGGAGGCGCCTGTCGCGGCGCCGCCGCGGAAGCGCATCCCGCTCACGACGCTCGTCATGAACGTGACGAGCAAGTGCAATCTCGCCTGCACGTACTGCTATGAGTACGGCGAGGACCGGATCGTCGAGGCGTCCCGGAAACCGCGCTTCATGAACGAGGAGACCGCGCGCCAGAGCGTGGACTTCATGTTCGCCGAATCCGGTGACTCGCCGATGGTGCATCTGACGTTCTTCGGCGGCGAGACGCTTCTCAACTTCAAGGTGCTGCGGTCGGCGCTGGCGTACGCGAAGGATCGGGCTGCAACGTTAGGCAAGACAGTCGACACGAGCCTCACGACGAACGCAACGCTCCTTCGGGAGGAGATCATCGACTGGATCGTCGAGAACGACGTCGGTGTCACCGTGTCGATGGATGGCGGTCGCGAGCAGCAGGACAAGTTCCGCGTCTTCAACAACGGGATGGGGAGCTACGACATCGTCCTGCCGAACATCCGCATGCTCCTCGAGCGGCACCGCCGGCGGCCGGTGGGCGCGCGTGTGACGCTGACGAAACAGAACCTCGACGTCGAATCGATCTATCGTCACCTGCGGGACGAGATCGGCTTCTGGGAGGTCGGCTTCGCGCCGGTGACGACGTCGTGGCAGCGTGACTACGCGATCCAGGAAGACGGCTTCGAGGCGATGCTCGGCCAGTTCCAGCGTCTCGCTCAGGAGTTCCTCCAGTACGCGCTCGCCGGAAAACATCACGGCTTCTCGAACGTGCGCGACACGCTCGAGGAGATCCACAAGGGCATGAGCAAGGCGTACCCGTGTGGTGCCGGCCTCGGTCTCATGGGCGTCGCGACCGACGGCGACGTTGCCCTCTGCCATCGCTTCGCCGGCTCCGATTCACACAAGATCGGATCAGTGACGGAAGGGGTGGATCGTGGGAAGCAGGAAGATTTCCTGATGAAGCACCACATCGCGAACAAGACCGACTGCTCGACGTGCTGGGCGCGTCCACTCTGTGCCGGCGGCTGCTATCACGAGGCGCACACGCGGTACGGCTCGAGCGAGCGGCCGAACCTGCATTACTGCGAGTGGATTCGCCGCTGGACGGACACGTGTCTCCAGGTCTACGGCACGCTCGCCGAGCGACGACCGGAATATCTGGCGCAGTTCGACGCCTGACGAGGGAAACTCACGTGCGACACCTAACGCCGATCAACAAGAAGGCGCGCCACATTGCCGAGACCACGGAGCAGGATGTGGTGGCGCTCCAGGGCGGACCGCTCACGACGCCGTCGGGCCCACACATCCCGCTTGGCTGCACATTCGTGTTCTCGCCGGGATGGGAGACGGACGCGAGCGGTGGAACGGCTGGACTCTGTCAGCCGGTCGAGCGCGACCTGTTCGACTGTCACATCACGTGCTTCTGGCCGGCGCACGTGCCCGACCTCTACAACTACGCGCCGGACTGGACGGGCAAGTGCGCATCCGCCCAGAAAGATTGGCGAAAAATAGACCTCATCTTTCCATGACACCGGAATTGGTCAGGGGGCGCAAAAGCGAAGCGGCGCCGTTCGGGATTGGCGCCGTTATTCAGCTGCGCCGTTTGGGATTTTGCGCCGCTACGGTTTGCGCCCTTGCCGTTGCGCTCGTGTCGTCGCCGTTACGAGCCCAATCCGGCGGAAACGCGACGATTTATGTGGGTACGTACGCGAAGAAGATCCTCGTTCTGAACGAGTCCAACCTGAAGGTCGTCGATTCCATTCCGATCTCGGTCGGGATCCCGACCAGCATGGTGCTCTCGTTCAATCGAAAGCACTTCTACGTGCTCGATCCGCAGTTCGAGCACGTCGAGGTCATCGACATCGCCACGCGGAAAGCGATCGACAAGTTCACGCTCTCGTCAGGCAACACGCGCGTGCGGCTTTGGGGGATCAACGTCGACCCGCGCGAGCGATTTGCCGTTGTGCTCGTGAAGACCTACACGAAGAAGCTCGATCGCTACGAGATCGGAAAGCCGACACTCCTCCGCTACGACCTCGTCAAGAAGGCCGTGACCGACACGATCCCGTGGCCGAAAGGCGAGGAACGTGACTTCGCGCAGATCATCTTCTCCCCGGATGGGGAGTACATGTACTTCTTCACGACCGACGACGTCCTCGTGTACAGCACCGATTCGCTCAAGCAGGTGGATCGGTGGGAGCTGTCGCGGACGCTGTTCGAGGAAGGCATGGGGCGGCTCAACTTCTTCTTCCCGAACGACATCTATGAGGATCCCGGCTTCTACACGGGACTGTTCCGCGTCAGCGACCCGGTGAACCACCGGACGCTCATGGGAGTCGCGCGCGTGGACCTGGTGAAGCGAAGCGTGGACTTCTACACGTTAGGCCCGAACGAGCCGGTGAACTTCCGCCTCGCGCCCGGCCGGAAACGCGGCTATGGCCTCCGCCAGCAGGTGGGCAACTACGAGTTCTGGACCTTTGACCTCGAGGGACGACGCGTCTCCCAGCGCACGCAGTTCGAAGGCCGGCCGCGCATGGGACTCACGCCGAGCTCGAACGGGCGGGAGCTCTACATCCACACCGCCGGTCCCACGATCGACGTCTACGACGCGCAATCCTTCAAGAAGCTGCGAACCGTCGATCTCGGGCAGGACATGAGCGGACTCATAATCATCCCGCCCACGCCAGCTCCGCGTCCGGCAAACGCAGGGCGATGAACGGCGCAACAGAACAGGTTACAGGTTACTGGAATTGGTAATTCGTTATTTGAACCCTCGGGACGCGACTCGACAGCGAGTCAGAGCATCCCGGGGGTTCAAATTACCTGTAACCAGTTCCGGTAACCAATAACCTGTTCCATTAACCAATAACCTGTTCAGTCCGCAGTGACCGCTGTCCACTCAGATGTCCGCCGCTTGTTAGGCTATATCGCCCCGTACTGGCGGCGGTTGGTGCTCGTACTCGTGCTGTCGCTCATCGGCACGGGACTGTCTCTCCTCCTGCCATACCTGACGCGGATCCTGATCGACCGCGCCCTGCTCGGTCGCGATACCGGCGCGCTCGTGCGTGTCGTGCTCGCATTCGCCGCCCTCACTATCGCGAGCTTTGCGCTCAATGTCGTGAGCGGCCTCCGATACACGCGGGTGTCGGCCGAGATTCTGTTCGACATGCGGTTGACGCTGTTCCGTCATCTGCAGCAGCTTTCGCCGCGCTTTTTCGCGCGCATGCCGCTCGGCCAGATCGCCTCGCGCATCAACAGCGACATCGGCGAGATCCAGCGCGTGGCCGCGGAGGTCGCGCTGTCGTGGGTCGGGAGCGTCGTGTTCCTCGCGGGCGCGGTTGCGATTCTCATCGCGCTCGACCCGCTCCTGTTCGCCGTGAGTCTCGCGGTGCTTCCGCTCTCAGTAGTCGCGCTCGTGCGATACCGGCGTCGGCTCGAAGACTCGATCGCCGCCGTGCGCGACAGAAGCGCCGGGATCGGAACGTTTCTGATCGAAGCGCTTCAGGGGATGCGCCTCGTCGTCACCCACAACGCGCAGGAGCGTGAGGCAGCGCGATTTCGCGAACGCAACGACGCGTTCATCGATTCGCTCATGCACATGCGCCGCCTGACCTACCTGTCCGGTGGCGTCCCCGGCCTCCTGCTGGCGCTCGGCACCGGCGCCGTCTTTCTCGTCGGCGGCTGGCGCGTGATCGACGGCAGAATCACGATGGGCACGCTGGTCGCGTTCGTCGCCTATCAAATGCGGCTGCTCGGGCCGGTCCAGGGCCTCATGGGATTGTACGCCAGCGTTGCCACCGCGCGTGTGTCGCTCCGAAGAGTGCACGAGATCCTCGATACGCCGCCGGAGGTGTCCGAAGCGGCGGGGGCCTCGCCGCTTTCGTCGGCGCGCGGCGAGGTCGTGCTCGATGACGTGACGTTCACGTTCGACCGCGGGGCGTCGGTGCTCGACCGCGCGAGCCTGACGATTCGCGCGGGTGAGCGCGTGGCCATCGTCGGCGCGAGTGGCGGCGGCAAATCCACCATCGCGGATTTGCTCGTCAGGCAGCTCGATCCCGCCGGCGGTCGCGTGTTGCTCGATGGTCGTGACCTTCGCGACCTTCGTCTGGCTGACGTCCGCCGCCACGTTGTCGTCGTTGAGCAGGACCCATTCATCTTCAACACCACGGTGGCCGACAACGTTCGGTACGCGAGGCCCGAGGCCTCCGCGGCCGATGTTGCCGCCGCGGCGCGCGCCGCGGGCCTCGCCGAGCTGCTCGACCGGTTACCGCAGGGAATCGACACACCGGTCGGCGAGCGTGGCCGCGCGCTCTCTGCGGGTGAGCGACAGCGCGTCGCAATCGCGCGCGCGTTCCTCGCCGATCCCGCGGTGCTCGTGCTCGACGAAGCGACCGCCGCCATCGATCCGGCAACGGAAGCGCAGGTGATGGCGGGGTATGAGGCGGTCATGCGCGGTCGCACGACGATCGTGATCTCGCACCGACTCCAGCCCGCACGACAGGCCGATCGCGTGGTCGTTCTGAACCAGGGCCGGATCGTCGAGGATGGCACGGCCGACACGCTGATCGCACGGGGCGGCGCGTTCGCCGAGCTGTTCGCCGTGCTGCAGCCGGCGGAGTGACCGCGAGACGCTTCACGCTCGACGACCCACCGTTCGCGGGTCTGACCGGAAAGGGCGTTCGCGTCGCGATCATCGACAGCGGCGTGCACCCGGCGAATCCGCACATTGGCGGCGCGCAGGTTTCAGGCGTGCGCATCGGGGCAGACGGCGAGACGGACGGCGACTTCGTCGACCGCATCGGTCACGGAACCGCGGTGGCAGCGGCGATCCTCGAGAAGGCACCGGGCATCGACCTTCTAGCAGTGCGCGTGTTCGACCGCACGCTGGCCACGAGCGCCGAGGTGCTCGCCGCGGCGATCTCATGGGCCGCGCTGCACGAGGCTCGGCTCATCAATCTGAGCCTGGGCACGGCCAACCCGAAGCGCGCGGAAATGCTCGGCGCAGCGGTAGCCGAGGGGGTGGCATTGGGTGCCATCGTCGTTTCGGCGCGCGAATCCGGCGGGGTGGCGTTGCTGCCTGGGTCGCTGCCTAACGTGGTGGGCGTCACGCTCGATCCCGCCTGCGATCGGCACGAGCTCGCCGTGGTGCCTCACGACATGCCACGAGGATTGGGCTTCGCCTCGTCAGGCTACCCGCGGCCGATAGAGGGTGTGCCCGTGGAGCGCAATCTGTCCGGGATCTCGTTCGCGGTCGCGAACGTCACGGGGTTCCTGGCCCGCCTTCTCGAAGCGGATGCCTCGGTGCGCGATCTCGGTGCGATTGCGCGCCGACTGCTCGCGTGACATCGGGACATCGGGACTAGGCACTCGGCGACGAGCCTTCCACCGAGGCGAAGGTCTCCTCGGCGCCAATGGCTTCCCGGCCGAGTCCCGATGTCCCGAGTGCCGAGTCCCGAGTCCGCGTATGGCCAGCGCTTGCGCCGACGCCGGGCGCGGCCGAATCTCTCAGCATGAAACCACTCCAGGATCTCTACCCCGACGACTTCTCGCACTGCTACGGCTGTGGGCGACTCAACGCCGACGGCCTGCACGTGAAGAGCGAGTGGCATGACGGTGAGGCCGTCGCGCGTTTCCAGCCTGCGCCGCAGCATATCGCCCTGCCGGGATTCGTCTACGGCGGGCTCATTGCGTCGCTCATCGATTGCCACGCGATGGCAACGGCCGCGGCGGCGTCGATGGAAAAGGCTGGCGCGACGCCCGGTGTCGACCAGACGCCGCGGTTCGTGACCGCATCGCTCCAGGTGGACTACCTGCGTCCGACTCCGCTCGGTCCCGAGCTCGAGCTTCGCAGTCGCGCAACCGAGGTTGGCGAGCGGAAGGTCCTCGTGGAGGTCGTGCTGCGTGCGGACAACGCGGAGTGTGCACGCGGACGCGTCGTCGCCGTGCGCATGCCGGCGGGGATGGCGCAACCCACATCCGGTCGTAGTCGCTGAATCGCGTTAGGTGGGCGACGCAGGCTTCACGTCTGCAGCTTCTGGTAGAGCCAGGCTCGGGCGCGTCAGCGCGGCAGCAGCCGTCGGATGAGTTGCCGTACCCGCCGCTCAAACATCTGCCATCGAGACGACGGCGTCGCCTGTCTCTCTCCCGCCTTGCGGCGTTTCCTCTCCAGCACGCGTCTCAGTGCCTCGACGCGACGCGCGTCGAAGCCGGGCGGGATGTCGGCGTCGGCGGTCACCGCCGCTACCAGTGACGCCTGCGCGGCAGCCAGTCCGGAAGCGTCGTTTGACGCGTCCCTCGCGCGTGGTACCGTCGAGTCGCGAGTGACGTCAGGCAACATGTGCTCCGCGCCGCGCGCGACCTTCAGCGAGGGCGGCCGTAACGGCGTCGAGCTCCTCGCCAAGCTCCGCATCGCTCGGGAAGTGATCGTCACGCTCGAGCATGAAGCCTGGTATTTCCACACGGCTGCTTGTTTCCCGCACAAGCTCGAAGACCTCTGGTGGTGTGCGATGGGCATGCGTGTCGTAGTACAATCCGTCACGCTCCTCTCCACCGGCGACGTGCACGTACGCGACGCGATCGAGCGGAAGATTCGCCAGCGTTTCCCCGGCGCTCGACGAATGGTTGCGCGCGTTCGCATGGACATTCGCGAGATCGAGCAGCAGATGCGCACCCGTCTGCTCGAGGATCTCTCCGAGAAAGGTTGCTTCGTCCATCTCTGCGCCCGGCCACTCGACGAGCGCCGCGACGTTCTCGACGGCGAATGGCACCGGGAGCAGAGCCTGGGTCGCGCGAATGTTGCGTACGAGTGCACGCAACTGCTCACGCGTGCGCGGGACAGGAAGCAAGTGCCCCGCCTCCACACCACGCGCGCGAACGAACGCGATGTGTTCACTCACCAACGGTGCGTCCACCGCGCGGGCCAGACGCGCCAGCATCTCGATGCCCTCGCGTTCCACACCTTCGGCGGTGCCGAGCGACAACGACACACCGTGCGGCACCACGCGCACACCGCGCTCCTGCAGCTGCCTGATCGCGCGCGGAAAGCTGTCCCTGGGCGACACGTTCTCCGCGATCACCTCGATGAAGCCGAGATCGGTCCGGCGCTCGATGAAGAGGGCGATCTCTGGTCGCCAGCCGATGCCGAGGCCAAGTGAAGGGACGCGCATCAACTGCTGCACCCTCCGCAGCCGCCTCCACCGCACCCGCCGCCGCACGAGCTTCCGCAACTGTCTGTACCGCAGTCGCGGCTATGCGATGAAGAGGCCCCACTCCTCTCTGGTGGTCGCGGACGCAGGGCCTGGGCGAGGACAGCGACCGGACCGACGCTAATCACTGCCGGTCCGTAGAGCGCGACGGCGAGCGCGAGGTCGTTCGGCGCGAGACGCTCCGGCCGCTTCGCGGTGGAGACCTCCAGTCCTGCGCTTCGATGCCGCAGTCGCTTCAATACCTTATCGCCCAAAGAGCTGCGCTCCGGCAAATGGGCCAGAAGTTTCACGAGGCCGACGACGCCGAGTCCGATGACGACGAGCAGAATCGATACCGGGCGGCCGCGACTCAGGCCGATGGCGACCTTTATGACGCCGACCGCGAGCGCCGCGCCCATGATCGCGAGGATCGTCGCCTGCGGTATCCATCGTCGGTCGTCAGCTACGAGGAGGCCGAGTCGCTTGAGACGCTCCGGGAGATCGGCGAACACCTGATCGGCATCGTCCTCCAGGCTTTCGAGCGTTCGCTCGTCCCTGCCCATGCGAGTGTACAGCCGCCCTCCGTAGTAATTTTCGGACGTGACGGTTTCGGCGACGACCGTAACGCCGCGCGTTCGGGCATTGAAGGAGACCGCCTTGCGTTGCGCGAGCGATGTCATGAGTGCTGCGAGCGCGAGCCGGGATCCGCCAGCGAGATACGCTGCCTCGATCGAGGTGAGCTCCGGCACCTCAGTACTCGCGCGCCCCCCTGGCTTGATCATGCGGCGCGCGATCGATCCGAGGATCCACGCCACGGCGAGGATCGGGATGAAGACGCCCAGAAATTGTGGTCCAGGAAGATCGAGAATGCCCACGCTCAGTCCATGCTCGCGGCGATATCCGATGCCTTGTTCACGGTTGCCAGGAGTCGATCGAATTGCTCGATGGTGAACGGCGTCGCATCGGCCGTGCTGCGCGCGCGTTTCAGGGCATCGAGCAGCGCAAGGTCGAGTCCGAATGTCTCGGCAGCGCGCTCGTAAATCGCAAGTGCGGGTTGGAATTCGTCGGAAACGACGCGGCGCAGAAACAACAGTGCGCGCAAGTTCACCGCGAGCGTGACCGCGGCGTCGTGTGCCGCAGCGGCGAGCGCCGCGCCGTCGTCGTGAATCGAGATGAATCGCCTACGCAGGCGAAGCGCGAGATTGCGCAACTCCTGCTCCGCCCGCGCGCGAATGTGCTCGCTCGAGACGGTGATGCCCTCGAACGGATCTTCGCCGAAGAGTGTGATGTGCTTGCGCTGGATATCGAGAACTTTCGTCGGGAACGTGATCGACAGGCGCGGTAGCTCACCCTTCGCGACGATCATCGGTTCGACTCGCTTCGCTCGCCACGCTTCATGCAGCGGTGGCGCGAAACCCGCCAATGCCTTCGCGGTGCTTTCGCGCACGTAGACTACGATATTGATGTCGCTCGTGCCCGGGTGGTAGCGTCCGCGCGCGACACCACCGAACAGGATGAGGCCGAGCAGGTTGTCGCCCGGGACGTCGCGCAGAGCGGACGTGAGGGTGTCGAGCGTGGCAGCGACGTCCTGCGGAAGGAAGACGTCCGAAGCCGAGGTTCCTGGCGCCATGAGCGGTGGGACGAATGTTCGGCTCAATACTGCGGGTGCCTCGCTTCGCGCGCCAGGATCGACTTGCATCGACGTCTGCACGAGGCCATTCTCGCCATGAGCGTGAGGTGTCGCGGCGGCCGTGATGAAGTCGCCGCGCTGCGCAGGTCTTCAACGACTCGCGTTTGACGGCGTACTACCTTCAGTCCGTCCGAGAACTCTATAACCCCGACGCACCAAGTGAATTACCCGGAACGAATCCAGTTCTGCCTTACGCGTCGCGTGCGATTGATGCTCGTCCTCTCTTCGATCGTCATCGCGCAACCGTCGCTCGCCCAGAAGACAGCAGCGCCTCCGCCGCCGATGTCCAGCGCCGCGCGGGACGACATCGTGGCCTTCGCGAAGGTGTCCATCTCGGTTGCGCAGGTGCGCGATTCCATCCAGAAGCAGCTCGCGCAGCCACGAAACAAGACGTCGCAGGCACAGCAGCAGTTGCGCGAGCAACTCACCTCGGGCGTCGCGGACGTCTTACATCACGCGGGGATGTCGGAGGAGGAGTTCCGGCACAAGACGTATCTGGTGAGCACGGATTCCGCGTCGCGTGCCGTCTTCGACGAGACGGTCGCGAGGATGACTGGCGCCCCGTTGCCGGGTCAGGTGGCGGCTGCGCCGCTTGCTGTGGCGGTGCCCGCCGGGCCCGTCGGCACTCATGTCGGCCATGTCATGAACGCGTTCTCCGACACGCCCAAGGGCCTCGGGCTCCTCCCGACTGCCATGGAGGAAGCGCGCATTGCGGTGGTTCATGCCGGACTCGCCGCACGGGACCCCGAGAACCTCGGGGCGATGAAGCTGCACGCCGGCCACGTCATCAACGCCGTCGATCCGGCGGTCGTGGCTGCCGGACCGGGGCTCGGTTACGGCGTCAAGCGGGCGGCGTTAGGCATCGCTACCCACATGGATCTGGCCGCGAAATCGCCCGGGGCACCCGAGGACATGGCGATGCACGCGAACCATGTAGCAGTCTCGGCGCGGAACACCGTTCAGCGCGCCGATGCGATCATTGCCCTCGCGAAACGCATTCAGGCCGCGAGCTCGGCGTCGGACGCGGCGGGGCTCGTGAGCCAGCTCGTATCGCTCACGAACGAGGTGATGTTGGGCAAGGATGCCGACGCCGACGGCAAGGTGACGTGGAAGGAGGGAGAGGGCGGACTGCAGCAGTGCGATGAGCACGCGAGACTGATCACTGGTAACAGGTAGTTGGTTACTAGATGTGAAACCCTCGGGATGCTCATGATCACGGCGTCCCCGAGGGTGTTCAACTGCGAGCAACCAATTACCTGTAACCAGTCGTCATTGCGTCTCCTGTTAGGGCCCAAAGGCCCTAACAGGAGACGCAATGATGCTGATTCCTCGCCCCCAGCTTCTCGAGCAGCGCGATCGTCTCCGGGAATGGGCGTAGCCGCTGCACCGGTCCGTTCGCCATGTCCACCACCGTGCGGCCGTTGCGTGCGACCGCCTTCACGTCGGCGCCGTGAGCCACGAGGTACAGAATCATCTCGTTATCGCCGCGAGCCGCGGCACCATGGAGCGCCGTGTAGCCGTTGTTGTCACGCGCGTTGACGTCGGTGTGCAGGTCCTCCACCAGGTACTTCATCACCGACATCCACGCGTCCGGTGCGTGGCGGTGCGAGTTCCCCGCGAAACCGTTGCCGTAACCGACGCCCGCCGCGGCGTGAATCGGCAGCACGCCTGGACCGACCGGCGCGGCCTTGGCGAGCACCTCGATGTCGGGGTCGAGCTTGAACTGTGTTCCCGCTCCGAGCCCGGGCTGAGCGGCGTTAGGCGCCGGCGAAGCCGTGACTGCCTTCGCGGAGTCGGGCTTCGCCGCGGTGACCGCCTTCGCGGTGTCTGCCTTCGCGGCAAGCGTCCGGCCACTGTCCGCGCTCGCCGCTGGGCGAGCCGGTCGTGCACGAGAGGCCGGCGCCGGTGGGACTGATGGCAGCTTCGGGTCCGCGCCGTGCTTGATGAGCAGCTTCATCGCGTCCAGGTCGAGCGCATACGTCGCACGCCAGAACGGCGTGGTCCCGTCGATGGTCTCGAGCCCGCAGTTCGGATTCCCGCAGTTGTTATACGCGAAGTACCACGGCTGCTTCTTGATGCGCGCGTTGACTTCCGCTCCCTTCGCGAGCAGGGCTTCCAGGAGATCGAGGTGCGTCGTCTTCTGCGTCTGAATCGCCTGTGGCTGCGGATACCGTGACCGCGGCGCCCACTGCGAGTTGATCGTCGCGTAGAGCGGCGCCATCCCTGACGCGCTCACAAGGTTCGGGTTCGCACCGCGCTCCACGAGACGGATCGCCACGTCGAACTGCCCGTTGATGATCGCCATGAGCAGCGGCGTCGTCCCGTCCACGAGCGAGGTGTCGTTGATGTTCGCGCCACCGTCCAGCAGCGCCATCGCCGCGTCGAGATTACCCTGACGCACGGCGTGATGCAGCGCTGTGAGGCCACCCACGCTGCCGACCTGCTTGATGTACCCCTCGACACCGCCGTTCAACGTATCCACCTGCTCCTTCACGGAGTCGGTCGGCAGCTTGTCCGCCATCAGCACCGCGCGTCCCGAGTCGATCGCCGTCTGAATCTGCTCTGGAGTAAACGGACCACGCGGCTCGCGCACGGGTAGCTGATTTCCTCGGCCACCACCCTGACGGCCGGCGTTTGCCGAATCGGCAGCGGTACGTGGAGCGGTCGCGCGCGCGGCAGCCTTCGCCGCCTCGAGCGATTTCTTGAAGTCGGCTTCGGCAGAGTCGTGCCGGGCCGGCGGCTCGAAGGAGATGAGCACCGCGTTCCGCTTCTTTTCCGCTGCCTGGTCGCGGGCGGCATCGTCGGAAAGGTTCATGACGCGCGTCCGGATCGACGGATCCGCCGCATGCTTCATCAGCGCCTCGACCGCGGCGGCCCGCCCATACTCGGCGGCGAAGACGAGTGGCGTCTGTCCCCAGCTCGATTCGCGCGCGTTAGGGTCCGCGCCCTTCGAGAGCAGCGCCTTCACGACGTCCGGGTTGCCTGCGGCGGCGGCGAAGTGGAGCGCCGTGGCACCGCTCGTCGTCGTAGCCTTCACGTCGCTCCCCGCGGCCAGAAGCGCGCGCACCACCGCCGGGCTGCCGGTTCTCGCCGCGATGTGCAGCGGCGTGTACGCGCCGATGCGAGTTCGCAACGCCACGTTCGCCTTCGCGCGCAGCAGCTCGGCTGCCATGGCCGAGTCGCCATGGTCGGCGGCCCAGTGGAGGGCGGTCATCCCGTCGCCCTGTGGCGCGTTCACGTCGGCGCGGCGCGCGATGAGCGTTCGCACCGTTGCGACATCACCGCGCATGGCGGCGTCGGCGATCGGCGACGCTGGCGGCCGCGACGCAACCGCGGCGATCGAGCTCCAGGCCGCAACGACACCAACGAGCGTGAAGGAGCGCACGTTCATGATCGCTAACCTGTGAGCGTGAACTCGCCCGTGCTGTCGCCGAAGCTTCGCAGATCGTTACAGCCGAACTGGTGGGCGAGCGTCAGCATCACGTTCGCCATTGGCGTCGCGTCAGGCGCCTTGAGGTGCGTGTTGCCCGGGAGCCGACCATTCCCCTTGCCTAACAGCAGCAGCGGGCAGCGACGGTGGTTGTGGATGTTCCCATCCGCCATCGGCGAGCCGTACATGATGACCGTCTTGTCGAGCAGGTTGCTGTCGCCTTCCTTCGTGTTCTTCAGCTTCTCGAGGAAGTACGGGAGCATGCTCACGTGGTAGCGGTTGATCTTGTTGAAGTCGAGGATCGCCGATTCCTTGCCGCCGTGATGCGACGCCGGATGGAAAGCCTTGTCGGTGCCGCTCTCCGGGTACGCGCGCGTCGACGCATCGCGTCCCGTCTTGAACGAGAACACGCGCGTCATGTCGGATTCGAACGCCAGCACCTGGATGTCGAACATGAGCTTCATGTGCTCGGCAAACGAGTCGGGGACGCCTAACGGCGCTTCCGGCAGCTCGCGTGGCTCGCCGCTCCCATTCCGGGCCTCGACGGCCTGGATACGGCGCTCGAGCTCCCGGATATCCGACAGGTATTTGTCGATTCGCTGGCGATCCGTCGGCCCGAGCTCTCGCTTCAGGCCCGCGAGGTCGCCGACGATCCAGTCGAGGATGCTCTGGTTGGCCTTGCGTCTGGCGGCTCGATCGGTGTTGTTGCTCCCCGCGCCAAACAGCTGGTCGAACGCGATGCGCGGGTTGCGGATCATGGGCAGAGGGTCCGTCGGGCTCGCCCAGCTCAGGGTGTCGGTGTAGGCGCACGCGTAGTTGTAGTCGCAGCCACCGCCACGGTCCTGGTTTTCGATGCACAGCTGCATCGACGGGATCGCGGTGTCTTCGGCGATCTTGCGCGCGACGATCTGGTCGAACGATGTGCCGACGAACACGTCCGATCCCTGCGTCTGCTTCGGGTGCGATTGCGTGAGAAACACGGCGCTGGACCTGAAGTGGTCGCCGCCGATCTCCGGTGCCTCGAACGCCTCGGCCATGCGCACGTCGGTGTTGCTCACGATCGTGAGGTACTCGCGCCAGGGATCGAGCGGAGCGAGCGCGCCATCCGGGTTGAGCTGGAAGTTGCGACCGATCTCCGCCGGCGCCCACAGGTGCTTCGATGCGCCCCAGGTGTTCGACCCGGCACACCCGTGCACGAGCTCCATGCACACGAGCCGCGTCTTCTCCGTGGCTGCCGATGCGCCCCCGAACTTTCGGAGCGACCGGACCGCCGGCTCCATCGCGTCGAGGTAGGGGAGGGCGAGCGAGGCGCCCAGGCCCCGCAGGAACGTCCGGCGCTCCATCGCCTTTCCGGCCAGGATCTGCATTCGGGTTACTCAGCTCCTCTCGAGGTCCGTGCCTAACGCTGCAAGCGATTGTCGTCCGCCGCGACCGGCTGCTCGGCCGTGCGCATGCGGAACGCGGTGCTGTTCACGACGCCCATGACGAACGACGAGAACCTGTACCCGCTCTCCGTGCCCCGCTGCGCGATCGCCCGAACGGCGGGCTGGTCCTCATCCGCGACGCGGCGGCCTAACGCATACGCCATCAGGTTCTCGGTGAAATGACGAACGAATGGCGTGGGACGCTTGAGCAGGGCCCGCGTGAGCTCCGCCGGCGTGGACACCGGGGTGCCGTCGTACAGCTGCCCCTGCGTGTCGAGCGGCATGGCGTTCTCGCGATATCGCCACCGGCCGGTCACGTCGAAGTTGTCGAGCGCGAGACCGATCGGATCCATGTACTGATGGCACGTGCGGCACGTGATGTTCTTGCGGTGCAGCTCCATGCGTTCGCGTGTCGTCAGCGGCTTGCCGTCTTTGCCATCCGTCGTCTCGTCGAGCGACGGAACGTTAGGCGGTGGTGGCGGAGGCGGCATGCCGATGACGACCTCCATCACCCACTTCCCGCGCAGCACCGGCGACGTCCGGTTCGCGAGCGACGTCTGCACCAACATGCTTCCCTGACCGAGGATGCCGCGCCGGTTGCTGTCCGGATACGTCACGCGGCGGAACTGCTCGCCGGAGATGTTCCTGAACCCGTAATGCCGCGCGAGCCGCTCGTTCACGAACGTGTAGTTCGCGGTGAGCATCGTCAGGATACTGCGGTCGTGCCTGACGATGTCGCCGAAGAAGAGCTCCGTCTCCTTCCGCATCGCCTGGCCCAGCTGCTCATCGTAGTCCGGGAACCAGAACACATCCGGACGCACCTTCTCGATGTCTTGCAGCCGGAGCCACTGCCCGGCGAAGCGCGTCGCGAGCGCGTCGGCGCGCGAATCCGCGAGCATCCGCTTCACTTCGGCGTGGAGCGTTACGGGTTGCGAGAGACGCCCGGTCGCGGCGAGCTTGAGCAGGCGATCGTCGGGGATGCTGCTCCACAGGAAGAACGAGAGCCGGGACGCGAGCTCATAGTCGCTCAGCTTGTAGTCCTTACCTGGTGTCGCGTTATCGGGCGTCGTCTCGAACCGGAAGACGAAGTACGGGCTGGCGAGCATCGCCTGAAGCGCCGAGCGAACGCCTTCCTCGAAGCCGGACTTTTCGGCGCCACGCTTGTAGAACGTCATGAGCCCGCTCACGTCGTGCGACGTGAGCTCGCGCCGGTACGCCCGCGTGCCGAGGCGAGTGACGATCTGCCGCGCGCAGCTGGTGTCGGCGAGGGTGGCCGACGGGCGACACGAGAAGATGATACGCCGGCTCGGTGTCTCGGAAACGCCCACGGCATCCTGCGGGCCGACGATGCCGAGGTCCATGATGTGAGGCGGCATGGTCGTGCCCGAGCTCGCGGATCCGCCTGACGCCAGCGACCAGTCGTGTGGCTTGATGAGGTCCTCGTACGGGCCGTCAGTTCGCTTCACGAACGCGACCGAGACGCGATGCGGGCCGGCCGTCACGTTCAACGGCTCGGTCTTGTACAGGTCGACGCCTAACGGGAGATCCTGCATCGAGAACGACTTGTTCACGCCGCGCTCGTACTTGAGGAGCGCCACGCGTTCGCCGTCGATCGAGACGTCGATGTCCTCGAGCTGCGTGCCGACGCCGCCCGCGACGTTGAAGCGGAGCTCATAGCGGCCGTCGGCCACGAACGTGTGTTGCGCAACGACACCACCGCGCGTTCCGTACGGCGCCCCCTCCACGTGGTCCCACGGATGCTGCGAGATGTACGGGGATACGCGGTAGGTCGTGAGCGTGGTCGGAGCGTCCTTGTCGCCGACCGCCAGCAGGCTGACCGTCGCGGCGGCGTTGAGGTACGCTTCGAGCAGCGTGGGCGACAGCAGCTGGGCGTCCGCGATGTTGTCGAAGTTCGCGCTCTTCGTGTCGAGCGGCAGGTAGTCGGCGGCGTTGATGTCGACACCTAACAAGTCGCGAACCGCGTTCTCGTACTCGGGCCGGTTCAGGCGCTGGAACGTGCGCGACCCGGCGTTGGGCGGCGAAGACTTGTCGATCACGCGCTCGATCGCGTTCGCCACCATCTGCAGCGTGTCGCTCGGCGGACGTGGCCGTCCGGCGAGCGGCATCATCTCCGCCCGCAGCTTCCGGATCATCTTCTCGGCCTTCACGCGCGCAGTGTCCGCCTGGCCGATGTCGAAGCCTTCCAGCGACAGGTTGCCGAGCTTCAGGTCGTTGCTGTGGCAATCGATGCAGTACGCGTCGAGGACGTCGTTCAGGGCATCGAGCTGCGCCCGTGTATACGTGGGCGGCGTGGCGCGTCGCGAGCGCACGGGACGAGTGGGGCGGGGCGTCCCGTGCGAGGCCGATGCCAGCGCGACGGGTGCCGCCATCGGCACATATGAAACAGCAGCTGGCGCCACGTGTGCGTCAGCCTCTCTCATACGCATGCCAACTTCGAACGAAACCGCTGCCGCCAGGATCGCGGCGGCCGCAAGCAAACTCTTCATCCGACCCACTCGCGGGCTGGTTGGGTTACGACGCCAGGGTCACAGCTCGTGCTTGTCCTTCGTCTGGTTGCTGATCTGCAGATCCCAGCCATCCGGATCCTTCACGTGAAAGCTCTTGAACGGCGACGTCTCCATGGACCCACGATTGCCGGTGTCCTCGCGCGGCGTTAGGCCCCGCTTGAGCAGCTCGCCGCGAACCGTCTCCGTGTCCCACGGTTCTATGCCCCACGAGATGTGGTCGACCACGGCCGTGACTGGCGGCCGCGAGGGTTGTGCCACGGCCACGCTTCCCGCGCCACTCGCCGAGTCGGGTCGAGTCCCGGCACCCGCGTCGGCAGGCCGGCGTCGGTTACGAATGATGATGCCGCCGATGCCATTGATGTCGATGGCTGCCTGGGTGCCGGTGTCATTCAAAACCTTCCACCCCATCAGGTCGGTGTAGAAGTCGACACTCTTCTTATAGTCGGAGACCTGGAACGAGATATGGTCGAGCCAGACGGTCTTCCAGGGCGTCCCCGCCGGTTTGGCCGGACTCGCGGCAGCGCTTTGGGCGATCGCGGACGCCACCGGCGATCCGACTGCCATGAGAGCCAGAGTCTGCACGAGCTGGCGCCGCGATAGCTTCCCGCTCTCGAAATCACGCAGCAGAGCGGCGACGACGCTTTCCATAAACGGTAGCCCCCGAACGGTGTACGGGTTGCTTACGCGCGACCCTAGCGAAAGTGCTGCGACAGCCGTACAACCGATAGCCCTTTCTGGAGATCCCCGCCCGTGAAGTCGTTGTTACTCGCCCCGTTTGCGTTCGCCGCCGTCGCCGGCAGCCTGTCGGCCCAAGCCAAGTCAGCTCCGACCCCGAGCCCCTCGGGCCAGAGCTACATCGTCGCCCCTGACGGCAACGAGGCGCGATATCGGGTGCGCGAGCAGCTCGCGGGTTTCGACCTCCCGAAGGACGCGATCGGGGCGACCAAGGACATCAAGGGGCGAATCGTGGTCGGGTCCGACGGCAAGGTGGTGAAGGAGAGCTCGAAGGTCATCATCGAGCTGTCGTCGCTCAAAAGCGACCAGGCCCGCCGCGACAACTTCCTCCGCCGCAGCACGTTGGAGACCTCGAAGTACCCACAGGCCGAGTTGGTGCCGGTCGCGCTGGAGGGTCTGCTGATGCCGATCGCGCCCGGTTCGTCGCAGACGTTCTCCGTTCGCGGAGACCTGACCGTCCATGGCGCGACGCACCCGACCATCTGGCAGGTGACCGCGCGCGGCGAGGGGAACGGCATCGTCGGCACCGCGACGACTGCCTTCACATTCAAGGACTTTGGCCTAGAGCAGCCGAAGGTGCCGGTAGTGCTCAGCGTCGCCGATACGATTCGGCTGGAGTACGACTTCCGGTTCGTGCCGGATACGGCTTCGCGGAATTGAAACGGAGGGGACTGGGACTGAGAAGCCGGGACATCGGGACTCGGGACTCGGCCAGGATGCCATTACCACCGAGGAGCCTTCGTCTGCAGTAATAGCCTCCCAGCCGAGTCCCGAGTCCCGATCTCCCGATGTCCCGAGTCCCGAGTCCCGAGCAGTGCCCACTACGGCTGCTTGGCCAACTCCATCCGGAGACGTCGGACCGAGTCTGCACCCCCGGTCTTGTAGTGTGCGACGTTGATCCCGACCAGCTTGTCCCCTTGTTTGTGCAGGGCGCCGGTGTTCGTCACCTGCACGCCTTTCCGGAGCACGCTCTCGTACGGGCCGTTCGAAAAAAGGAGGCTGTCGCCGCTCACCGAAACGTGAAGCGGGATCGGGGGACGCTTCGGCAGAGTGAGCGTCCAGCCGGCTGTATCCGCGGTTGCCGTGATTGTCGCGACAACGAGAACGCTGTCACTGTTCTCAGGCCGCGTTGGGCCAGTCCACTTCCCGGCCAGGTCCGCGAGTGACAGAGTCGCGGCGGGTGCAGGCGCCGGAGCGGGTGCAGGAGCGGCGGCGGGGGCTGCGGCAGCGGTGGTGTCCGGTGCCTTCTGCTCTTTCTTCGCGCACGCGATGAGCAGGATCGCGCAGGAGAATACGGCCGAAGTGCGCATGGCTACCTCTAGGTCGAGGTCGACGCGATTTACGGCGGAGCGTCCATCGTACTGCTCGACGGCTTAATGGGGGCTTAAGGTTGTGTCATTGGTGCCGCGGCACCTGCACGAGCTGTTCTCTCAGCTTCTCGACCTGATCCGCCAGGTCCGGTGACTGCGCGGCAACTTGGAGCAGTTCGGCCGCCCGAGCGAAGTTGCCGAGCCGCGCGTTCATGCTCGCCGCGTTGAACGCCGACGTCTGATTTCGCTTCCGTCGATCCGCGAGGTCGGCCTCCAACGACGCGATCCGCTTCGCCCTGAACTCCGCGCTCCCTCGCGTGCTCTGACGCACCTGCTCGATCTTCGCCGCGATGACATTTGCCTTGTCGTCGTAGCACACCATCGCCGAGTCGTACGACGCAGCCGCCTCCGCCCACGCTTCGCGCTTCGTCGTGAGGACGCTGCCGAGGTAGAAGCCCGCATTGCAATTCTCCTCGCCCTTCGGCGCGGCGCGGGCCCCGCGAAGATCGGTTTCGGCAATGGTGAAGTCAGCCTGCTCGAACTCGATGATCCCCGCCGCCGTGAGAACCTCGGCCGCTCGGGAACGGGCCTTCGCCAGCTCGACGTCGCTTCGCGCCAGGTCGAGCTCTCGACGACGCAGCCGGCCGATCGCCCGCCAGTAATAGCCCTGCGCGATGTCTGGCGTGTCGAGCGCGATGAATCGCGTCGCGGTCGCGATGGCTGCGGAGTCCTCATGCAGGGTCGACTGGCAGATCGCCGTCTGCAGGATCGCGCGATCGTGCTCGGGCTGCATGGCGACCGTCTCGTCGAAATAGCGAATCGCTTCCCGACAGTCACCGGCGTTCAGGTTGAGCCAACCCGACATGAACGTGATGCCCGCGGCGCGCGGAAATCGCCCATACGCACTCGCGTAGTACTTCCGGGCGTCATCACCGCCCGTCTCGCCAGCGAACCACACGACCACGTTGCCGAGCGCGTAGGCGGCTTCATCGAACTGAGGCACCGCGGCGAGCACTCGCTTGAGCCCGAGCGTGTCGGCGTTCGCACAATTCGCGGCGCGATACGCGACGAGAGGCGGGGCGTTGATCGGGACTTCGCGTCGCCGCTCCAGCGGGTTCGTCGTGTCGCTGCGTTCCTTGTAGCGGTCCGGATACGAGCAATCGACGGCGAGCGCGATGTATTTCCGCACCGCGGTCGCCTTGAGCGGGTAGGCGTTGCCGTCGGGAAGCGCGTGGTCAGCCAGCGCGATCACGCGACCGGCCTCGAACGTCGCACGCATTCGCGGCGCGAGCGCCTGCGCGCGCTTCATCGCTCCGCGCGAGTCCAGCCCTAGTTCCTCTCCCGGAGCGCGATCAGGACGTCGGTCTCGAACAGCCGCGCGACAGTGGCCGGCGAGCTCTTCGACCTCTTCCCCGCTGCGAGCCGTTCGAAAGTGCGCCGCGCGTCCTGCAGGCAGTCGTAGCAACCTTCCAGAACTTTGGCATCGGCCGCGGCGAGGGCGAGCGTGTTCTCCTTCCGGATGCGTGCCGACGCACAGCCCGCCGAGCTGAGACCGGCGACGCACACGACAGCCAAGACGAGCCATGTCGAACGGTTCGGCGCCCTAACGAACACCCTCATCAGTCTTATTGCCGGAGATCACGAATCGTAAACGGCTCGTATCGTTTGACTCCGACTAGCCAGGCACTCAGGGTGTCTTCGCCGGTACCGCCACTGGTGTCCCGTCCGACCACTTCTGGACCTTCACGACGACCTCCGCCCTCG
>Ga0207701_10001226_pt1 | contig 27100 bp, 26 predicted proteins | sample KBSSwiSSwithPhiX_FD_184294 | JGI IMG/M metagenome (GOLD analysis project Ga0207701, IMG submission 184294) | Switchgrass rhizosphere bulk soil microbial communities from Kellogg Biological Station, Michigan, USA, with PhiX - S5 (SPAdes) (version 2) | ecosystem: Environmental > Terrestrial >... | reverse complement strand
CTCGTGAGTGTGCTCCTGCTGCTCGCGCGTCCTCGTCGGGGGCTGGCGTACGCTTGAGGCCGAATGTGATTGGCGCGTCGGCAGAGGCGTGTCACGGCTCCCTCCTCCTGCGACCGCTAGACACATGAGCTGTCACGCGATGGGGGTCGCGCGATCTGGCCAATGGGCGTCGTCACTGGCTTCAATGCATTTCGCTTCCACGGCCTCGACACAAGCCTCATCAGTTGCTGATCTCGTGCACGCTGATTGACAGGATCGTCGCGATCCGTACTCTCACAACCGGCTAGGCGTACCATCGCATCACCCAATCTGAAGGCCTTCGTGGCCGCCGCCTCTGGCGAGGGAGCCCGCAATGATCTCGGTGCTTGGCAAGGACGTGTTCTCGACCGTCGAGGAGATCGTCGATCCGAGTCATACGGCGCTGGTGATGATCGACATCCAGCACGATTTCTGCTCGCCGAAAGGCTTGTTCGACCGCATCGGCAAGAACCTGCAGATGATGGCGCCGGCGGTCGAGCGCGTCTCGAACCTGATCGCGAAAGCGCGCAGCGTGGGCGTGCTGCCGATCTTCATCCAGAACCAGTGGCTGCCGAAGAACCGCATCGTCTCGGCCTCGTTCCTGCGCTTCATGATCTACAAGCAAGGGATGGATCCGAAGGACGGTTGTACGGTTTCCGGCACATGGGGCGCGGAAATTCTTCCCGAAACGGGGATCAGGCCGGATGACCTCATCGTGCAGAAATGGCGCCCGAGCGCGTTTCGCTCGACCAATCTCGACATGCTGCTCCGGTGCAACAATATCAAGAGTGTCGTGCTCACCGGGGTGATCACGCAAGGCTGCGTCGAGTCGACGGCGCGCGACGCCATGTTCCATGATTATTACGTCGTGATCGCGAACGACTGCGTCGCGACCTACAACAGGGAGCTGCACGACGCGTCGCTCAAGGTCATGGGCTCGCGCTTCGACATGCTCTCGTCCGGCGATGTCATGGACATCTGGGATCGGGGTGCGCGCACGAGCATCGCGGCACAGTAATCCCGCAAGCTGGTTTAATGAGTTGCGTGCCGCGGCGATGGCAGCCGTTTCCTTCTTGCCTTGTGAATCCGCGCTTGGGAGACTCCAACTCGGCGGCACGTGCGAGACGCGGTTTTTGCTGACATTCGCCTGTTCCGCCCCGACGTTTGCAGAAAGGAGTCGCGCATTCAGGATCAAGTATTTGTCGGGACTGAATAATCCCGTAGAGGTGCAAGCGCGTCCCGTTATTTTTCCTGTTATTTACAGGAGCGCCGCTAGTCCAGGCGATCAGCGGGCCCGAAGGCGCTCCGCGTAGGCGGCGATTCCTTCGGTGAGGCCGACTTTCGGGACGTAATCCAGGTCCCGTTCGGCGGCCGATATGTCGATCCGCCGCAAGCAGTATTCGCGGCTCAGCGGGTCGTCGCCGAATTCGACCGACAGGCCCGGCAAGACCTTCCTTGCGATGGTCGCTACCTCGTCGAGCGTCAGCGACGTTCCGCCGGTGACGTTGTAAATGCGCCGCGTGTTTCGCGTGACCGAGAGTGCGGCCATCAGTGCCGCCACGACGTCGTCGATGTAGACGAACTGGCATCGCGCATCCGGGCGATAACGGATTTTCGCCGTGGTTCCGTCGATCGCCGCCTCGACCATCGTCCGGATGGTGCAGGCGGTGCGCCGGAACGGGCCATACGCCTGAAAGATGCGCAACGCGATCCCGTCGACGCCAGACTCCGCCGCATAAGCGTGAAGAATGGCCTCCGAGGCGACCTTGCTCGCGCCGTAGCCGTTCACCGGCACGAGGGGGGCATCCTCGGTGACGACATCGAGATCGCACAGGCCATATGCCGACCCCGACGAGCAGAGCACGACGCGGCGCGCCGACACTCTGCGGGCCACCTCGAAGATGGCGGCCGTGCCCATGACGTTGATGGCGATGGGTGCGGTCTTGTCGTCGCGTTGAACGGACCGGCCCGAGATGCCGCCTGCATGGACGATCCGGTCGACGCCGGACGAGCGACAGAGCTCATGGATGGCGTCGGCGTCGCGCACGTCGGCCGTAACGCACGGAAAGGGAGAGTTGCGGGCCGGGACGACGTCGAGACCAACGACGCGTTCGCCCGCGTCGGTGAGCCTTTGGCCGAGCGCCGAACCAAAGAAGCCGGCAGCGCCGGTGATGAGGATCGTCCCTGCCATGTTCGTCGCCGTGTGACTGAGGAGCGCGGGAATTCAGTGAATGACGTAACCGCCATCGACCACGAGGTTATGGCCCTGAATGTTGCTCGCACTCGTGGTCGCCAGGAACCGCACGACCTCGGCGATCTCGTCGGGCCGGCAGTAGCGGCCGCTGGGCAGGTACTGCAGCTTGTGCGCCAGATAGTCCGGATGCTGGCGCGTCCGCTCGACATTGTATTCCGTCATCGTCGGCCCGGGGCTGACCGCATTCACCATGATGTTCGCAGGCGCGAGTTCGAAGGCCATCGACATCGTCAGGTGAATCAAGGCCGCCTTTGTGAGTCCGTAGAGCGCGAGGTTCTGCTCGGCGATGCTGCCCATCTGGCTTGCGATATTGATGATGCGGCCGGCGCGGTTCGCCTTCATGATCGGCACCACCTCCTGGCTGACCAGAAACGGCGCCCGAAGATTGACGCCGACGACCTGATCGAACTCCTCTGCGGTAAATTCACCGAACGGCCGCCGCACGCGGATGGCGGCGTTGTTTACCAGAATGTCGATCCGGCCGAAGGCCGCCATCGCGGCGCGCACAACGCCGGCTGAGGAGCCTTCCTCCAGGAAATCGAAGCGGCCGAACGCCACTTGGGCAGTTGAGGATTGTTGCCGGCACTGCTGCGCGACGCCATCAAGGATTTCCTCGCTGTCGTTCGCGGCGAGGAAGACGCCGGCGCCTTCGGCGCTGAGCTGCTTGGCGATCTCCGCGCCGATGCCGCGCGAACCGCCCGTGATCAGCGCCACCTTGCCGTTCAGCGACATCATTGCCTCCCGAAACGCGAATTGCCGCGGTCTAACGCGACGACTTGTACCAGTCGAGAATCAGGTCACCCGACCAGAACGCAACCCCCGGTCGCGTCATGTGGTCGAATGCCTCGTCGATGTAGCGCATGGCGTGAGGCGTCGCGCAGACATACGGATGCAGAACGATCGTCATGATGCGGACCGACGCCGCCGATTCCTGATACAGACAATCGAAGGCATCACAGATCGATTGCTTGAATGTCTGGATCGGCTGACGCCCGATCACCATCTGCGGCACGTCGTTGAGATTTACCGTGTAGGGCAGACCGACCAGCGGCCCGTGCTTTGTCGCGATCTCGAACGGTTGATCGTCGAGCACCCAGTCGCACGCATACTCCAGGCCGGCAGCGGTCAGATTGTCGACCGTGTCGCGGGATTGCGAAACACCGGGACTTGCCCACCCTCTCGGCCGCTTTCCGGTGAAGGTCGTGATCTCGTCGACACACTGCCGGATCATCGCCGCCTCGTCGGCGATCTCGCCGAGCGGACGCTGCATCACGGCGTGAGCGATGAACTCCCAGCCCGCGTCGCGGCAAGCTTCCGCGACTTCACGGTACACAGTGCAGACCGCTGAATTGACGGACGCACTCGGCTTGATTCCGCGGCGGTCGAACATTGCCTTGAGACGCCAGAAGGCGACCCGCATCTCGTATTCGTGCCAGCTCCAATTGAAATAGTCGGGCACGGGCCGCGCGGCCGGAGGCGGCACGATCTGCCGCGGCATCGCGCGCGAGATGTCCCATGTCTCCAGCACGACGATCGGCCACACGATCATCCGCATGTCGCCGGAGGGTGCGAGAGGCGGCCGGTTTACGATCGACGAATACTGGACGCGTTCGTTGAATTCCACGCAGCTCCTCCTCGCGACAATCTACAAGACCGTTGCAACTGCACTTCGGCACATCGGCGGATGACGGTCGTGCCACGATGTCTCGACCTGATAGCTCTGCGCGGCGCGTAGCACGCGGCCGTCGCCCAGATGCGGTCCGATCATTTGCAGGGAGAGCGGCAGACCGCTCCCCGTGAACCCGATACAGAGCGACAGCGCCGGCACCGATGTCAGGCTGAACGGCACCGTGATCTCCGGCCCGTCGAAGCTCCAGTTCGCCGCAACTTCACTGATCAGCGGCGCCGGGCCGTAAGGACCCGCCGTGACGATGAGATCGAACCGCCCGAACAACTTATGCATGACGCGCGTGAGCTCCCGCCGTTCGCGCTGCGCCCGCAGATAGTCGTCTGCGCTGATGTCGCGCCCTATCGCCATGCGAGCCCGCAGTTTCTCGCCGAATGCGTCCTCGCTCCGTGCGAGAACGTGCTCGTATTCCTCGCGGATCTCCGGATGCTGGATCGTCGACTTGCAGGTTGCGTATTGCTGCAGCGGCGCGACAGAGACGTCTTCGATTCTGGCGCCCAGCCGCTCGAGCGTCGCGAGCGCATTGCGCATTCCGGCGCGTACTTCGTCGTTTGCCGGCAAGTCGCGCTCGTAGAGATGCGCGATGTGTCCGACGGTCCAGCCCTCGATCCCGTGATCGAGGCCGGTCGTGTAGTCGACATCGTCAGGCATCCCGACACTAGCGGCATCGCCCGGATCGTGCGCCACGACGGCATTCATCACCAGCGCGCAGTCGCGAACGGACCGCGCAAGCGGGCCGCAATGATCGAACGAACAGGAGTTGAGCATCACGCCGGTGCGGCTGATGAGCCCGGAGCTTGGTTTCAGTCCTACCAGGCCGCAATGCGCCGCGGGATTCCGCACCGAACCGCCGGTGTCGGTGCCCATCGCAAACATCGACAGGTCGGCCGCGACGGCAGCGCCGGAGCCGCTGCTCGACCCACCGGGATCGCGGTCGGTGTTCCAGGGATTTCGCGGCACCGGCCATGGCAGCCCGGTCGATACGCCGCCGTAAGCGAGCTCATGCATCGCGTGCTTGCCGAGAAGAATGGCGCCGGCCTCGTTAAGGAGGCGCACGACAGTTGCGTCACGCTCCGGGCGGCGATCGCGGAATGCCGGCGAATTCGCAGTCGTGGGGATTCCGGCCGTATCATAGTTGTCCTTCAGCCCGAACGGAATCCCGTGCAACGGCCCCCGGCGCCGCCCGGACATCAGCTCGCGCTCCGCGCGCTTTGCATCCTCACGCGCGCGCTCGGCGGCGACATGCAGGAAGCAGTACAGCTTTCCGTCGAGCGCTTCGATGCGCGCGAGGTGTTGCTCGATCAGCTCGACTGGAGAAATCTCGCCGTTCGCGAGCAATGCACCCGCCTCACTGACCGACAGGAAGGCGAGCTCGGTCATTGCCTAAAGATGTCCGACCTGATGACGCTCGAGCAGCCCGAGGATTTCGACCATGCCGCGATGGCGATGCGCGCGGTGCAGCTCGTAAGCAACGCGGTCATCGCCGCGCTTGGCCGCTTCCAGCACGGCGCGGTGTTCCTTGTAGGATTCGGTCGGGATGGGACGCAGCGGAGCGGCCAGCATGCGCGCGCGATGCGATTGATCCCAGACGTTGAACACGACGCGCCGGATGCGCTCGTTGCCGCATTGCTCGACCAGGCAGCGATGGAAACGTTCGTCCATCGCCGCCCATTCGAGGCGGTCGCCTTGCTCGAGCGCGAGCCTCATGCGCTCGTTGATGTCTTCAAGATCGCGAAACTGGATCGAATCCGCCGGAAGGTGGCGCTTCGCCAGCATCTCGGCGGCGGTCGCCTCGAGGCAACCGAGCAGCTCGTAGATCTCCCGCAGGTCGGCCGGATAGAGCGGAAGGACGTGCAGCCCGTGGCGCGGCGTAACCTCGATCAGACCTTCTGCCTGCAATCGCAGCAGGGCTTCTCTCAGCGGCGTCCGGCTCATCGCAAGTCGCGCGGCGATCTCGGCTTCCGTGGCCGTGAAGCCGGGCGGATAGGTGTTGTCGAGAATGCCCTCCTTCAATTGCCGATAGGCATGTTCGGCGAGCGAACCGCGTGAGGGCGGGCCTCCCGCGGCGGCGCCACGACGACCAGTGACCCCGCCATTCGATGACGGGATGTCGGTCGTGACGATCCGATCGGTAGCCCGACTTCTGACGCTCAAAGATCACCCTGCTCGGCGATGAAATACAACCTGAATGCACGCATTGTTCTGGATCGCACGCAATGACGCATACCTGCTTATCCCGGCTGAAAGCTCTGTTTCAAGAAAAAAACTATGTGCTCACAACATGTTCACGCTGATGTGCCTTCGATCTGGCTTTGCTCGTCGAAAAGGCAATGAGTCACTTGCACCCCCATGTGGGCACGATATTGTATGCATTGAGCGGGGTGGGCTGACAATGTCGAAAAAAATTCTGTGCTCGATTGGCGTCGACGTCGATGCCGTTGCCGGATGGCTCGGCTCGTACGGCGGTGAGGATTCATCGCTCGACATCTCGCGCGGCCTTTTTGCCGGCGAGGTCGGCGCGCCGCGGCTCCTGAAGCTCTTCGACAAATACGGGATGAAGGTGACGTGGTTCATCCCGGGTCATTCGGTCGAGACTTTTCCGGACCAGATGAAAGCTGTGGTCGACGCGGGCCACGAGATCGGCCTGCACGGCTACAGCCATGAAAATCCGGTGCACATGACACCGCAGCAGGAGGAGGACGTTCTCGATAGGTCGATCGAACTCGTCCAGAAGCTGAGCGGAAAATATCCCAAGGGCTATGTCGCACCGTGGTGGGAGCTGAGCCCGGTGACCGTCGATCTCCTGATCAAGAAGGGGATCAAGTACGACCACAGCCTGATGCACAACGACTTCGTCCCGTATTACGTCCGCACCGGCGATACCTGGACCAAGATCGATTATTCAAAACCCGCGTCGCACTGGATGAAGCCGCTGCAGCGGGGCAAGCTGACCAACCTGGTGGAGATCGCGGGCAGCTGGTACCTCGACGATCTCCCGCCGATGATGTTCATCAAGGCCGCGCCCAATAGCCACGGCTTCGTCAACCCGCGACACCTCGAGGAAATCTGGCGCGACCAGTTCGACTGGGTCTATCGCGAGATGGACTATGCGGCGTTCACGATCGCGATCCATCCCGACGTCTCCGGGCGCCCGCAGGTCCTGCTGATGCTGGAAAGGATCATCGAACACATCTCCTCGCATGCCGGCGTGGAGTGGGTGACGTTCGAGCAAATCGCCGAAGACTTCGTCCGCCGAAACCCGCCATCCGCCTGATCATGTGCAGCCTGTGCGGAGCGTTGGGGCGAGGCCTGTCCTGGGAACAGCACGGCGATCTCGGCGACAACGGCCGCTGGCAATTGCGCCGCGAGGCGATGGAAACCGCCGTCGCGCTGAGCGATCTGCTCGCGCCGCGCCGCATCAAGGTCGCGGCAAATCCGGATCACGGGTTCGTCGTCGCGTTCCCCACCGGCGGCGCCGAGATCGTGCAGAGCCTTGGCGAAATCTGGCATCTGCTGCTGCGCCGCAAAATCCCGCTTCCCGATCCGCTGGCGGGGCTATGAGGACTCGCTCGACCATCCCGGTTCACATCCTCACCGGCTTCCTCGGAAGTGGCAAGACCACTCTTCTCAATCATGCGCTGACGTCATCGTCCGGGTTCGGCGCCGATACGGCGATCGTCGTGAACGAATTCGGCGATGTGGCGCTGGACCAGATGTTCATTCAGGAGCGGTCGGAAGAGACGCTCGTCCTGAAAAGCGGCTGCATCTGCTGCTCGATCCGCACCGACCTCGTCTCTACGCTGACGCAGCTCGCTGCGATGTCGGATGCACGCGAACGGCCGCTCAAGCGCGTCGTGATCGAAACATCCGGCATTTCCGACCCCGCTCCGATCCTGACCACGCTCGGGTCGGACTTCAGACTGCTGACGCGTTTTCATCTGGGCGCGATCGTTTGCGCCGTGGACGCGACGGACGATGGGAGCGCACGCACCGAAGCGGTTGCGCAACTCGCCGCCGCCGATGCCTGCATCATTACCAAGCTCGATCTTGCCGAGCGACAACCGGAAAGTTCGGCAGAGCAGCGCGTTCATCGGCTCAATCCGGGTGCGGCCATCATTCCGTCGAACCGGTTCGCATCATGGATCGAGTCACGCGATGCACCGAACCGGGACATGGCTGACATTCTGGCGAGCCTCAAGCCGCAGGTCGCCGCATTCTCGTCGGGGCATTCTGTCCGCAGTCTGGTTTTGCGTACGGCAAGCCCGACGTCATGGCCGAGATTCGCGATCTGGCTGAGCGCGCTGATCTTCGCGCACGGCGACAGAATTCTGCGGATGAAGGGTCTTCTCTATGACCAGGCCCGCGATACCTGGCTCGCAGTCCACGGCGTACGTCGCTTCCTGCATCCCCCCGAGCATTTGCAGTTGGGGCGCGGATCAATGCGCGACGCGAGTCTGGTTTTCATCGTCGACGGCCTTGATCCTGCTTTGATCGAGCGATCCTACCGTCAATGGGTCCTGGCAGAGTCAGACCCAGACGCTCGTCCGTTCGCCAAGATCGACGCCGCTGACCTTGTGCCGGAATCCACCGCGATGGCTCTCGCCATGAACGAAGGAGTTGCCAGATGAAACGGAGCTTTGAGTGCGTCAGCGCGCTGGTCGTCGCTGGCGTCGTGATGATGGCGGCAGGCAGCGCCTCCGCTCAACAGGTGCGCTGGCGCGCGAGCGGTTCGTTTACCGCCAGTCACTCCACCACCATCGCGATGGAGACTTTCAAATCGGAGGTCTTGCGCCTGACCAAGAATGCGGTTCAGGTCGATTTGTTTCCGGGCAACACGCTGGGCGGCGGCTTCGAGCAGGTCGATCAGCTTCGCACCGGCCAGATCGAAATGGCGTGGGGTGGTTTGAGCTTCTACGACAAGCTGCTGCCGGAGCTCGGCGCCGTCAACCTTCCGTTCGCCGCAACCTCGGCGAACCAGGCGATCTGCGAGATCGAAGGTGACCTCGGCAAGTACATCGAAGAGAAGATGGCCGAGAAGGGTGTGCTCCTGCTGGGCTGGGGCCAGATCGGTGCGCGCCACGTCACCAACAACAAGCGTCCGATCAAGACGGTGGACGACCTGAAGGGCCTCAAGATCCGCACGCCTTCGGGCGATGCCTGGACGCTGACCTTCAAAGCCGTCGGCGCGAATCCGACCCCGATCGACATTTCGGAACTCTACCCCGCTCTGCAGCAGGGCGTCGTCGACGGACAGGAAAATCCGTACGACAACATGCTGGTACGCAAGTTCTATCAGGTACAGAAGTATCTCTCGAACACCGCGCACTTCTACGACTGGTCCGGCTACATGGTGAACAAGGCGGCCTTCGAAAAGCTCACGCCGGACCAGCAGAAAGCCGTCCGTGACGCGATGTTTTCGGCCATCGCGATCCAGCGCGCGATTTCCGAGCGCGAGAACAAGACGGCCTTGCAAGGCCTGATCAAGGGCGGGATGAAGTACGATCCGCTGCCGCCGGCCGAGATCGGGAAATTCCGCGACGCGACGCGTGCGGTCTATGTCGAAATGCGCAAGCGGCTCGGTGACAAGGTGATGGATCTCGCCGAGGCCGCCATCAAGGACTGCCAGTAATCAGCGACGGCAGGCGCAATGCGCCTGCCGGCTTATCTCGGAACTGTTACGATGCAGCCACCAGAGTCTTCGTCCGAGCCGGCACGTTCTCCGGCCTGGTTGCGGCCTTACGACAAATTTCTGCTCGGATGTGACACCGTGATCGGCTACGTCGTGATTGCAGCGATGGCGGTGCTATCCGCCGTGCTCATTCTCCAGGTCTTCTTTCGCTACGTGATGAACGACTCCCTGGAGTGGGGCAATGACGTTCCGCGCCTCGCCTTCATCATGGTCGTGGTGCTGTCGATCCCGCTGGCGTTCCGCTTCAATGCGCACGTCGGAATGGACTTCGACCTGACGAAGCTCAAGTTCATCAGCAAGTCCGCGGTGCACCGCTTCAACGCGATATTCCTCCTCATCCTGTTCGCCACCGTCTCCTGGTACGCGGCGCAACTCGCCGGGAAGACGTGGGATCAGATGATGCCGGGCCTCAATTTACCGGTCGGCCTGTTTTATCTGTCTCTCGCGGCAGGTCAGGCGCATTGCTGCCTGCACGTCGTCAGAGTGCTGATCACCGGCGCCCTGCCCGAGCAGACCGAAGCGTTCGAAACATGATCACCACGACCGTTCTGGTCTTCATCTTCTTTTCCCTGACCGGGATGCCGATCGCGTTCGCGCTCGGCATGGCGGGAATGGCCGGCATCCTCGTCGGCGGTTTCCCGATGGTGCAACTCTCCGGCAAGGTCGTCTATTCCATCGACAACTTTCCGCTGATGTCGATCCCGCTCTTCATCCTCGCGGGAGAACTGATGTCGCGCGGCGGCGTCATGCAGCGTGTCATCGACATCGCCAATGCGATCGTTGGCCGGATCCGCGGTGGCCTCGGTGTCGCGACGGTCGTGGCCGCCATGGGTATTTCCGGCATTTCCGGCACGGCCGTTTCGGACGCCGCAGCGCTTGGCGGATCGCTCGGTCCCGCTCTCACCAAGGCTTATGGTCGTTCCTACGGCGCTTCGCTCGTCGCTTCGGCGTCGAACCTGGGACCGATCATTCCACCAAGCGCCGGGATGATCCTCTACGCCTATCTCGCGGAAGACGTCTCCGTCGGCGCTCTGTTCGTGTCGGGCGTTATTCCCGGCGTCATTCTTGGGCTGGCGACCATCCTGCTGGTGCTCTACCAGGCCCACCGGCGCAAATTCCCGATCAGCGAGAACCCCTTCAACTGGGGCAACCTCGTGCGCGCGATCGCGCGCGGCTGGGCTGTCGTGCTGATGCCGTTCATCGTGATCGGTGGCATCGTGGGCGGCGCCTTCACGGCGACGGAGGGTGCCGCGATCGCGGTCGCCTACGCGCTGGTGCTCGGTTTCGCGACGCGTGAGCTGAAGCTCGCGGATATCGCGCCCGCGCTGCTGAAGGCAGCCATTACCACGTCGATCGTCGGCGCGCTGATCGGCTTCGCCTCGCAGGTGACCTATCTCTTCACGGCCGAGATGGTCGGTGTTGCGATAGGCGACTGGATCCAGGGCGTCACCGCGAGCCCGATGGTGTTCGTATTCATCGTGATGGTGCTGCTCGTGCTGGTCGGCATCCCGATCGAGGCGAACGCGTCGTTCATCATGCTGGTGCCGATCCTTGCGCCGATCGCGACCAAGTACGGCATTGATCCGATCTATTTCGGTCTGCTCTTCGTGTTCAACATCACGCTCGGCGGTATCACGCCGCCGGTCGGCGCGCAGTTGTTCGTGGCCTCGTCGATCTGGCGCGTGAGCATGGGCGAGATGATGGCCGATCTCATGCCGTTCATTATCCTGCAATACAGCGTCATGTTCGTCCTGATGTTCTTCCCGGCGCTGATCACGTTCCTGCCGCGGCTTCTCGGCTATTGACCGGATTCCGATGACCGATTCACTGCTTCGTTGCTTCGACTTTTCGGGAAAAACGGCTTGCGTCACGGGCGCGGCGAGCGGCATCGGCCGTGCGGCCGCGACCTTGCTCGCCGGTCTCGGCGCAGTCGTTCATGCCGCTGATCGCGATGAGAAGGGGCTCGACACACTGGCCGCCACCCGACCCGGCACATTCAAGCCGATCATCTACGATCAGGCAGATCGGGGGTCAGTCGAGCATCTGGCGTCGACCATCGGGCCCGTCGACGTCCTGATCAACAACGCCGGCATTCTCCTTTATGAGCCGCTGATCGATTTGAAGTGGGACGATCTCGAGCGCGTTGTCGCAACCGACCTGGTCGGTGCGATCGGTCTCACGCGGCTGGCCGGCGCCGCGATGGTCGCGCGCCGCAAGGGTACGATTGTCCACACCGGCTCTCAGCTCACCTTCAACGGCGCCGAGTTTCGGGCCGTCTATGCAGCCGCCAAGGCCGGCATCTCGCAGTTCGTGAAGACGGCTGCACTCGAATGGGGCCCGCACGGTATTCGCGTGAACTGCGTCGCGCCCGGGCGGACCTTGACGGCGATCAATCGGCGCTTGCTGAACGAGCCCGGGCAATACGCGGAGGCGATCAAACGAATTCCGCTTGGCCGCCTCGGACAACCCGAAGACATCGCTCGCGCGATCGTGTTCCTGGCGAGCGATGCCAGCTCCTACGTGACCGGCCAGACACTCGTGGTCGACGGCGGCTGGGTGTTGCCGTAGCCGCCATTCCGGCGATCTTTTCCCCAAGGAAGGTACTTGAAATGAAAGACGAAACAGTCGCCAGGCTCGAAGCCGAACTTGATCGGGTCCTCACAACACTTGTCGCTGCTGCAAATGGCAGCCGGACGACGCTGCGCATTGACGATCAAGCCCGAGGCTGGAACGTCAACTTCATCTGCGCGGAGGGGCTCAAGCCCGGCATCAAGTCACTGCGCGGCGACGGATCGATCGATCAGCGTGCGGCCGCGACCGTGAAGTGGATGGAGGCTCATCGCAAGAATCTCGTGCAGCCCGACATCATCAACAATCCGGATCCCGCGCCACCGCCGGCGCTGATGAGCGCCTATGCGGCCAAGGCGCAGATGCTGGCACCGCTCTTCAACCAGACAGGATACCTCCAAGGCTGGATTTCGGTTCACTACGTCGACGGCACGCACGAGTTCACGGATGCCGAGATCGCGGCGCTCGATCGTGCGGCCACCGAGGTCAGACGTCTCACCAGCATCTGACCTGGCAGCGCTCGTGTCGCGAGGCGCGATGACGACGACTCATTACCGGCTGCAACGGGTTCATCGGCGCCGCCTTTGCGAAGCTTGTGCACGCGCGGAAATGGCGGATCGTGGGTGTCGACTTGCAGCCGAACGATGCAACAGGGTGTTGCGACGAGTACCGTGCGGTTGACCTCGGGGGCGCTGCTGCTTTCACGGCACTTTCCGCTCTGCCATCGCCAGACCTGATCCTTCATGCCGGCGGCGTTTCAGGCCTGATGGTCGAGACCGACAATCCGGCGCGCATCGGAGCCATCAACATCGCCGGTACCATGGCGATCTTCGAGCTTGCCCGGACAAGCAAGTCGCGCAGAACCGTGATCTGCTCATCGATCATGGCCTATGGGCCGGATCGCCAGCCGGGCGCCTTGCGTATCGAGACTGAATACCCCGAGCCGATCTCGGTTTATGGAGCATCGAAGGTCGCCGCGGAGGCGCTGATGCACGCCTTCCGAGAGCAGTATGGAGTAGATGCCGTCGCGCTCCGATTCGGCCATGTCTATGGGGTGGGCCGCACCACGCAGTGCTTCGTCAACGAGATGCTCAAGGCCCTCCGCGAGCAACAACCGTGTCATATCCCACAGGCCAGCAAATCACTGCGCCAGTATGTCCATATCGACGACGTATGCCGCGCGATCGACCTCGCGTTTGCAGTGGAGGCACCACCCTCGCGCGTGTTCAATATTACGGCCGGCGAGATCCACACGCTTGAAGAGGTCGCGAAGGAAGTTCGCCAGCAGATTGGAGCAGTGGAGGTCGATTTTGACGAAAACGTCGACCTCCCGAACTATCGCATCGGCAAGCTCTCTATTGCACTTGCGCTTGCAGAGCTCGGCTATGCACCGGAGCTTTCACTCGCCGCAGGAATTCAAAGTTTTTGGCGCAGAGGATTCGCGCCCTAATCCCTGCTGGCCCAAGGCAGCGACGCGCCATTCCGTAATCTGACGTGACGCGAGTCAACGCGCGGCTTCATCTGGCTGATCGTCGAGAATAGCGAAAAGACCACTGTCCGGTGGTCGCGGCGGCGTCGCGATGCGCCGGGACGAAGACCGCGTACTCGAACCTGCGCACGATCCACGGCGCCGCGACCGCGAAGCCGAGCAGGGCGAAGCCCGCGAGACAGAGACCGATGAGCGGCGAGGAATCCTGACGCGCCGGGCGTCAGCCATCGTCACCGCGCCGATCCGGCGCGCAGCGGCACGGCGCGCGCGATCAGATGCGCGCGTGTCGCGGGCGCCTGCGCGCCCGGGAACGCATCGGCGAACGGCGGTTCACCCGCGAGTTCAGATTCAAGAATGGCGAGCGACGCGGCATCGTCCACGTCGTACCAGCCGGGCACCGTCACGACGGGCAGACCGATCTCGGCAGCGCGCTCCACGGTCTTCTGGAAGACCTCTGCGGTGCTCCACGGAATGTCTTCATAAAGCCGCGGATGCGTCTTCGAGACGCCGATCAGCGTATAGCCGCCGTCAAGCGCGGGGCTGACCACGACGGAATTGCCGCGCCGCGTGGCGCTGACGGCCGCGCTCAGGATCGAGGCCGGCAAGGTCGGGCTGTCGGCATTGACCATGACGGCGCCGGCATGCGTCCGCAGCAGTTCACGCGTTGCCGTCATCAGCCGCACCCCAAAATCCCCCACGCATTGCGGCAGCAGCCGAAAACCCGGCGGCAGCAGCGTGCGCAGCGCAGTTTCGGTCCCGAGCGGGGAGTAGACCGCATAGCCGACCGACGCGCCGGCTCGCGCGACGTCCGCAATGGTGGCAGTGAGATCGCGGATAAAGCAAGCCGAGATCGCGGCGCACTCGTCGGGCCGCAACGGCGGCGAGAGGCGAGTTTTCGAGACGCCGGGGGCTGGCGTCTTGCAGAAAATGCCTATTGCGATCGTCTGCACGCGGCCCCCTGTGCGTCATGGCTTCTCGATGCCAAATGATGAACGCGCCCGCAAGTTCCGTCACTTCACGAAGCATGAGGTTGCTGTCACGCGGAATACACGACTTTGTGGGCTCCGCGCTATCGCCGCGCCCGTCGGTTCCTGCTTCGCCTGCACGCTCGACGTGATCGACGCCACCACCTTGTTCGCGGTGTCGAACTGCTCCTTGCGCAGTTCGAGCTTGCAGCAGGGACACGAGGCATGCCCGTGTCTATAGTCGGAAGGACTCGCTACTTGCGTCGACTGACACGCCCCCAATAAATTCGGCTGCTACATGAAAAAGAAGAAAGCTGCGGCTTCCCCAGTCGCCACAGTCGCCAAGGCTCTCTCGACTCTGCGCTCTTTCATCGACGGTCAGGACCAGTGGGGCGTGCGAGAACTCGCCGTCGCGCTCAACATGCCTCCAAGTACGGTGCACCGATTACTCGCGCGCTTCCGGCTGGAAGGCTTCGTCGGCTACGACAAGGCGCATCAAAAGTACAGTGTCGGCTTCGAGTTCACGCGGCTGGCCGCTGCCGTCATGCAGCGGCACGGGCTTCGTGCGGCGGCGCTTCCGATCATGCGCGAGCTGACGCAGCGAACCGGCGAAGGCGTCTGGCTGGCTCTCTTCGATCCGGAACAGGCGCGCATCGCCTACATCGCCGAGACCACCTCCACACATGCGTCCCGGTACAGCGCGCCGTTGGGACGTTCCATTCCGTTGCAACAGAGCGCTTGCGGGATCTCAGTTCTGGCCGGCATGGGCCGTCAGGAGAGAAAACGTACGCTGAAACGGTTTCCTCTCGCCGTCGACGCTGCTGGCCTCGCGCGCGCGGAGGCAAACGGATTCGCCGTGATGCGCACCGGCGAAGTCGACTCGGCGATGACCATTGCGGCGGCGGTGCGCAACGCCGCAGGCGTTCCGGTCGGCAGCCTGGCCATCGTCGTTCCGTTGTTTCGCCTCGGCGCGGGTCAGGAGGCGTTGCTCGGGGGGATGGTCAGGGATGCTGCGCAGCGCCTGTCGTCCCAGCTGGGCGCAAAGCTGCTCGGCGGCGCCAGCGTTGGAAGCTGGAAGGACGGCGCCGAAATCATCAGCGGCCTGCTAGGCGAACACAATCCGGGCCTCGCGATCACGCCGGCGTTAGGCGGTGGTGAGCGCAATCTTGAAGAAATCGAAGAGGGATCTGGCGCCTACGCGCTGACCGTGGCGTCGAGCCTCGTGGATGCTCGCGAAGGACGTGGTCAGTTCAAGCGCCCGCTACGGGGCCTGCGCACGGTGATGCATCTGTCGGAGCTGTACTTTCTGATCGTGGTCCGGGCCGATCTGAAGGTGCGGGAGATTGCCGATCTTGCGCTCCTTCGCGTCTCGCCTGGCGAGCAAGGTTTCTCGGGAGCCCAAGCGTTCCAAGACACATTGCTGTCGGCAGCAAGCAAGCGGCATGCCCAGCGCAGGCCGGGTCGCACTGTCCTTTACCTCGACTATCCGGAGGGCAAACGGCAACTCGATGCACGGAGCGTCGATGCGGTGGCCTGGATGACGACCTTCTCCAATCCCTCGCTGCGCGAACTGGCGGCATCTGGATCGACAAGGCTCGTTGCCCCCGACAAGACGACAATCGACGCGATGCTTCGGCGCAATCCCGGATACCGTCGGGGGACGGTCCCCCGTACCGCATTCCCCGAATGGCTGCAGGCCGATGTCGTCACGATCGCCGTACCCTCGGTTCTGGTCTGCCGCGCCAGCCGATCCGAGAAGGAAGTGCACGAAGTCGCGAGAACGATCTACGAGCAGCGCGCCGTGATGACCCAACTGGCGTCGGCTTACGCGCGCCTCAGCGCGGATTTCGTCCTGGACGGGCTGACCGCGCCGATCCATCCGGGTGCGCAACGCTATTTCGCATCCGTGGGCGTTACGCCTCGGTACGCGGTGACGAACAGAGTGTCCGCCGCCGGCACCGACAAACGGACCCGGCGCGGCGCAGCCGGTGCACGCAAGTCGCAGCGTCCTGCGAGCTAAGGCGCCGTCCTGATGCCGGCGGCTCTCATCACGTCGAAACATTCCTGAAGCTCGGACGCTTCGGGCGCGCTGGCAGGCGGACGGACCGGTCCACCGACCAGTCCTTGATTCTCCGACAGCGCCTTGAACAGCGCGACGTGATGGAAGCCTTGCGCGAAATACCGGCTTTGCAGCTTGTCGGCGATTCCGACGATCTCGCGCATCACGGCGCCGGCCCGGACGTAGTCGCCGGACAGGGCCGCGTCGATGAACCGTCCGCAGTGCGGTCGCTCCCTGCTCTGGACGAACAGCGGCCTGGAGCAGCCCATCAGGAAGTCGGGCGCCCGCTCCGGCATCGACAGCTTTCCGAACAAGAAATACTCCTCGAGCGACGTCGAAACCGCGATGTCACCGCCGACGCGCTCCATCATCGACGCGTAAGCCGCGAAGTTCATCGTCGAGGAGTGAACGCCGCACAGACATTCGAGCGGGAGCAGCGATGCCACCATCTCGGGCGCGAGATAGAATCCTAACTCCGACAAGGTCGTGCTGTAGACGAACATGCCGATATCGATGTGCCCGGCGACCTCGTTGTAGAAGGCCAGAACGCCCTCTTTCGATCGCGGTCCGTAATACGGCGGCCAAACCATCAGGGCGTCGGCGCCGGCATTCTGCGCGTGCCTTGCAAGCGCGATGACGGTTCTCGCGCTGGTGTCGGAAACGCCGACGATCACCGGCTTGCGTCCGTCCACGGTCCGCAGGACCAGTTCGGTGACGCGCATCCGCTCCGCATCCGTCAGCGTCCAGAACTCCTGATGGATGGAGTTCAGCGACAAGCCGCCGACGCCGGGAAGCGAGAGCGTGAGTTCGACGTTCCTGACGAGCGCGTCCTCGTCGACATCGCCGTTTTCGCAAAACGGTGTGTAGAGCGCGGTCATGTAGCCACGCAGATTCGTGCGCACCCAACGCCGCGCTTCCGAAAGCTTGTATCTGGCCATGGGGCGGGGTGATCCTCAGTACGCCGACCGTCCGCCGTCGGCCGGGATCGCGGCGCCGGTGATCATGCGCGATTCATCGGAGGCGAGGAACAGCGCGATGTGCGCGATGTCGTCGGGTTCGCCGAACCAGAACGGATAGGCCTTGATCAACTCATCGACCTGCATAGCATCGACGCTGCCGCCCGGCTTGCCTGGAATACCGTAAGTCTGCCGGATCCGTTCGGTGTTGATGCGACCCGAGCAGATCGCATTGGCGCGCACGTTGTTGCGCGCATAGGTGCCCGCCAGCGATCGCGTCAGCGAGATGATGGCTCCCTTCGCGGCCGCATAGATGTGGGCCTTGCCGGCTCCGCGAAGCGCGGCTCCGGATGACATGTTGACGACGGCGCCGCCGCCCGCCGCGACGATGTGGGGAACCGCAAAGCGGCACGCCAGGATCGTGCCCCGAAGGTCCAGCGTCATGGTCTTGTCCCATACGCCGAGATCGACCTCCGTGACCGGCGCGTCCGCCGGCAGGGAGCCGCCGGCGCAATTGAACAGGACATGGATCGCGCCGAACTGGCGGGCGGCGGACTCGACCGTGGCCGAGATGCTGTCCTCGGATGTGACGTCGGCCTCGTAGGCCGCAGCCTGGCCCCCCGCCGCAACGATGTCGGCTGCGATCCTGCGGACGCTCTCCGCGCGAATGTCCGCTAAGGCGACCGCCGCGCCTTCGCGCGCGAACATGCGCGCCGTCGCCTCGCCGATCCCGCCTCCACCGCCAGTGATGAATGCGACCTTGCCCTGCAGCCTGCCGGAGCCGTTAGGATGTGTCATCGCTGCCTTCGTTGCATTCATGTCGCGCTCAAAGCTGAGGTTGCTGGTCAGCGTGCGTCACTTGCGCTCAACGCCGCAAGACGCCCGAAAACGCAGCAGAAAAAGCGATCCATGGCTTTGTTTTGGTGTTTCATTTGTTGGAACAGGCGATATCATGGCGAGGGGTCGCACGAAAGCGGATTTCAGCTGAGGCATAGTCCAGCGCCAGCTAACCAATCGGAGTCGTGAATGAGGCTTGTTACCGTTAGCGCGAGCTTTTTGCTCGCTGTTCTTGTTAGCGCGCCGGCGTCCGCCGAGACCTATCCGTCGCGGAACATCCGCCTCATCGTTCCGTACCCTGCCGGTGGCGCGACCGACATCCTTGCGCGCCAGGTGGCGATAAAGCTTGGCCCGATGCTGGGACAGACCATCATCGTCGAAAACAAGTCGGGTGCATCAGGCACTATCGGCTTCGACTTCGTCGCGAAGGCTCCGCCTGATGGCTACACTCTGCTGATGGGCACAGCGAACCTGGTTATCAACGCGGCGTTCGGCAAAGCGCCGTTCGATCCGGTGAAGGACTTCGCTCCGGTCTCCACCCTCGTTTCCTCGCAGAACCTGCTCGTAGTGCGACCGACGCTCGGCGTGAAGAACCTGGCGGAGCTGATCGCGTATGCAAAGGCCAATCCCGACAAGCTGACTTATGGTTCATCCGGCATCGGTACGCCGTTGATGACGATGGAGCTGTTGAAGTACCTCGCCGGGATCAGCATGCGGAACATTCCTTACCGCGGCGACGCGCCCGCCATTACGGACACGCTGGCCGGCCAGATCGACATGTATGCGTCGACGGTCACGGGACTGATCGGCTACACCAAGAATAACCAGCTCATCCCGCTCGGAGTGACCAGCACAAGGCGCGCCGCTTCGCTGCCCGACGTTCCCACCATGGCAGAGGCCGGCGTGCCCGGATATGAGCTGACCAGCTGGTACGGCATCCTCGCGCCCGCGAAGACGCCACCAGAGATCGTCAAGAAGCTCAACGAAGTTCTCGTCAGCATCGTTGCGATGCCTGATGTCCAGCGTCAGATGCTGGAAGGCGGATCCGAGCCCTCATCGACGACGCCGGAAAAGTTCGAGTCGATGATCGTCGACGATTTGAAGAAGTACACGAAGCTTGTAACGGATCTCAACCTGAAGGCCGACTGACGCACCTTCGCGCTTGCCCCGCTCCCCTGCGCGCGTGGATCACCAAGCCACGGGCAAGGATTCCAGCCCGTAGATCGCCATGCGACCGTGGAAATTGAGTTTGCCGACTGGCAAGGTCGGCCGAACGGCAGGCAGCTTCTGAATCAGCGTCCCGATGCCGAGCTGCAGTTCCATTCGCGCCAGCGGCTGCCCAATGCACCGGTGAATGCCCGCGCCGAATGCGAGGTGCTGGACGGGATTGCGCGTGATGTCGAAGCGGTCCGGATCCTGAAATACTGAATCCTCCCGGTCGGCCGTCGGCTGATGCATGATGATCGCGTCGCCGGCCCGGATCGTCACACCGCCGATCTCGATGTCCTCCTTGGCGACGCGAAGCCGTCCGGAATGTGTCACGTCGGTGAACCGGAGGATTTCCTCGATGGCGCTCTTGATCAGGCTCGGATCGCGTCGCAGCTTCTCCAACTCTTCCGGGTGGTACAGCAGCGCCGCCAAGCCGAGGCCAAGCGTGCCGGTGGTCGACTCGTGCCCAGCATTGAGAAACAGGCGCGCCAGACTGACAACCTTTCGAGGCGTGATCGTGCCCGGCCTCATGTGTTCGACAATCAGCCGGCTGAGCAGATCGTCGCCGGGGTTCTCGTTCTTGCGCCGGACGAGGTCGGTCAGGTAGCCGTCGCAGAACTCTTTGATCATCGCCGCCGCTGCATCATGAGAGGTCGACCGCGACGAGATATCCTTGGACCAGCTCTGGATCGCTGCGTGATCGGACTCCGGCACGCCAAGCAGCGTGCAGATCGCCTGACATGGCAGCGGAACGGCGAATTCCGTCACCAGATCGGCCGAGGATCTTCCGGCGGTCATCTTCTCGATCAGCGCGTCGACCAGCGCCTGCACTCTAGGCCTGAGCCGCTCGGTGGCGGGCGCTGAGAACTCGGCTTGCAGGAGCTTGCGTTCGGCCGTGTGCCCCGGCGGATCCATCTGCGCGAAGACCTGGTAATCTCGGCGGACGAGGGCAAGCGCGGCGGTCTGCGCCGGATAGGACGGGCTCGTTGCGTCCGCGCTCAGCCGCGGGTCCATCAGCAACGCGCGGACATCCTCGTAGCGCGTGATGAACCAGGCCGGCGCGCCGTTCCACTGGGTGACACGGCAGACCCGCTGCTCGGCTCCCCATGCCGCGTACTCGCGCGGCGGATGCATCGGGTCCTGCCTTGGGGCGGGAAAGCGGCGCGAACTATCGAGCGGACAGGATGCGGCTTGCGGCGAAGTCGAGGGCATCAATGATCCTGGCAATGCTACAAGGGCGAACCTTGTCAAAGACGCGAGCCTTATATAGCGTTCCACGAATTGGAACAGAACTCAAGCTGCGGCCCGCAGACGAACGCGGACCGCAGCGCCCGCACCTTCAACAAGCCCATCGAGTTGCAAAGCCATGAACGGCACCCTCACGACCGCTGACGGCCTCAAGCTTGCCTACTACGTCGACGATTTCACGGACCCGTGGCGCAAGCCCGACACGCTGCTCCTGCTCCATGCCGCGATGGGCAACTCGCAACGTTGGTTTCAGTGGGTGCCGCGTTTGGCGCGGCAATACCGGGTCGTGCGGCTCGATCTTCGCGGCCACGGCAATTCCGCCATGCCGAAGCCCTCCGACGACTTCTCGCTGGCGCTGCTCATGTCGGATGCCGTCGCGGTGCTCGATACGGTCGGCGCCAAGGATGCGCACATCGTCGGCAATTCGGCGGGCGGGTACGTGTCCCAGCAGCTCGCGATCCATCATCCAGATCGCGTCAAGACGCTGGCTTTGTTCGGATCGACCCCAGGCCTCAAGCACAGCCATGCGCCGACATGGATCCCGAAGATCAAGGAAATCGGGCTCAAGCAGTTTCTCGCGAGCACCATCGACGAGCGGTTCGACGAAACCGCCGACCCCCAACTGGTGAAATGGTTCATCGAGCAGGCGGGCTCCAACGATCCGGCGTTCATCGCGCGCTTCGTGCTGCACATGTGCACGCACGACTTCATGGACGAACTGTCGGTGATCAAGGTCCCGACCCTGATCGTCGCTGCCGGCAAGGAGCGGATCGGGCACGCGAGCGCATATGAAGAGATGAAGAAAAAGATCGCCGGTTCGGAACTGCGCTACTACGACACGTCGGCGCACAATATCTGCGACGGCTATGCGCCGCGTTGCGTCGATGACCTGATGGACTTCCTCAAGCGCCGCGCCTGACATGACGGACGTCGCCCGCGCGCCGGACGCGGCCGGCGCCGCGCGGCTGAGCCCGCCCGCATCCTTCAACTTCGTGGCCGACGTGCTGGCGCCGCGCACCCGCTCCACGCCCGAGCGCGTCGCGGTTATCGGGGTCGATCCCTCCGGCGTCACCGAACGCTGGACCTACGCGCGGGTTGTCGAGTCCACCGGGAGGCTAGCGGGCGCGCTGATCGAGGCGGGCATCGTCAAGGGCGACCGCATCCTGGTCTTCATGCCGCGCACGCCGCTGTGGCTGATCGCCATGACGGCCTGTCAGCACATTGGCGCCATTCCGGTGCCGTGCGTCACCCAGATTTCGGCAAGCGAAGTCGCCTACCGGGCGAAGCAGAGCGGCGCTCGCGGGGTCATCAGCAGCGCCGAACTCGCCGGGCGCTTCGCCAGCATGGAGGAGACGACTCCGCTTCGTATCGCCCGCGGTACCGTTCCCGGATGGCTCGATCTGCAGACGATCATCGACACGCCGCGCACCATTCCGCCGATCGCCGAGATGCCCGCCGAGACGCCGGCCTTGATGTATTTCACGTCGGGCTCGTCCGGCCTTCCGAAGGCCGTCGTCCATGCCGCGCGCGGCGTCTTCGTCCGATGCTGGCAGCCATGGGTCCAGCTCGGCACCAACAGTGACGATGTGATCTGGACGACCAGTGACACCGGCTGGACGCGCGCGGCGAGTTGTCTCCTCTTCGGCGCGTGGATGCACGGTGCGACGTCGCTGATCGTGGAAGGCAATCTGTCCGCCACCGAGAAGGTCGAGATGCTGGCGCGGCACGGCGTAACGCTCTACGGCGCGGTCGCGACCGAGTTGCGCCAGATCATCGCCGGTGCGACCCCGCAGCCGCTCCCGAAACTCCGCTGCACCATCTCGGCCGGCGAGGCTATGACCGCCGAGCTTTGGCATCACTGGACCGCCTTCTCGGGCAAGCCGCTGGTGGTCGGTTTCGGGCAGACCGAAACCGCAACCTCGACCCTCACCGATCCGACCCGGGAAGGCGTCAACGGCATGATCGGCGTGCCACTCGAAGGCAACGACATAGCCGTGCTGGCGGACGGCCGGCGAACCGCACCAGGCGTGCACGGCGAGATCGCGTTCGCCGGATCAAATCCCGGCCTGATGCTCGGCTACTGGAAAGAAAACGCCCTGGTCCCCGCCTTTGCGCGCGACGGCTGGCACATGACCGGCGATTCAGGCTACGTTGACGAGCACGGCAATCTATTCTTCGTTGGCCGCTCAGACGACATCATCAGTTCGTCAGGCTATCGCATCGGGCCGACCGAAGTCGAAAACGCCCTGATGCGCCATCCGTCGGTGCAGGAGTGCGCCGTCACATCCAGCCCCGACCCCGCGCGCGGCGAGGTCGTCAAGGCATACGTCGTCCTGCGGCCCGATCGGCAAGGCTCAGGCCAGCTCGTGAAGGACCTTCAGGATTTGGTCAAGCGCGAGATCGCACCTTACAAGTATCCGCGGCAGATCGAATTCGTCAGTGACTTGCCGCGCACGCCATCGGGTAAAATCTCCCGACGCGCCCTTCGCGAGGGCCGATCCGGTGCCTAGAGAGAGTTGCCTGGTCATTCGCCCCACGGCGCATGTCGACCGCCTGATCGACGCCGACGCGCGTGGACGATCTTGTGTTTACGAAGACCTCGCATGAAATCGCCCGCTCAAAAACACGAGAAAGATCATTCGACTTCTTCCGGAATCGAGTCGAAGATTCCTCTCTGGGTCCTCGCCTTGTCGACAACGCTCGGAATGCAGAGCATCGCCTCGTTCCTGGATCAAAGCCTTCCGATCATCGCGCCGCTACTGACCGCCAGGGCCGGACTCGCGCCCGAACGGATCGGCATCATCTCGTCGCTCAGCGCGTTGGGGGTAATCCTGTTCCTCGTGTTCGGCGGTCCGGTTCTGGCGCGGCTCGGACCGGTCCGAATGCTCCAGATCGGCGCCCTGACGGCGGTTTGTGGCCTGGCGATCGCGGCAACCGGCTGGTGGCCGCTCCTCGTGATCGCGGCAATCATGATGGGATTGGGCTACGGGCCGTCCCCTCCGGCAGGCAATCGTATTCTTGCGGCAACCGTGCCGGCGCGGCATCGCAGCCTCATTTTTTCGATCAAACAGGCCGGCGCTCCGCTCGGCGGAGCCTTGGCGGGGGTCATTCTTGCGCCAACCGCCGTGGGATGGGGCTGGCAGGCGGCGCTCGCGATTTCGATTTCGATTGGCGTTCTCGCTGCGGTGATTATCACGCCGACGGCACGCCGGCTGAATTTCGAGCGCGAGCCTGACCGCCCGATCGGACCGTCTGCTCTCGTCAATCCACGCAGCGTGGCGGCACCTTTTCTGTTGCTGAAGGAAAGCCCCTCATTGTTGATCGTGACCGGCTTGGCATTCTCGTTCGCGGCAGTCCAAGGTTCGCTGTTCTCCTTCTCCGTCACGTACCTCACGCTGGATCGTCATATGCCGCTCACGCAGGCGGGCTTTGCCTACGCGGCGATGCAATTCTCCGGCGTGTTCGCCCGCGTCTTCCTTGGATGGCTCGCGGACCGAACCGGCCGCCCATCGCTGAATTTGAGCGTGCAGGCTCTCATCGCAGCCGCCATGGTGGTCTTGTACGGATTTCTCCCAGAGGAACCCTCGATTGCGACAGTCGCGGTCGTTTGCGGCGCAGCCGGTTTTTTCGTGGCGAGCTGGAACGGCATCTACATGGCTGAAATCGTGCGCCTGTCTCCGGCAAAGCTCATCACAGAGATTACATCGAGCAGCACCGTCATGGTCTTCCTCGGCTACATGTCGGGGCCGACGATCTTTTCGTTACTCGTGTCATGGTCCGGCAGTTATCGGCTGTCGTTCCTGGTCATTGCTGCTCAGCTGGCGCTGATGGCGGCGGCGCAGCTTGCGTTGCTGTCACGCCACTTGCACGCGACGCCGGGTTGATCGAAGGAGCCAAGAAACAACGCGGCCAGTGCAGAGATTGATCGCCTTGACTGACCCGGCCGGTCTGCCAGACTGAAACGAGCATCCTCAACTGACGCGCAGGGACATCAACAGTGAAAATCAAAAGAATCGAGCATGTCGCCATCGCGGTGAAGAATCTCGAGAGCTCAAAGAAGATGCTCACCGATTTGTTCGGTCTCGAACTCGAGCATGAGGAGCAGATCAACTCCATTCGACTTGCGATGTTTCCAGTCGGCGAGAGTTCACTCGAGCTCCTGCAGAGCAATGACGCCAACACGCGCACCGCCAAGTGGATCGAGAACAAGGGTGAAGGGCTTTTCCACATCTGCTTTGAGGTGGACGACATCGCTGAGGCGCTGCGCGAACTGAAGCAGAAAGGCGCCAAGCTTCTTAACGAAACGCCGGTCACCGGCCACGGCAATTCACAGATCGCCTTCATCGACCCGGAGTCCACCTCGGGATTTCTCGTCGAGCTGGTGCAAATGCCCCACGCCTGATGGCCAGCAGCCGCAATCGTCGCACAGGCTGCCGCATGACATCTGCGATGGCGCGTCTGACTGTTACGTCGATGACGTTCTTACGTTTTCTGCGCTGGCGCCGCGGTGCGCCATCATCCGGAGCACGAGCATGAGCCTTGAACCGACCCGTCGCGGATTTTTAGCCAAGGTTGCCGCACTCCCGATGCTTGGAATCGCGTGCGGCGCGCGCGCGGCAGACGCGTGGCCGAACCGGCCGGTCAAGATGCTTGTCAGCTATCCGGCTGGCGGCGCGAACGATCTCGTTGCGCGGTCCGTCTCGACGGCGATGGAAAGAGCGCTGAACGCAACGGTCATTGTCGATAACAGGTCCGGCGCTGCGGGCGTGATCGGCGCCGAAGCCGCCGCGAAAGCGCCGCCCGATGGATACACGCTCTACATGATGTCGAGCGCTCAGGTCCTCGCTCCAAGCCTGCGCAAGACGTTGCCCTACGATCCGGTGCGGGACTTCACCGCGATCGCGCTGGCGGCGCGAAGCTCGTATGTCCTCGCGGTTCACCCTTCGGTGCCGTTGAAGACGATGGCGGAGCTTATCGCATACGCGAAGGCAAATCCCGGCAAGCTCAACTACGCGTCGTCCGGCGTCGGAGCCGGACCACACCTGGCGACCGAGGTGTTCGCCTCGATGGCCGACGTGAAGTTGACGCACGTTCCCTACCGCGGAGATACGCCGGCGCTGACGGATCTGGTTGCCGGTCAGGTTCAGATGTCGTTCATGTCGATGGCACCCGCCGTCCCGCACGTGAAGTCCGGCGCGATCCGCGCGCTCGCGGTCGCGAGCGCAAAGCGGTCTGCGATCCTGCCGGATGTGCCGACAGTCGCAGAGGCGGGGTTGCCGGGCTACGATGTCGGCTCGTGGTGGGGGCTGGTTGCGCCCACTGGCACCCCGCGCGACATCGTTCAGCGCGCGGAAAGCGTCGCCGTCTCCTATCTGCGCGAAGCATCCACTGCGGCGCGCTTCCTCGAAATGGGCCTCGAGCCGGGCGAGCTCGGCGCGGAAGCGTTTCAGCGCTACATCGCCTCGGAGAAGGACAAGCTCGCCGACCTCGTGAAGCGGGCCGGAATCCAGGCTGAATGATGCTCGACGCCGGGCCGATCGTCTTTATGGGCGCAGGGGCGGTTGGAAGCTATGTCGGCGGAATGCTGAGCGCTGCTGGCGACGACGTCGTCCTGATCGATGCCTGGCCGGGCCACGTTGAAGCGATCCGCGCAAGCGGCTTGATCATCGAGACGCCGGAGGGAACGATAAAGGCGCGGCCGCGCGCACTTCACATCTGCGATGCGCAGCAGCTTGCCGGACGATCGGCTGCTTTGGCGTTCTTGTGTGTCAAACTCTACGATACAAACTGGGCCGTGACGCTCCTCAACGACATCGTTGGGGGTATCCCGATCGTGACGATGCAGAACGCACTTGTCGAAGAAGACGTGGCGCGCATTGTTGGCCGGGATCGCACGATAGGTGCGATTGCCGGAACACTCGACGTCGCGTTGATGGCGCCGGGCACGGTCCGCCGTGCCCGGCGGCGCGGGGCTGAAAAGCCTGTCTTCAAGATCGGAGAGCTGAGCGGTCGGAAGACGCCGCGCCTGCGGGCGATCGCGGATCTCTTGGCCAAGATCGACACCACGGCCATCACCTCGCATCTGTCGGACGAGCGATGGGCAAAGCTCGTGGCCAACACC
>Ga0207701_10001223_pt1 | contig 27155 bp, 28 predicted proteins | sample KBSSwiSSwithPhiX_FD_184294 | JGI IMG/M metagenome (GOLD analysis project Ga0207701, IMG submission 184294) | Switchgrass rhizosphere bulk soil microbial communities from Kellogg Biological Station, Michigan, USA, with PhiX - S5 (SPAdes) (version 2) | ecosystem: Environmental > Terrestrial >... | reverse complement strand
TGAACAAAACCGCGCGCCGAAAATTCGGGTCGAGCATGTTCGGATGTGCCACCAGCAAGGAACCGGCATAACTTTCTCCTTTGTTCTGAGGTAATTCGCGCACGCTTTTATCTAAAAGCACCAATCGCTATCCGCAAGCGTAAGTCCAAGCTGGACTGGGGGATTTGCTCGGGGATAACAACGATCTCACAATCTTCGCAACCGCCGATCACACAGTTCATAAATGATATCGGCAATAATTTCATCGCGCCACGGCATCGCAGTGGCCGTGACCAGCTTTTGCGAATCAGGTGGCAAACTATCCAGCAAAGCGTTCCGGCGTTCCGGATCCAGCTCGCCAAAAATGTCATCGATCAAAAGTAATGGCGCCTTCTTGTCGCCCGATTTCTTCAGCACCTCGGCCTGCGCAATTTTCATTGCCAGCACGATGCTGCGCTGCTGTCCTTCCGAACCAAACTGCGCCGCCGGGAAATTGTCGACGCGTAACTCCAGATCGTCGCGATGAGGACCAACTATCGTTTGCCGCAAGCGAATGGATTCGCGGTGCGACCGTTCGAGATCGCCTTCGAAATCGGCGCTGGCACCGGGGACAAATTGGAGCGTGAATTTTTCGCGATCCGCGCTGATGCGCCGATAGGCGTGGGCCGCGAGCGGGGCCAACAATTCGCTTAATTCCGCACGTAAACGCAGCAAAACCTGGCCATGTTGAATTAGCGGCGCGTCATACGCTGCTATTTCTCGTGGACGCGCCGTCGGCGATTTCAACAGCGCGTTACGTGCACGCAAGGCGCGCTCATAAGCACGCAAAGCTGGGCGATAAGCGTTATCGATTTGCAGTCCGAGAAAATCGAGATAGCGACGCCGCGCGTCCGACCCACCACGGACCAGTTCAATGTCGACATTCGCAAGTGACACCACCCGCCCAAGACGCAGGTATTCACCGAGCGTTCGCTGCTCGATGCCGTCGAATCTTACTTGGCGCCGAAGCGCGCGGTAGCGAAATTCCAGCTCGTGCTCGTCGAATCTGCCGCGCACGCCGAACGATTTCTTTCCAATTTGGATGACCGGCGCGAGCGATGCGGAACGCTGCGACTGCAATCGCAGCAGCACACAAGCGCCTTCCAAAACAGTCGTTTTCCCCTCCCCGTTTCCGCCGAAAAACAAATTGAGACCGGGGCCGATATCGACCGAAACGCCCTCGAAACAGCGAAAATTGTGCAACCTTAAGCTCGTTAGCATTTGGGAATGTGGAACAATAACAATGGAGGGTTGGAACATAGGCTTATAGCCTGTGAGCCAAGCGGACATTCTGTCCGCTTCTCCGAAGCAGCGGAGTCTAACTCCGCTGGGTCACTTTGGTAGCACAGCTACAAGGTAATCAGCTCCAGGCGGCTTTGCATTTCTGCAGGCACACGATCGCGATGATAAAAACTTCCGCTAATCGGCGTGATGTCCGCTGGCCGCAATCCAACAGCCGCAGCAATGAAATTATCGTTGCAAAGGATGCCGTTGGTCGGGTCCAGTCCGACCCAGCCAGCGCCGGGCAAAAAAACTTCCGTCCACGCATGCAACGAACCTTCCGCGCGGCGAATTTCTCCGTCCGTCTCACGCAAATACCCGGAAACGACTCGCGCCGCCAGGCCAGTGTCCCGCAGGATTTCCGCCAGCAACACCGCCGTGTCACGACAGGCCCCACGTCGCAGACGCAATGTTTCAGCCGGCGCTTGTGCCGCCCCTTCTTCGCGCCGCTGGTAGGAAATTGTATGATGCAGGAGCTTCGTTAATTCGACCAGCGTCGCCACTGTTTCACGCGGCGAATCCTGCATCGGCAGCGTCCAACCCGGCAACGAAATCTTGTCGCCAGTTTGGCGTTGGCAATACGCGCAAATGATCGAGGCGATATCTTCCTCGTAGGCAAAGGGCATTTGGACGGCGCGACGCGCCAGAACAAAATCGAAGGGATTCTTCTTCGCTACCTCCACATCGATCGCGAGGCGCAGCTCCAGCGCCTCTGCCGCCTCTTCAAAAAAACAGGACGCGACAACATTATCGAAAACATCGCGCCCGAACCGCACCGTCGTCTCCGGCTTGGTTCGGAAATCGAGCCGCGCGATTTGGACAAAGCGGTCGCTTCGGGGAAAAAGCCGCACGTCGTGCGGGGAAAACCTGACCGCCCGATCGTAGCGGTAGACTGTTTCGTATCGAATCCCGATCTTCACCTGGGCTTCTGGTGATTGTCAGCCGTTGGGAGAATCAGGGCAAAAAGAAAGATCGGTGCGCCGTGGTCGCATTCTTTCGGCATCCTGCCGATTTTCGCATCTGGACAAAAACAATGCATTTGAGCTAAAATCTTCTTGCCGCCCGCGCCAAGTTCATCTACTGGACTCCCGGTTTTCAAGATTGTTCTGGGGGGAACAGCCGCCCTTCGCGTCCTTTCGGACGTGGGGGGCGGTACCTCCTTCTGATGACGGCGCCGCCATCCTCTTCCCGACGTTTCAACTGGCCCCTGGCCTTCACCGTTCTCGGCCTGACTGCTATCGCAGCCGGGATTTTCGTGTTTAACCGCTGTGCCGCATTGCCGGGCCGTGCGACGCGGGAAACCGTCGATCAAATGGAGCGCGTCGGGCGCGATTTGCGTGACGCAATTGTTCAGATCACGCGATTGCAGCCGCGGGTCACGATCAATAATCGTGTCTACTTTGAACAAACGTCACCGATCGCTGAGCTGGCGCTGATTTCTCGAAAACTCGAAGTCGAGCACGAATTTCTTCACACCTGGGCCGGAAGCACGAAACGGCTGCGTTTGCATGGAACCTATACAGCGAAGGCGGGATTCGATCTGCGCCAGGAATTCAGTGTCACGATCTCGCCGGAGGCGACAATCGTTCGGCTGCCGCACGCACAACTTCTTGGCCTGGAACAAAACGCGGTCGAACTGCTGGCCTACGAGAACGGCTTTTGGAATCCAATCTCCGGCGCCGACGTTCAGTCGGAGCTGGGCGCGCTTGGCAAACTCGCGCGCGACCGCGCCACCGAACAAAATCTGGCAGGGCAAGCCGAAGAATCGTTCCGATCACAACTGAAATCCCGCATCGGAAATGCTCCGCCCCTGCACGTAGTCTTTTACGACGCCGCGAAGGTAGAGTGATGCAGCTTTCCGCCGGCATGATTGCGCGCTAGAACACTCGTATGTCGCCACGGAAGAAACCATTGCTCGCGCTTGGTTTCGCTGTGCTTGCGCTTGTCGTTCTGAGTTTCTTTGCGTCACCCGTATTGGAACGCAGCATCGCAGCCTGGCTTCGCTACGAAGCCCGACGATCCGGGCTCGTTCTCACTTTCTCCGAAATTCATGCCCCACTTTTTCGCCCGGTGACAATCACCGACCTGAAAATTGTCGGTGCCGGCCTCGACGCCGATCATCTTGAGTTTGACGCCACACGCATCGAAGCCGGACTCAGATTGGCGGGAATTTTCGGGCGAGCGGAAAAATCACACCTTCTCTCTTCACTTCGCATTGAGCACGCAAAGTTGTTCGTTCGCGGCCGTGCACCTCTCTCCGCCGGGCCCATCGATTGGATCGCTCTGGACAGACTTTTGCCGGAACGTTTCGAGATCTTTGCCGACCAGCTCCGTCTCGAACAACCGTTTTCTTTCGTGGCTTTCCAAGACGCAAAAATTTCCGGGAGTAAAGGCAACAGCGGGTTACTATCCATCGGCACAGTGGAAATCCGTGCGCCATTTTTGGAAAAACGCTTCCCCCACGTTCGCGGTGTTACGCGCTGGCAGGACGACCGCCTTTCCATTGGTTCGCTCAACCTACTGGAAGGTTTCGTCATCGATTCGTTGGTGATCGATCTCACGGCTCTGCGGACGGGACGAGTCGGCACCGATCTCGGTGTTTCCCTCTTGGGTGGCAAAATGCGGGCGAACATCGCTACAGAAAGCCCTGGCAAGACGCGAATCTGGGAAGCCGCCGGCACCGCTTCCGGAATTTCGCTGCCGCAACTTGCCAATGCCCTCGGGCTGACCGTTCCGGTGCAGGGGATGGTGCACGGGTCGAAGTTTACGTTTCGCGGCGATCCGCGCGATTTCTTGAACGCCACCGCGTCAGTCTGGACCGAGTTAACCGGCTTTAGTTGGCGCGAGCGCAAAGCCGACGTCATTATGCTCGGTGCAAACTTTTACCGACACACCATTCAACTGCAGCAGCTCTTTATTAAACAACGCCGCAATGAATTGACCCTTAGCGGCGAAAGCGCAATCAACACGGAATGGCTGAATCCGGACTTTCGCGGCGACATCTCCGCATCGATTAACGATTTGGGTCAATTCGCGGAACTCTTTGGCGCTCGACCGGAAGCGTTCGCCGGTAAAGTGGCGGCGCGCGGCCGCATGCATACGCATGAGCGAACCGTTGATGGCGAACTCGCTATCACTGGCGACGCCCTGAAAATCTTTCAGCTTCCGGTCGATTCTTTAACAGCTCGCATCGGTCTGGAATCGGGACGAGCACAGGTCGATCAGTTGGAGCTAAAACGTGGCGAAGATTTTTTGCGTGCGCAGGGAAAGATTGATTTGGCGCAGAAGAAATCATTTACCTTTTCAGCCGAAAGCTGGTGCCACGAATTGGGCGATTACGCTTTGGAGCTTCCCTTGATCGGGAAATTGGCGGGTACGCTTTCGGCCAAGCTGACCGGCGCCGGGGACGAGAATAGTTTCAGCAGCACCGTTTCCGGGCAGGCCGATCAATTCTCCTTTTCTGCACAAACTAACTGGCGCAGCGACGCTATCGCGGTGAATTCACTCAAGCTTAAAGTTAGTCCAAATGTTGAGGCCGAACTCAAAGGGACAATCGACCTGACCGACCGCAAACGTCTTCGCGCCAATCTTTCTTCAGCGGACGAGCTGCGCTGCAATGGACCATTTGCCAATCAGGCTTGCGTACACGGTTTTGAATTGCACGAGGGCGACGTCGGAGCGCCTTTTTCCGAAATTACGCTCGATGGACGTGATCTCACCCTGCGCCAATCTCCTCCGCTTGCCGCAACACAATCGATCACCCTTTGCGACGAAGCGGAATCAGGTCAACCGATGCAAATCAACATTCCACCGCGCGCGCAACCGCCGCCGGCTCCATCGCCGTCCCCTGCTCCGACTCCCTCGCCCGATTCTCCCCCTCGGCAATGAGCCAGCGTTGCAATCGCTGCCCGAGTTCGGCTGTGACCGTTACGTGGAAATTGGCGCCAGCATCAACGCGCACGGTTTCGCCTTCCGTGGTTTCAAAAAATAAGCGCACCGGTTGCCGGCCCGGTGAAGCCGCCAGTAGCACCTGCACTTCGCGCAGTTCATCGCTGCCAGCGTTCGCGGAAAAACGCAGGCAGAGCGGTGACACCTCGCTCCCGTTAGCGTTCGAATTCCGCGAAACCTCTGAGGAAAGCAGGCGCAATTTCTCGGCCGTCGCACGCAACGACTCGTCGCGCAGATCGAGTTTGCCACGAACCCCGACGACGTTTCCCGGCACCAGCCTCTCGGCGCACTCCAGATAAAGCTCATTCCAAATTACGAGTTCAAGAGTGCCGGTTAAATCTTCCAGCCAAACCACCGCAAACGGTTTCCCTTCCTTCCTTGTAAATTTCTTATCGACCTGCGTAATCGCACCCGCGACCCGAAAAGTGGCGCGATCGGAAAGTTCTGTGAGCGACGCGATGGTTTGATATTTTCCGTTCGCAATCACTTCCGCATACGCGTCAAGGGGATGCCCAGTCACGTAAAAGCCGAGCAACTCCTTTTCGTAACTCATCTTCTCGCGATCGCTCCAGGGTGAGACGCTTCGCTTCCGTGGCGGCGCAACCTGTTCGTGTTCGTCGCCGAAAAGTGAGACCTGCCCGGCCATTCGATCACGAAGTGCCGCCGCCGACGCAGCAAGCGCATCGTCAATGCAGGCGAAAAGCTCCGCGCGTTCACGCTGCAGGAAATGAAACGCACCGCATTTCACGAGTGACTCGAGCATTTTCCGATTCGCGACACGGGAATCGAGCCGACTGCAAAAATCTTCCAGCGATTTGAAGTCGCCGTCCCGTTCGCGTTCGCGAATGGCAAGCTCCATCGCCCCTTGCCCGACATTCTTGATCGCAGCCAGTCCAAAACGAATAGTCTTGTCGCCGCGGTCGTCGGCTGCGCTGCTCGCTCCCTGTCCTTCGCCGCGGCCAGCGACCGCGGCTACAGTTTCCGGCACAAATTTTAATCCGCTCCGATTCACATCCGGTGGCAGAATGGTAATGCCCATGCGTTTGCATTCTGATACAAGCACCGAAATTTTTTCCGTGTTATTGATTTCGTTCGAGAGCAGCCCGGCCATGAATTCCACCGCATAATTCGCTTTCAAATACGCCGTCTCATAACTGATGAGCGCATAGGCGGCGCTGTGGCTCTTGTTGAACCCGTAGCCGGCGAATTTCTCCAGCAAATCGAAAATCGCATTCGCCTTTCTCTCCCCGATGTTGTTCGTGCGCGCGCAACCAGCAATGAAGTTAGCCCGCTCTTTCGCCATCTTTTCCTTGTCCTTCTTGCCCATCGCGCGCCGGAGCAAATCGGCCTGGCCCATCGAATACCCTCCCAGTTTGCTTGCCGCGGCCATCACCTGCTCCTGATAAATCATCACTCCATAGGTGTCGGCGCAGATTTCCTCCAGCAGCGGATGTTCGTATCTAATTTTCGTTAGCCCCTTCTTGCGTTTGATGTAATCGCCGATCAGCTCCATCGGTCCTGGCCGATACAGCGCGATCAACGCGATAATGTCGTCCAACTTCCGCACATCGAACTGCTTCGAGACCGAGGTGATCCCACCCGATTCCATTTGGAACAAGCCAATCGTTTCGCCCCGATTGTAGAGATCGAATGCTTTCTGGTCGTTGAGCGGAATGTCCTTGATCTCAAATTTCGACTGGGCCTTTCGGATCAAATTCACCGTGTCCTCGATCACGGTCAGCGTCTTCAATCCCAAGAAATCCATTTTCAGCAGCCCGAGATCATTCAGCGGATTCATCGAGTACTGGCTGACGATGTCGTTTCCTTTGACGTCGCGGCAGAGCGGCACGTACTCGGAAAGATCGCGATCGCTGATAACGACGCCTGCGGCGTGCACGCCGGCACTGCGCGACAGCCCTTCCAACGCCATCGCGTGCTGCATGAGCTGTTTTGTCTGCGGCTCAGTTGCAACTGCTCTTTTCAGCTCCGGATTTCTCTCGGCAGCGGAACTCAGCGTGATATTCAACTCGTTCGGGATCATTTTGGCGATGCGGTCGCCATCTCGCACGCTTAACCCCATCACACGCGCTACATCGCGCACCACGCTCCGCGCCTTCAATCGGCCAAAGGTGATGATCTGCGCGACGCGACGCTCGCCGTATTTTTGCCGGACGTATTCTAGAACCTCGCCACGGCGCGCTTCGCAGAAGTCCACATCGATATCGGGCGGAGAAATACGATCGGGATTAAGGAACCGCTCGAAAATCAATCCGTATTGCAGCGGATCGATATCAGTAATGCCGAGGACATAAGCGACAATGGAACCGGCAGCAGAGCCGCGACCGGGTCCGACGGGAATGCCTCTTTCCTTGGCGAAATGAATAAAGTCCCAGACAATAAGGATATAACTAGCAAAACCCGTTCTTTTCAGAACATCGATTTCGTAGTCCAGCCGCTTGATTAACTCCTTGTCCTGCGCTGCCCGTTCGCCGTAACGCTCGCTTAATCCCTTGTAACAAAGCTCGCACAAATAGCCGTCGCGCGTTTTCCCTTCCGGCACGGGGTACTCCGGATACTTCGATTTCCCGAATTCAATTTCGAGATTGCAACGATCGGCAATCTCGAGCGTGTTCGTGATCGCTTCCGGAAAACCGCGAAAAATTTCCCGCATCTCGTCCGGCGATTTGAAATACAGCTCGGGCTCGTACCGCATCCGCTGTTCGTCTTCAATTTTCGCCGCGGTGTTGATGCACAGCAAAACGTCGTGGGCCTTGTGATCGCTTCGCCGCAAAAAATGAACATCGTTGGCCGCGACCAGACCGAGCCCGAACTCCCGCGCAAATTTCGGCAGATGCACATTGCATTTCTTCTGGTCCGCGATGCCGTGATCGTGCAGTTCGATGAAAAAGTTCTTTGGTCCAAAAATGTCGCGATACTCGGCGGTAAGATTTTTTGCTTTCTCAACGTTGTCGGACTGAAGCGCGCTGTTGATTTCGCTGGCGAGACATCCGCTCAGACCGATCAAGCCATCGGCATGCGCCGCCAGCAATGCCTTGTCGATCCGCGGTCGATAATAAAAACCGTCGAGATGCGCCGCAGAAATCAGCTTCACCAGATTGCGGTAACCCGATTCATTTTGCGCCAGCAAAGTGAGATGATAGGTGGTTTCGCGTGACGGTTTTTCCTTGTGCGAGCCGCTGGTGATATAGGCCTCGCACCCGATGATCGGTTTGATTCCCGCAGCCTTGGCGCATTGATAAAAATCGATCGCCCCGAAAAGATTGCCGTGGTCGGTAATCGCCACCGCCGGCATCTTCATTTTCACCGCCTCGTTCATCAGCTCCCGCATCCGGACCGCACCATCGAGCAGCGAATATTCGGTGTGGAGATGGAGGTGAACAAAAGAATCGCGAGGCATCTACGAGGAGTATTAAAGGCAAAAATTTCGTTGGCAAATTTGCCTAGCATTTCGGCGTGATTTTTTCTCTCGCACGCCCCATCGCGTCATGTCTCCGTACCTTTCTCACGCCCTCAACGCTAGCATCCCGGGTCGCGGAGACGACGCAGGACCTCGCTTAGGGTCGTCGGCTCACACAAGCCACCATGGATAATCGGCCACTCCGGTCGTGGGATCCCTCACCGTCTTCGCGGTTCGGGATGACACGCCTTTTTCGTTTTCGCTTCGATGCAATGGAAGGACACGCGCTGTAAACGCCAGTCCGGCTCGGACCAAAATTATTCACGCAAAAACGATGCTTGCTTCTCCCCATTCGCGTTGTTAAGAGAGCCCGTGCCGCAATCCGCTTTTGGTTGGCAAAGGGGTGCGCGCACGCAAGTTTACCCGCAATGAAAAAACTCGAAGCGATCATCAAGCCTTTCAAACTTGAGGAAGTGAAAGAGGCCCTGGCCGAGCTCGGCATCGAAGGAATGACGGTGACCGAAGTAAAGGGATTCGGCCGCCAGAAAGGGCACACCGAAATTTATCGCGGCAGTGAATACACCGTTGATTTTCTGCCTAAGGTGAAAGTCGAAGTCGTGCTCGCGGACGACATGGTCGATAAAGCGGTCATAGTGGTGGTAGGCGCAGCCAAAACCGGCAAGATCGGTGACGGTAAGGTTTTTGTTCTTCCAGTCGAACACGCCGTTCGCATCCGAACGGAAGAGATCGGCGAAAAGGCGGTGTGAGGCGTGTGCGCCTCACGCGTTGAAGCGTTGCAGCGTTGAAAAGTTAAAACGGAGTGAGCGACTTAATTTTTTTGGCAACGTAACCCTATTTTTCACGTCTTCCCCGCTTCAACCTTTTGCCGCTTTCTCCATCAACTCTCAACCATCAACCATCAACCGCTTAAATGGCTAAAGACAAAACGACACCGTCCAACGTTTCCAAAATGATCAAGGACCGCGAGGTGAAACTCGTGGACTTTAAATTCGCTGATCTGCCAGGCACGTGGCAGCATTTCACCACCACGCTCACGGAGTATAACGAAGACATCTTCACCGACGGCCTAGGCTTTGATGGCTCGAGTATCCGCGGTTGGAAGGTGATCAACGCCTCCGACATGCTCGTCATTCCCGATCCGAGCACGGCCTGGATCGATATTTTTAACGCCGAACCGACGTTGTCGTTAATCTGCACCATCGTCGACCCGATCACACGCGAGCCATACGATCGCGACCCGCGCGGGATCGCCGAAAAGGCCGAGGCCTATCTCAAGAGCACTGGCATCGCTGACACCGCGTTCTTCGGGCCAGAAGCGGAATTTTTCATTTTCGATGACGTGCGCTTTTCCGCTGGGGCAAATTCCGCCTTTTACCAGATCGAAAGTATGGAGGCGCATTGGAACAGCGCGCGGGAAGAATTTCCAAATCTCGGTTACAAAATTCGCGCGAAGGAGGGCTACTTCCCGGTGCCGCCGGCTGACACGTTACAGGACATTCGCAATGAAATGTGTCTTGAGCTGGAAAAAGCGGGCGTGCCGATTGAGCGGCAACATCACGAAGTCGCCACCGCCGGCCAGGCAGAGATCGACATTCGTTTCGCGCCACTGAAAGAAATGGCCGACCACATGCAGTACTACAAATACATCGTCCGCAACGTGGCCAAGCGACACAACAAAACCGTTACTTTCATGCCCAAGCCGCTCTTTGCCGATAACGGCAGCGGCATGCATACCCACATCTCGCTTTGGAAAGGCGATAAACCACTCTTTGCTGGGAACGGCTACGCCGGGCTTTCCGATACCGCCCTGTTTTTCATCGGCGGGATTCTGAAACACGCGCCTGCACTCACCTGCATCACAAATCCCACCACTAACAGCTACAAACGCCTCGTCCCCGGGTTTGAGGCACCGGTTAACCTCGCTTATTCCGCGCGTAATCGTTCCGCCGCGATCCGCATTCCCACTTACTCCGCCAATCCGAAGTCGAAACGTATCGAGTTCCGCACACCCGATCCCGCGGCCAATCCATATCTCGCCTTCAGCGCGCTGCTGCTAGCAGGTTTGGACGGAATTCAAAGCCGCATCGATCCCGGTGATCCGCTCGACAAAAACCTCTACGATCTGCCGCCGGAGGAACTCGCCGACGTCCCGAGTGTGCCCGATTCCCTCCGAGGTGCCATGGAAGCTTTAGAAAAGGACCATGATTTCCTCCTTAAAGGTGACGTCTTCAATTCCGATTTCATCGCCAACTGGCTGGAGATGAAACAAAAGGAATACGACGCGCTACGATTGCGCCCCCACCCGTACGAATTCTCGATGTATTACGATGTGTAGGCGCGCCAAAGTACTCGTGTCATCCTGAGCGGAGCACAACGAAATCGAAGGACCTCTAACTATTTTCTGATTCTTAGGTTCCTGTTCCCAAACTCAACTGGGGAACCTACCTTCCTTTTCAAAACTCTGTTTCGTCTCGCTTCGGGCCGCATGCGTTCCCAAACTCATTTTGGGAACGAGAGTGATGACGGCGTTAAATAACGAAAACATTCTTGCGCCGGTCAAACGCCGGCCACCATATTTTGTCCTGGCCGTACTGGCAGCCTTTCTCCTGACGATGTTTGGCACGACATTTCCAGATCAGTTGATTCTCTTTCCCAGCACGCAACCCATCGACGCGCACGGCGCTACGCGCCAAACCATTCCATTCCATAACGGTGACTTGGAAATCTGGACCGCACGTTCTCATATCGCGAAACAAGACGATCATGTCGATGCCTACATCCTGTGTTTCTATGGCAATGCCGATCGCGCCGATCGCTGGGCCGCACTCGAAGCCGACGCATTCGGGGAACGGGCCATCGACGTTTGGGGAGTAAACTATCCAGGCTTCGGCGGCAGCACCGGTCCAGCACGACTAAAACGAATGGGTGAGGCCGGCGTTGCGGCCTTCGACGCGCTAAAAACAAAAGCCGACGGCAAACCAATCTATGTTTTCGGCGCCAGTATCGGAAGCGCGGTCGCACTGCATGTCGCGGCCAATCGCGACGTCCGCGGTCTCGTCCTCCATAATCCGCCACCGCTACGCCAAATTATTTTACGCAACTACGGCTGGTGGAATCTTTGGCTCCTTGCCGGACCTGTTGCCCTGCAAATCCCACCCGACCTCGATAGTGTTGCCAACGCAAAACGCATTCATGCACCCGCTATTTTCCTTCTGGCCGAGAATGACGAGATCGTTCCCCCAAGATTTCAGCGCCTGGTCGTCGATTCCTTCGCCGGGGAGAAACAGGTGATCCCGTTGCCCGGCGCATATCACAATTCTCCAATCGAAGGCCCGGTCGTAACTGAAATTCATCACGCCTACGATTGGTTATTTGGCGCCGCGCGCTCACCGTAGCACACGCGTCTAAGGCCACTCCGGCTTGGACCTGCGGGGCCAACGGGCATCTTGCCCCTTGTGTATCCCTCTTGCGGCGCGGCTCTCGAATTCCCTTGCAACTTCCTCAGGCAGCCTGATGTTCAACCACGTATTATGAGCTTGCTCGCGAGCTTCATGAATCTGGCTGGACCCGACTTGATCGTCATCCTGTTGATCATCCTCGTCCTCTTCGGGGCAAAAAAATTGCCGGAACTGGCGCGTGGAATGGGACAAGCAGTGCGGGAATTTCAAAAGGCCAAGGACGAATTCAGCGACGAGCTGAATAAGGCCGGCAAGACCGAAGAAAAAAACGTTCGTCCCGCGCAAGGCAGTGTTCCACGAATCGAATCTGGCACGACCGGAACTCAGCCCGATCCGAACCAAGCCGTCGCTCCCGGCAACCGCGCCGATCAGGTCTAAGCGCATCGCGCTTGGTTCCCGTCCTGTCATCCTGCCTGCCGCGCCGGAGCATCTGCGCGAAGGCAGAAGCGAAGCGCAGCGGAGTCGAAGGATCTCTAACTATTTTGCGCTTTCTCTATTCGCCTCTCGATGCTGGGTTCTGGAAAATAGTGTCGCGGAATTATACGTGCCCCGTGTAGGCTAGCTGCGCGATGGAGCGACGACATATCAAATGGGTTCCGCTGTTACTGGCGGGTTTGTTTTTCGCTTATCAATATTTTTCTTCCGAGAAATTTGTGAATCCGGAAACAGGCCGAGCAAGTCACGTCGGCATGTCAACTCGCGAGGAAGCGTTACTCGGGCTGCAAGGTTATGAGCAGGTTCTGGCGCAATCGGAAAGCATCGATGCGGGACCGGAACTCGAAATGGTAAGACGCGTCTCGTCGCGATTAGCGAATGCCACTGGCAAGGTGGGCGCCGATTTCGACTGGCAGGTCTCCTTAATTCGCTCGCCGCAGGTAAACGCATTCTGTCTGCCAGGCGGGAAAATCGTGGTTTACACCGGCATTCTACCGATTACGCAAAATGAACCCGCGCTCGCAACTGTGCTGGGACACGAGATGGCGCACGCCACTTCGCGACACGGCTCGCAACGTGTCCTGGAACAAAATCTTGCGCAGACCGCATTAACCGGTGTGGCGATGTCGCTCTCGGACATGGATTACGACAAACAGCGCGCAGTGATGGGGGCGCTCGGCGCCGGCACGCAATTTGGTGTCCTCATGCCATTCAGCCGCAAACATGAATCCGAAGCCGACGCCATCGGCCTCCTTTACATGGGGCGGGCTGGTTACGATCCGCGGGAAAGCATTCGTTTCTGGCAACGCATGGAAAATGTGGGCGGCCCGCAGCCGCCCGAGTTCCTTTCCAGCCATCCGTCCCACGGCACCCGAATTCAGCAACTGGAAGCGGAAATGCCAAAAGCGTTGGAAGAATATAACAGGTCGAATCACGCGGCGGCACCGGGCTCGTTCTAACAGGCTCGGACTCGACACAGGGCGCCTGTGCTACAGGTTGATTTGCGCAACCCGGATTTCAGCTAAGCTGATAACGGAATATGCCAAACTATCTCGTCGTCAGCACGAGTGGAAATCCCGAAAGCAACAGCCGGCGCATGGGCCAAACCGCCTTCGATTGGCTCAAGAAAGCAAAAGTGAATTGCGAATGGCTCGACATCAGCAAGCTGGATCTCCCAATGTGCGACGCCGACGTCTGTTACAATCATCCCGCCGCGAAAAATATAACTGCCGCAATCGAAAGGGCGGATGGAATCATGGTAGCGACTCCGGTTTACAACTACGATGTCAGCGCGGCCGCGAAGAACATGGTCGAGTTAACCGGGAGCGCCTGGGAAGACAAAGTAGTTGCCTTTCTTTGTGCTGCCGGTGGCATGGGAAGCTACATGTCGGTAATGAGCTTTGCCAATAGCCTGATGCTCGATTTCCGTTGTCTAATCATTCCGCGATTTGTCTATGCTACCGGTGATTCTTTCAACGGCGACAAACTTGCTGACACCAAGCTCGCAAAACGAATCGAACAAGTCGCAGCTGAGCTTGTACGGGTGACGAAGGGAGTACGCGGAAAGTGAACTACTGGATTGGTACCTCCGGCTTCCAATATGCGGAATGGAAGGGAAACTTTTATCCGGAGGATTTACCAGCAGCCAAGATGCTCCCCTTTTATGCCGAACGACTCAATACCACGGAAATTAACTATACCTTTCACCGCATCCCAGCTCCGAAAACGATCGAGAACTGGTGCAAGCTGACGCCCGAGACGTTTCGATTCACACTGAAAGCGCCGCAAAAGGTTACCCATTTCGCAAGATTGCGGAATTGTGGCGATACGGTGGACTACTTTTACGAGGTAGCCATCGGATTAGGGGCGCGTCTTGGCCCGGTTTTATTTCAGCTTCCACCCAATTTGAAGAAAGATGCTGCTCTGCTGGAGCATTTCACAGAATCGTTGCCGGCGAGTATGCGAGCGGCCTTTGAGTTTCGTCACGAATCCTGGTTGGATGAGGAAATATTTGCTCTACTGCGAAAACGAAATGTCTGCTTGTGCATTGCCGACACGGACAAACTACAGACGCCACAGACCGCGACCGCTGATTGGGGCTACCTGCGTTTACGACGGGAAGATTATCAACCAGGTGACGTGAATCGATGGGCCGACGTAGTCAAGGCACAACGCGAGAGATGGTCGGACGTTTTTGTTTATTTTAAGCACGAAGAGGCAGGGATCGGACCGAAGCTTGCCGCGGAGATGATGCAGCTGTTGTAGCGGCGGTCTATCGCCGATTGTTTCTCGGCAACCAAGGTGCAGTTGCCTGCGCGCGAAGATCTTACGGAGTTACTAACCACCGGTCCCGCTCGGACCTGCTGACCTAATCATTCGGCAGCCATCCGCCTTCGAGATACTACGGCGCGACAGACCAAATAATGCTTACGCTACCGCGCGGCGCTTCTGCTTAACCAGTGCGCTCGATGATCTGGGACCATTTCGACCGGAACCACGTTTTACCTTCAGTGATTGATTCCGGTTTAGGCTTTCCTGCAAAACTTTGACCAGATCAACCACGTTGGTCGCCCGTGGTTTTACTTCAATCTTGGGACCAATCTCTTTCTTGTTAGCTTTTTGTTCGATCAGTTCCATTACCGCATCGCGATATTCGTCACGATACTTCTTCGGTTCCCACGTGCTCGACATGCTTTCAATGAGCGCGTGCGCCATCTTCAGCTCTTTTTCGTTCAGCTCGGTCTTGGGCCGATTCAGTTCGTCTGGTGTCAGAACTTCACTGGCGAAATGCATCAGCTCCAAAATTAGGAACAACCCATCGGGCTTGACCGCAGCGAGGTATTCGCGATTGCTGATAACGACCTTGGCCACGCCGATCTTCCCGGTCCCGCTCAACGCCTTGTGCAACAAGGCGTAAGCTTTCTCGCCACCTTTTTGCGGCTCAAGAAAGTACGGTTTATAAAAGAACTTGGGGTCAACCTGTTCCAGCTCCACGAAATCGGTAATGTCGATCGAATGCGTCGATTCGATGCGCACCTTCTCGAAGTCTTCGTCCTTTAGCACAATGTACCGGCCACGCTCGTATTCGAAACCTTTGACGATTTGATCGGCCACAACTTCTTTCATGTCGGCCTCGGCGACTTTCTTGTATTTAATTGGGCTTAGGTCACTCGCGCGCAGTTGACGAAAACTCAACTTCTCCTCGCGCGTGGCGGGATAAACGGCAATCGGAATATAAACCAGCCCGAAGCTGATGCTGCCTTTCCAAATAGGACGCATAATTTTCGAGTCGCGCAGCCTAAATAGGACAATGCCTCTTGTCAATGCCGCCGCCCGATTCGGGAGGAGCAACAATCAAGCCATCCAAATGGTGGCGACTTACAGTTGGAGCCAGGTAAACAAATGATATCGCGATTAGGCTTTCTTACTTCCGGGTTTTGAATTGCCCGCCGGCAGCGATTGCGCGCGAGCAGCGGCACGCTCTGCATCTTGCATGCGCCCCATTGCGCGGTACTCCTCGGACAGATGTTGCCACGGTAACCGGTGGTTCGGCAAAAGCTGCGTCGCTCTTTCAAACGCTTTCACGGCATCGCGGTGATTGCTTTTCTTTTGATAAGCCAAACCGAGGTTTTCCCAAACTGGTCCGTAGTTCGGCGCCAAACTTGCGCCTTTTCGAAGATAGGATATTCCCGCGTCCACCTGTCCCGTCGCCGCCAAACAGTATCCCAGTTGTGATTGCAAAAGGTAATCTCGCGGCGCCAAACGCGCGGCACGTTGCAACGGTGGAATGGCCTGCGCCAGGCGGTTTGCACTAATATAGCTATAGCCTACCAACGCCAGCATGACAGCACTGTCCGGTGCTATTTCAGCTGCCTTTGAGACAGCATCCAAAGTAGCTTCAGTGTGCCCCAGCTCTTTCTCGGCGCGCGCCAATTGCAACCAGGTAAATACAAAAGAGGGCCCAAGTTCGGTCGCCTTCTTAGCGTATCGCCGGCTTTCCTTTTTGCGACCCAAGCTTGAAGCGAAATCGCTTAGAAAAACGTACGGAATAAAAGAGTCTGGTTCTAGTTCCGCGCAACGTTGAAGATGTGGCAGCGCCGCGGCAAAGTGGCCCTGTGCACCTTCTACCAATCCCAAGCCAAAATGCGCATCGGCCGAGCGGGGTTGAATGCCAACAGCAGTATGGAAAGCAGAAGTCGCTTCCCCATATTGGCGCAAACTACAGGCTAAAGATCCGCGGAGACAATATGCAGGAGCGCTGTGCGGGTAACGTTCGGTCAATTTGCGGCTAAGATTCATGGCCCGCGGAAAATCTCGCTTGCTAATCGCGGAGACGGTCTGCTGTCCCAGAGGATCGCGAAACGCGGGATCTTGCGGTGGCACTGTGCGCTGAACCTGCGGCTTAAGCACGTTCTCCGGCGGCGGAAGCTTGTTCAGGAGCTTGTCAATGGGTGTATCCTGAGCGAAGGCATCGGGAGCAAGAACGAGCCCCAACAAAATCGCGATGCCAGGAACGACCGAAAAAGAAAAGGTCATTTTGGTTTCTACCAAGTTATCGTGCCGGTTCCACTTTTGAAACTCATTCTCCCGCCAGGCCACTGCCAGAAGAGCCGGCGAATGCCCCTTGTTTACTTGAGAATGATTATTGCCGCAGCGCTGATCCTAATCGTCAATCAGGCAGGTGCTGCTTGCGTCTGGAAGGTCACGAGCGGCACTAATGTCCTTTATCTCGGAGGCTCCATCCATGCGTTGAAAAGCCAGGATTATCCTTTGCCGGCTGCCTACAATCGCGCCTTCGACGCCTCCGATCGGCTTGTTTGCGAGGTAGATCCAAAAGCGCTACTGGAATCGAGTAGAGGAATACTCAAAGCCGGCCAATATCCGAAAGGCGACAGTCTGAAAAATCATGTCGATCCGCGAACTTACAACTACTTGCGACGCGTTTTTAGACTGTTAAGGGTTCCAGAAGCTACATTCGCGCGCTATCGGCCCTGGTTTCTTTCGCTCATGCTTCAGGCTCCCGAATTGCACGGAATGTCCGAGACGCTGGGTGTAGAAGAATTTCTGATCCGACGTGCACGCGCCAATTCTAAACCAGTGTCGGGCCTGGAATCGGCACGCGAACACGCCGATGTCTTCCTCGACTTAACTGATCGGCAAAGTGAGGCAATGCTGCTGATGATGTTTCTCCCGGCGCAACGCAGCAGGGGTAGCACGGGCGATGAGATGGCAAGAGCGTGGAGGCGCGGAGACGCGGATACCGATACCCGGATCATGATGGATGAGTTCCGCAATTTCCCTTCGCTCGCAGAACGATTCCTAACTGATCGCAACCGGAAATGGATTCCGAAAATCGAGGGATACTTGCAAAGCGGCAAGACCTACTTTGTTGTGGCCGGCGCGGCGCATATGGGTGGACCCAATGGCATAGTCGCCCTCTTGCGCGGTCGCGGCTATCACATCGAACAGCTTTGATTCTTCGGTCCTGGGTTTAAGTCGCGCCGGCGGGTCGGCGCTCACATTGCTCCAACTCGGAGCGGCAATGCCCGTCCGGCCCGGACCCTTCTGCCCTCTTCTTTCTTCTGTATGCCTCGTTCTCTACTCCACCAGCGGCAAAAATTTCTCCCGTACTACCTTGTCGTCCTTAACTGTGTAAATGCCTACCTCGGACATGTGCATCCGCTTTTTCGAATTCCTATCCGTCGCATCAATGTCAAAGCGCACCACAAAGGTATCGCCTGCAACAAACGGCCCACTGACCTTCGAGTCATGCACCTCCATGTTCTTTTCCCACCAATCATTTTTGCCACGTACTCGATCGATCCCTTTCACTTCCGCCGGGATGTTATCGACTGTGCGCGGTTCCACACTAACGATGTCTTTCGCGTAAAGCTCATCGACCGCTTTCTTCCATTCGGTTCCTTTGCAAAGCTCTACCAATCTCGTTGCTACTTCTTCCGTACTCATCATTCCCTCCTTTTGATGTCTTATCCTTTCATCTAACTGAAGCTGCGACCTCGCGCCGCACCCTCCCGTTCGATTTTTTTACCTGAGGCACTGGCTGAATGACTCCAAAGACGTTACCGGCCGGATCTTCAGCGTAGGCTAACCAACCAATATTCGGGATTTGCATCTTTGGCACACAAATCCTCCCGCCGCTCTCCTCAATTTTTTTGATCGACCGATCGAGCGACGGCACCGCAACCGTATTGATCGTTCCAGCATTCTGACCCTCCCGAGGACGAGTCAGACCGCCATTGATTCCCGGAGCGCTGTCGTTGCCGGTCCTGACAACCCAATATTCGAACGGTCCGCCCTCGAACTTCTGGAACTTCCAGCCAAAAACCTCCTCGTAGAACGGTTGGACCGCTTCCGGGTCATCCGTGTAAATTTCGAAATGTATCACGCGCTGCATATTTGCATCCCTTTCTAGCGAATTTGTTTGTCTTCGATGAATGCGCTGCCCATCAACGTCGCACCGCAATCACTCGATATTGGCTGATATGGACGCAGGACAGGCGTTTCCCACAAATTATGTTTCGTTCGGTACAACTGGTTTGGACCTTTTTCTGAAAAAGTTGGCGAGGTGATCATGCAATTCCGTTCTTCGGAGACATACTTCAACAGGCAAAGTGTCTATTTTGCCCTACAGGTTCGAGCCGGGCTGGCGTTAGTGGCTGTGCTACAAGCGGTCCGTGAAATGACATGAAATCAAAAGCGAACTCTCCAATTTTTTTCGCTGGATCCGATGATTTTCGAGGGTGGCTGGAGAAACATCATCAGACCATCACCGAGCAATGGGTTGGCTTTCATCGAAAATCTTCCGGACGCGTGAGCATTACCTGGCCTGAAGCGGTCGACGAAGCTCTGTGCTTTGGGTGGATCGACGGTTTGCGAAAAACGATCGACACGGGGAGCTACAAAATTCGTTTCACGCCGCGGCGCCCCAGCAGCATTTGGAGCGCGATCAATATTGCGCGGATGACAGAACTTATTCTTGAAGGGCGCGTTCGCCTCGCGGGGATGACGGCCTTTCAGAAACGCACCCCCGCTAAATCACACGTTTACAGTTATGAAAATCGCAAAACCGCGATATTGAGTAGCCCAGCAACGAAACTGTTCCGCACCGAGAGCGCCGCATGGAAATTCTTTCAACAACAATCCAAATCCTATCGACAAACCGCGATTTGGTGGGTGGTTAGCGCGAAGCGCCCGCAAACCCGGGAAAATCGGCTACAACGGCTCATCGCTTCATCGAAAGCTGGTCGTAGATTATGGCGATAACCCGTTAGACATTCGATATTCTTGTAGAAAAGTTGCGTTTTCTGACCTGTGACCGGAAACCCCCGATGACCAAATCATCTCAAGCTCTGACCACTCTCCACGAATGGGTCCAATCGGAAAGCCTGCGAAAACATTGTTACGCCGTGGCGGATTCGATGAAGCATTTCGCGAAATTGCGAGGTGAAGATCCGGATACGTGGGAATCCGTCGGATTATTGCACGACATGGATTACGAGCGTCACCCGAACCTCGAACGTAGCTCCGCCGAAGGTCATCCCTTTGTCGGTGTGGCGTGGTTGCGCGAGCACGGCTGGAGCGAAGAGATCTGCCGCGCGATTCTTTCACACGCTGATTATTCAGGCGTGTCTCGTGAAACGACGCTGGAGAAAACGCTTTACGCTGTCGATGAGTTGAGCGGATTCGTCATTGCGGTCGCGCGCGTGCGTCCATCGAAAAGCATTCATGAGGTCGAGGTCACGGCCGTAAAAAAGAAAATGAAAGATAAAGCCTTCGCTCGTGCGGTGAATCGCGAAGACATCGTGCGCGGGGCGGAAGAATTGGGTATGCCGTTGGATGATGTGATCGCACAGGTTATCGCCGCGTTAAAGTCGGACGCCGAGCGACTCGGGCTTCAGGGTGAGGCAGGGCCGGTTCACTGAACCGCCCGCGGACGATTGAGGTCAATCGCCCCTACCTTACCAATTTTCCAGTAGCTCACGCGTTTCGGCTACGCCCGCATGCCAAACTTTCATCATCTCTTCATCTGCACGCTGGTAATGGCCTCCATAGTTGCCATCCTTCAGGTAGTCACGCAATGTCCGCGGATCCAGCTGGCGCAAATATTCGAGGTTACTCATCGGTTTTTGTTCGCTGGGCATGGAAACGTTGGCCAATCGCGTCCATGGAAAATTTTCCATCCAAGACGCGTGCGAAGCGATCGGATCGATCGCGACGACTTGCGCCCAGGCTTTTGGCGCACTCCACCAGTTGTGAAACTTCACTCGAACATTCGGACGATCCGCCATCCATTGGCCTATCAGTGACTGTGCCGGAGAATTCCCACCGTGGCCGTTAACGATCAGGATTCGCTTGAACCCCTGCTCCGCCAATGCATCGAGAATATCGCGAACTACTGCTAGATGCGTATCAACCCGTAGCGTAATCGAGCCGGGGAACGCGCGAAAATATGGCGTGATTCCGTAAGCCAACACCGGGAAGACTGGTACGCGCAAAGGCTCCGCCGCTTCCACCGCGATCCGTTCAGCCAGAATGCTATCAACGCTTAAACTTAAATACGCATGCTGCTCGGTACTCCCGAGCGGCAATACACAGCGATCATCGCGCTTGAGGTACTCCTCCATCATCATCCAACTCATCTCGCTGACGTGCATGTGCTTAGTCGATTCGCCCGTCCCGCTGAACTTCAGTACTCAACAAAGGCCTCGTCGGGATAGCAGTAAAGCCAGCGTTCGCCCGGCTGGGCGGAAGCGATCACCGGGTGCCCGGTGGCGCGAGCATGTTTGCTGGCATGTTGATTAGGGGAGCTGTCGCAGCACAAGGTCACTCCGCATTGCTGGCACGTTCGCAAATGCACCCAGCGTGCGCCGATCTTTATGCACTCACTACATTCGAGACGTGACGGGTGTTTCACCTCGGCAATGGCGGAAAGATGTGTACAGCTTTCGTTAGTCATTGAATTACATCGTCTTTAAATACTCGTGAACAAACTGGACCGCCATCGCGCCTTCGCCGACAGCAGAGGCAACCCGTTTGACCGAACCCGAGCGCACGTCGCCAGCGGCGAACACTCCGGGGCGGCTTGTTTCCAGAAGGAATGGTTGCCGCTTCAAAGTCCAGCGCGGCGAATCGTCAACGTCGATTCCAGTGCGCACAAAATCTTTCTCGTCCTTCTCAATCTCCGGAGGTAACCAGCCCGTCCGTGGCGACGCGCCGATGAAGCTGAAAAGCGCAGCAGTTGCCAGTGTCTCCCTCTCGCCGGTAGTTTTGTTTAGAATTTCAATGGAACTCAAATAACCATCGCCGTTCATGCGAACCACTTCGGTGCAGCGACGCAGCTCGATGTTGGGTGTGTTCATGATCCGATGCGCCAGGTAGCTCGACATGTTCTTGCAAAGATCGTCGCCGCGAATCAGCAAAAACACTTTCCGCGCGTTCTGCGACAAATAAACCGCCGCCTGGCCTGCAGAGTTGCCGCCACCGACAAGGATGACATCCGCACCGTGGCACATCTGCGCCTCGTTAGGTGTCGCGGCATAATAAACTCCGGCACCTTCGAATCGGCTACAATGTTCCACCTCAAGACGCCGATATTCAGCCCCGGTCGCGATGAGCAGGCATTTGGCAACGACATTCTCGCCACCTTCCAGTTCAAGAACCGAATAGGCGTTGTCGAAAGACAATTTTGTTACCGGAGTGGCAATTGAGATTCGCGCGCCGAACTTGTCGGCTTGCAGAGCAGCGCGTTCGGCCAGCTCGCTGCCGGTGATGCCAGTCGGAAAGCCAAGATAATTTTCGATCCGCATGCTGCTGCCGGCCTGTCCTCCCGGAGCGGTATGCTCGAGCACAATCGTGTTCAGTCCTTCGGAAGCGCCATATACCGCTGCGGCCAGTCCCGCCGGGCCCGATCCGACAATCGCTAAATCATAAACGGTGTGTTCAACCGCCCGTCGAATACCGATGGCTTCAGCCAACTCGCGATTTGAAGGATTCCGCAAAAGCAAACAGTGCGCGCAGGTAACGACTGGCGTCTCGGCTTCGCTCACTCCGATTTGTTGAAGAAACTGCGCGACCGCAGGATCCTCTTCCAAATCAAACCACTTAAACAGGACGCGGTTCTTTGCCAGAAAATCGCGGATACGGAAGGTGTCGCGTGAGTAACGAGAACCAATCACGCGCAGCCCGGTGAAGTCGGGCGATTCCCGCATCAATTGCCGCCGCGCTATAAATGCTTGCAGGATCACGTCACTGAGCTGCGGATCTTGATTCAAAATTTCTCGCAACTTTATTTCGGATATTTCGAAGACTTCACAGTCCGAGCGTGCGATCGCGCTAACGATCTTTGGACTACCGGTGAGATGACCGACGTCACCGGTGAAATTTCCCGGTCCTTGAACCCTGAGTGTTTTCGGCTCCTCCCCCGTTACATCGACGATCTCGATTTCGCCCGATCTGATGACGTAAAATTTCGGATCGCGATCACCGGCATGAAACAAGGCTTGTCCGGCGGGAAATTTTTTGGGCGCCGCGCCGGCGTAGCGCGCGAGTACCGCTACTTGCGTTTCGGTCAGGGTTGGAAACGCAATTGCATTTAAATCCTGCTCTGCCATTTGCCTGACTCTCAACCCTTCGCGATGAACACTCAAGATGCGCTGAAGAATAGGCATCCTGCCCGTCGCTGAAACGAAGACGCCGTGCTGGAAGCACGGCCCGCCAAGGCCCGAGCCGGACTGGCGAATGGCTGGAAGCCTAACCTCTAGACGGGCGAAAAAATCTTTCAAAAAATACTTGACTAGTCAGTCTACATAGGCATTTTTAGACCATGCCAAGAGTGAGCGACATGAAAGAGCGCCTGCTGGACGCCGCGATGGACTTGATCTGGGAAAACAGTTACGGCGCCACCTCGGTGGACGCGATTTGCGATCGCGCCGGGGCCAAAAAAGGCAGCTTTTATTATTTCTTCAAGTCCAAATCGGAGCTGGCGGCGGCGGCCTTGGAGGATTGCTGGAATAAGAAGAGAGCGGAAATGGATTCGATTTTTTCGCCGACGGTTCCACCGCTGGAGCGATTCAACCGTTATTTTGACTTTGTGCATGACCGTCTCGCCGAGGTGCAAAAAAAATGCGGCTCCATCCTGGGATGCCCGTTCATAAGCGTCGGCAGCGAAGTGAGCACTCAGGACCAAATCGTGCGCGAGACGATCGATCGGATCATGGATCGCAAGGTGAATTATTTTGTTTCAGCGGTGCGCGACGCCGCGGCCGAGGGGCTAATTGATGCGCCCGACCCAGTAGCGAAGGCCAGGGCGCTGTTTTCCTGCTATCAAGGGACGATGGCGCAGGCTCGGATTCAGAACGACATCGAGTTGCTTCGCGGATTTAAGGAGGTAGCGATGGAGGTTTTGGGAGTAAAACGGGCGTCTGCCATGTCTTCATCATAATTTTTTTGCCAATTTTATAGACGACCAGTCAAATATAAACAAACATAAAACGGAAAAACACAATGAAAGCTGATCAACTAACCAATCCAACCGCAGTTTTCCCCAACCTTGTCTCCGTCGCCCTCACCCGGCTGAAACAACGGTTGCAGCAGGATTACGAGCGCACGTATCCCGATTTGCGCCAAATCGTTCACCTCGTCCTTGATGAGGAAGAATCGAAAGCCTGGGATCTGTCGCCGTTCCCGCATTTGCTTCTTCCTGATTTGGTCGAAGCGCACATTGCCAAACTCAATCTGCAACCGGCAGAGACCCGGCATGATGGTCTCTCCTTGCCGCGCGATTTCGCTGAGATTGATAACTGCGAACCGGTTTTCGCGTTATGCGCATGGTGAAACTAGCCCTGCCACACACACGTTGACTGTTATCGGGCATGCATTGCACGACGCCATAGCTGTGGAATAAAAGCAATTATGAGCTCGAAAATGAAAGTAGCGCAGATCAGTAAACCCGGTGGAGATTTTGAATTAGTCGAACGCGACATTCCGGAGCCGGGAACCGGACAAGTGCGCGTGAAGGTCGAAGCGTGCGGCATTTGCCACAGCGACGCATTGGTCAAGGAGGGTCTCTGGCCCGGCCTGCAATATCCTCGCGTGCCGGGGCACGAAGTTGCGGGACACATTGATGCCCTTGGCAGCGGTGTCACGAATCGGAAAAAAGGGCAGCGCGTCGGGGTCGGCTGGCACGGCGGGCATGATTTTGTCTGTGAACAATGCCGCCGCGGCGATTTTGCGATGTGCAGCAATCGTAAAGTCACCGGTATCAACTTTGATGGCGGTTATGCCGAATACATGATCGCCCCGGCGGAAACGCTGGCGGCGATTCCGGACGACTTGCCAGCGGAAGAGGCGGGTCCCTTCATGTGCGCGGGTGTGACGGTTTACAATGCGCTGCGCAATTCGGGCGCGCGTCCCGGTGATGTCGTCGCCGTCCAAGGCGTCGGCGGACTGGGGCATCTCGGTGTGCAATATGCGCGTCGAATGGGCTTCAAGACCGTGGCTCTCGGCCGCGGGAAAGACAAAGGACCGCTCGCAGAACAACTGGGCGCACATCAATACATCGATTCAAATGTCGCCGATACGGTGGCGGAATTGCAAAAGCTGGGCGGGGCCCGTGTGATTCTGGCGACGGCACCGAGCGCAAAAGCGATTTCCGCAGTTGTAGACGGATTAGGAGTGAACGGCAATTTGCTCGTGCCTGCTGCACCGATGGAACCACTGAGCGTCAATGCGCTGTCGTTGATTATGGGGAGACGATCCGTCTCCGGGTGTTATTCCGGCACCGCGCGAGATTCGCAGGACACCTTGGAATTCAGTGCCTTCAACGGCGTCCATCCCATGATCGAGAAATATCCACTCAATCGCGTGGCCGACGCTTACGAACAAATGAACAGCGGCAAGGTGCGTTTCCGGGTCGTTCTCATCATGCAATGAAGAATTTCAACTCACGAAACAAAGAAGACACAAATGAACAACAACAACACATTTGAAGGTAAAGTGGCACTGGTGACCGGAGGAACTTCCGGCATCGGCAAAGCGACCGCGATCGCGTTCGCTCAGGCGGGTGCGAAGGTCGTCCTCAGCGGTCGCCGCGAAAAGGAAGGCGCGCAAGTTGTCGCGGAAATTAAGAAACTTGCCGGCGACGCGGCATTCGTCCGCGCGGACGTTGCCAAAGATGCAGACGTGAAAGCGATGGTCGATTTCGCGGTCGATAAATTCGGCCGCCTCGACGTCGCCTTTAACAACGCCGGTGTCGAATGGAAAGGTCCGCTCGAACAGGCGACCGAAGCCGAATATCGCCGCGTTTTCGACATCAACGTTTGGGGCGTTCTCAATTCCATGCGTCACGAAATTCCAGTCATGCTCAAAAATGGCGGCGGCGCTATCGTCAATACCTCCAGCGTGGCCGGGCACGTTGGTCTCGCGCAGGTCAGCGTTTACATCGCATCGAAGCATGCGGTCGAAGGGCTGACCAAATCGGTCGCGCTCGAGTTCGCTAAACAGAACATTCGCATCAACGCGGTCGCTCCGGGCGTCATCGCCACCGAAATGTTCGATCGGTTTGCGGGAGATGAATTGCGCGACCAGATCACCGCGATCACTCCAGTCGGACGAATCGGCGCCAGCGAAGAAATCGCCGCAGCAGTTCTCTATCTCGCTTCCGACGCCGCGAAATTCACGACCGGCGCGTCGCTGGTGGTCGACGGAGGCTTCATCGCCGGATGAACCGAAAACAAAATCATGAGAATCAAGCTCGGAATGAAAGGAACAAGATGAAGAACGGAAAACTAAACGGAAAAGTTGCAGTCGTAACCGGCGCGTCGAAGGGGATCGGCGCGGGGATCGCCAAACAATTGGCGTCGGAAGGCGCGGCGGTCGTTGTCAATTACGCATCGTCAAAAACGGATGCGGACAAAGTGGTCGATGAAATCGCGAAAGGCGGCGGAAAAGCTGTCGCGATTCAGGGTAGCGTTGCGAAGAAAAAAGAAGTCGAGCACCTTTTTGCCGAGACGAAAAAAGCGTTTGGCCGGCTTGATGTGCTCGTTAACAACGCGGCCGTCTACAAATTCGAACTACTCGAGGAAATCACCGAAGAAGAATTTCATCGGGAGTTCAACACGAACGTGCTCGGCTTGATTCTCGCCACGCAGGAAGCGCTGAAATATTTCGGCAAAGACGGCGGCAGCGTGATCAACATCAGTTCGCTGGCGACATCCCTCACGCCACCGGCGACGGCTGTTTATAGCGGAACCAAAGGCGCGGTCGACACGATCACGCGTGTGTTGGCGAAAGAACTCGGGCCGAAAAAGATTCGGGTAAACGCCATCAATCCGGGAACGGTCGAAACCGAAGGCTATCGAGACCTGGGCATGCCTGGCAGCGATTTCGAGAAGCAGGCGATTGCGCAGACGCCACTCGGCCGCGTCGGCCAACCGCGGGATATCGCGCCCGTCGCGGTGTTTCTCGCTTCATCCGACAGCGCATGGGTCACGGGCGAGACGCTGCGCGTCGCCGGAGGTCTTCGATAAGAATTTATCAAAATGTAAAACAAAACACGA